>ENA-ORNI01001596-ORNI01001596.1-human-gut-metagenome-genome-assembly--contig:-NODE-1596-length-11501-cov-1.89586_pt1 | contig 11501 bp, 7 predicted proteins | sample MGYA00242118_ERZ509028 | MGnify/ENA primary metagenome ERZ509028 (study PRJEB26280, sample SAMEA2338755) | human gut metagenome | biome: human gut; feature: human-associated habitat; material: faeces...
GAAATCAGTGTCAAATATGTTCTTGATCTGAGAGATTTTCCGGGAGATCCGATACAGGAAAAGATAGTGCATGACATTGATGTGATCATTAATGATCCGGAAGTTCAAATCGTAGTGGAAGTAATGGGTGGAGTAGAACCGGCGTATACATTTGTAAAACGGTGTCTGGAAGCGGGAAAGAGCGTGGCGACATCCAACAAAGCGCTTGTGGCAAAGCATGGCGCGACTCTTCTGTCTATCGCAAGAGAGCGGGAGATCAATTTCCTGTTTGAAGCAAGTGTAGGAGGAGGTATCCCGATTATCCGCGCGTTAAATTCTTCGCTGACGGCAGACCGCATTGAGGAGATTACCGGAATTTTGAACGGAACGACAAACTATATGCTTACGAAGATGTTTTATGAAGGTGCTCAGTACGACGAAGTGCTTAAAGAAGCGCAGGATAACGGCTTTGCGGAGCGCAATCCTGAGGCTGATGTAGAAGGATATGACGCATGCCGGAAAATCGCGATTCTTTCTTCTCTTATTTCAGGACATCAGGTTGATTTTGAAGATATTTACACAGAAGGTATCACGCAGATAACAAAAGAAGATATGATGTATGCAAAAGAGATGAAAATGACGATCAAACTTCTTGCATCGAGTAAGCGTGACGGCGACCACCTCCATGCGATCGTTGCTCCGGCGCTTCTTGGAAATGAACATCCGCTTTATAGCGTAAACGGTGTGTTCAACGCAGTGTTTGTAAACGGAAATATGCTTGGAGACGCAATGTTTTACGGAAGCGGAGCAGGAAAACTTCCTACGGCGAGCGCTGTTGTAGCGGATGTTGTAGATGAAGCAAAACATCTTCACAGAAATATTATGACAATGTGGAAAAATGAAAAGCTGGAACTTCTTCCGATAGAGGATACGGAAAAACGTTTCTTTGTACGGATCAGCGGCGACGAAAAAATGCGTCGGGAAGAAACAGAAGCGGCATTTGGAGCAGTGACTTTTGTGAGAGCGGAAGGTCTTGAAAATGAGTTCGGTATCATAACAGAAGTGATGACAGAGGGAGCATACAGAAAGATCGCGGAGAAATTTGAGGGAATCCTTCATATGATCCGTGTTGAAGAGTAAAATAAAGAGGACGAAAATTATGAAATATATCGTTATTTTATGTGACGGAATGGCAGATGAACCACTGGAGTCTCTGTCAGGGAAAACACCGCTTGAAGCGGCAAAGACTCTGAATATGGATCGTCTGGCAAAAAACGCGGAGATCGGGATGGTTCAGACAGTTCCGAAAGGAATGTCTCCGGGAAGCGATACTGCAAACCTGTCGGTGATCGGATATGATCCGAAGAAGTATTATTCAGGACGTTCTCCGTTAGAAGCTTTGAGTATCGGCGCGCAGATGGGGGACTTGGATGTGTCTTTTCGGTGCAACCTTGTTACATTGACAGAGGATGAAGATTGTTATGAAGAACGCACGATTCTTGATCACAGTTCGGGAGAAATATCGACAGAGGATGCGGCAGTTCTTATGGAAGCATTAAGTAAAGGGCTTGCAAAAGACGGATATCATTTTTATGTAGGAACGAGCTACCGTCACCTGCTGATCCAGAATAACGGACATGTGACAGAATTGACGCCGCCTCATGATATTTTGACAAAGAAGATCGGCGGATATCTCCCGGAAGATGAAGTGCTTCGGGAAATGATGGTGAAAAGCTACGATATATTAAAAGATCATCCGATCAATATAAAACGCAGGGAAGAAGGGAAAAACCCAGCCAATTCAGCATGGTTTTGGGGAGCGGGAACGCGTCCTGCGCTGACTTCGTTTGAAGAAAAAAACAAAGTAAAAGGCGCAATGATCTCTGCTGTCGATCTGTTAAAAGGAATTGCAGTAGGCGCAGAAATGGATAATATTACGGTAGAAGGAGCAAATGGCGGACTCCATACAAATTATGGAGGAAAGGCTGAAGCTGCGGTGAAAGCGCTTACAGAGGACGGCTATGATTTTGTTTATGTACATATTGAAGCGCCGGACGAGATGGGACATCAGGGAAGTACGGATGATAAGATCAAAGCGATTGAATTGATAGACGACCTTGTGATCGGTCCTGTGGCAGAAGGACTTGAGCAGGCGGGTGAAGATTACAGGATGCTGATTCTTCCGCCTGTGCGCGTGCGTACTCATACAGGTGATCCTGTTCCGTATATGTTGTATGACAGCACAAATGCAGTAAAAGGACAGGATGAGTATTCTGAACGGACGGCACAGAAGACGGGGATCTTCAGAGAAAAAGGAGACCATATGATCGATCATCTTTTGGAACGTGAATAATTGATTTTGCAGGAAAATAAGCAGAGAAAAAGAAAGCACCACTTTGTGTTGAGGTTGAGTTTGCAAAGACAAAACTTGCAGCAAGGAAGGTGCTTTCTGCGTTTAGAAGCAGTTTCAGGCTTGACAGACATTCTTATTTTGATGTAAAATAGCCGTTGTAAAGTAAAAATGATTATGAAAGTGTTGAAGAGGACAGTAAGCTGTCCGGTCATCTCAGAGAGGGATCTGTATGGTGTGAAGATCCTGATGTTCCGGCTGACTGAATACCACCTCGGAGCGGCCTTAATACGGCACGGTGATTCCGTTATCATCACATGAATTAAGATGGTTTTCTGACGAAGACAAACAGGGTGGAACCGCGGGAGTTTTCCCGTCCCTGTGTGGAGTGTTTCCGTGCAGCATAGATTCATAGATAAGAGGCATTCCGTATGGAGTGCTTCTTTTATGTTTGCGGACAGGGAAGAATAACAAAAAGAAAGGAAGAAAAAGATGAAGATCACATTAAAAGACGGATCAAGCAAAGAATATGCACAGCCGATGAGTGTTTATGAAATTGCGCTTGATATTAGTGAAGGGTTGGCAAGAGTTGCTACGGCAGGGGAAATTGACGGAGAGGAAGTTGATTTAAGAACTGTTGTTGACAAAGATTGTGAATTGAATATTTTGACATTTAACGATGAAAAAGGAAAAGGAGCTTTTCGTCATACAGCATCTCATATTATGGCGCAGGCGATTAAAAGGCTGTATCCCGATGCGAAACTTGCGATCGGACCGTCGATCGCAGACGGATTTTATTATGATATAGACAAGGAGACTCCGCTTACAGCAGAGGATCTTGATAAGATCGAGGCAGAGATGAAGAAGATCGTAAAAGAGAATCTTGAGATCAAACAGTATACAATGCCAAGAGAAGAAGCGATTGCGTATTTTAAAGAAAAAAATGAGCCTTATAAAGTAGAATTGATCGAAGATCTTCCGGAAGGCGAAACGATCAGTTTCTATTCACAGGGAGAATTTACCGATCTGTGCGCAGGTCCGCATCTTATGACAACAAAACCGGTGAAAGCATTTAAATTAACAAGTCTTGCAGGCGCTTATTGGAGAGGCGACGAACATAATAAAATGCTTCAGAGAATTTACGGAACTGCTTTTTCCAAAAAGGCAGAGCTTGAAGAATATCTGACGATGATTGAGGAAGCGAAAAAGCGTGATCACAGAAAACTTGGAAAAGAACTCGGTCTGTTTATGATGCGCGAAGAAGGACCGGGATTTCCGTTTTTCCTTCCGAACGGTATGGTTCTGAAAAACACACTGCTTGATTACTGGAGAGAGATTCACCGCAGAGCGGGATATGTAGAAATTAATACGCCGATTATGTTAAGTCGCCATTTATGGGAAACATCAGGTCACTGGGATCATTATAAAGAAAATATGTATACAACAGTAGTTGATGAGGAAGATTTCGCAATTAAACCGATGAACTGTCCGGGCGGAATTCTTGTGTATGAGTCAGAGCCGCGTTCTTACCGTGATCTTCCGATCCGTATGGGAGAGTTGGGACTTGTGCACCGTCATGAAAAATCAGGTCAGCTCCACGGATTAATGAGAGTTCGCTGTTTTACACAAGATGATGCGCATATTTTCATGACGCCGGAACAGATTAAAGATGAGATCAAAGGCGTTGTAAAACTGATCGACGAAGTGTATAGTTTGTTTGGATTTAAGTATCATGTCGAGCTTTCTACACGGCCGGACGACAGTATGGGAAGTGATGAAGATTGGGAAATGGCGACAGATGCTCTTAGAAGCGCGCTTGATGATATCGGACTTCCGTATATTGTAAATGAAGGGGACGGAGCTTTTTACGGTCCGAAGATCGACTTCCATCTGGAAGATTCTATCGGAAGAACGTGGCAGTGCGGTACGATCCAGCTTGACTTCCAGCTTCCGCTTCGATTTGAACTTGAGTATACAGGAGCGGACGGAGAGAAGCACAGACCGATTATGATCCACCGCGTTGTATTCGGTTCTATCGAACGTTTCATCGGAATTCTGATCGAGCATTTTGCGGGCGCATTCCCGACATGGCTTGCTCCGGTACAGGTGAAAGTTCTTCCGATCTCTGACAAATATCTTGATTATGCAGGTAAAGTGCTTGAAGATCTGAAGGAGGCGGGTATTCGCGCAGAAATTGACAGTCGTGCGGAGAAGATCGGATATAAGATCCGCGAGGCACAGATGAAAAAGATTCCGTATATGCTCGTTGTAGGAGCGAAGGAAGAAGAGGAAGGCAAAGTATCTGTAAGAAGCAGATTTGCCGGAGATGAAGGTCAGTGTGGTCTGGAAGAGTTTATAGAACAGATTAAAGAAGAAGTTGCAGCAAAGAAACTCAGAGAGACAGTGCAGGATAAATAAATCATAAAATAAATTAAGAAGAGTTCAGAACAGATGATACTATCATACTGCTGAACTCTTTTTTGTATTGGGATCGAAATGTAAAAGAAAAAACATCTGTTTTAAGGTTCTTCTTTTTTGTAAGATTCATCGGTGGAAATTGTGACCGGAATGTCGATGATCTTATGCGGAGTAATATTTTTAACTAAATATTCAAATAAAGTTTTGATCAATAAATATCCTTGGTTTACCGGTTCTTGTCCCAATACGAAATCAACAACCTGTGTTTGGAGCAAGTGAATGGAGCCTTCTGTAAGATCGTGACAGATCACATGGATATTCTCAGAATCATCTATGATATCCAAGGCGCTTCCCACTCCGGCTATACCGCCGCCTGTAATATAGATTCCGTCCAGATCGGGAAGTTTGTTACAGTATTCTAAGGTGATGCGAAAGGCATCTTCTTTTTTATCTTGATTTTCAGAAATGCCGACGATTTTGATATCCGGTCGTGTTTCCGAGATTTTATTTTGAAAACCAAGCAGTCTTTGCTGATGGCATGAAAGTTTTGTACTGCTGATAATGATTCCTATTCTGGCATCTTTCGGAAGAATCTTACACATTAATCCGGCTGCGGTTCTTCCGCCTTTATAATGATCCTGTCCGATAAAGCATAAACTTTTTACTTCGGGAGCAGGAGAGTTAAAGGTGATTACGGCGATTCCTTTTTCGATAAGGGAGTTAAGAAGGGCGTAAACATTTGGGTGATCCAGAGGAAAGACTGCCATTCCGCTGACTCCGTTTTCAGTTAAATCGTTAATAATCCGGATTTCTTCGGAAGGATCAAGACTGGTCATCAGTTTGATGATTACTTCGATTCCAAAAGCAGAAAATTCCTTCTTGGCACGGTTGATTCCCGAAATAATATCATGGATAAAGGGGTTATAATCCGGTGTTAAGATGACCCCGATTTTTAAGGATTCCTTTTTAGATACTAACGCTTTGGCAAGGAAGTTCGGTTCATAGTGCAGTTCTTTTGCGATTTTCAAAACTTTTTGGCGCGTTGCCTCGCTGACTCCGGAACGATTGTTTAGTACCCGGTCTACAGTACCTCGAGAAACGTTTGCCAGCTCTGCAATTTGTTTTACGGTTACCGCCATGTAATAATCACCTCCCATATAATACCATTTTTACTGCTAATAATATAACATAATATCGTGCTCGTGTCTAGTTACAAAAAATAAGAGTTTGTGCAAAAAAAATATATGTAACATACAACTCAATATAAATGTAAAAAATGCACAAAAAATACAGTGAAAAAATGGTGAATATATAGTATTGAAACAATAAAATGAACATGGTACTATAAATACAAGAAAAACGTGCACGAGCACGAAAAAGAAGGAGGATGAAGATGAAATTTGGAACATTATATTCTTATTGGGGAACAAAATGGCAATGTGATTATTTGAAAACATTAAAACGAGTTTCAGACATCGGATTTGACATTTTGGAAATGGGTGCTCCTCACTTGTTGGAAATGTCAGATTATGAACTTTCAGAATTGAGGCGCGCGGCGAAAGATATGGATATGGTATTGACGGCAAATATCGGACCGGCAAAAGATAAAGATCTTGCTTCTCCTGATCCGGATATACGAAAAGCGGGAGTAAACTATTTGATCGATATATTAAAAGTAATGGAAAAAGTAGGATCTAAATCACTTGTTGGAGCAATGTATTCTTATTGGCCGTGTCAATTTGAAATAACGGATAAGGAAGCTGCCTGGGAGAGAAGCATCGAGGGGATGAAAGAGGTTGCAGAAGCTGCGGAATCATTGGGAATCGAATGCTGTCAGGAAGTTTTGAATCGATATGAAACTTATATTATCACAGATTGCAGGGAAGGATTGGAATACTGCAGGAGAGTCGGAAGTGAAAATGTTAATCTCCTTCTTGATACATTTCATATGAATATCGAAGAAGATAATATTCCGGAGGCTATCCGGCTTGCAGGAAGAAAATTGGGCCATCTGCATGTGGGAGAATCAAACAGAAAGCTTCCGGGAATGGGATCCCTTCCTTGGAGAGATATCGGACGGGCGCTAAGAGATATCGGATATGAGAAAGGCGTCGTTATGGAACCGTTTCTTCTTCAAGGAGGAGAGGTCGCTCGGGACTGTAAAGTGTGGAGAGATTTAAGTGGGAATGCAGATGAGAAAATGCTGGATCGCTATATAAAAGAATCTTTAACATTTTTGAAACATGAATTTACGTTTTGAGGAGAGGATATGAAATGGCAGAAATTTGGACGATGGGTGAAATGATCGTGGAAATTATGCGGGAGAAAGAAAATGAGCCACTGGATAAAGCAGGAGTTTTTCGAGGACCTTATCCGAGCGGAGCACCGGCGATTTTTATTGATACAGTGGCGAGACTCGGACATAAGGGCGGAATTATCGGAGGAGTAGGCAAAGACGATTTTGGAAAATGTCTGTTGGACAGATTGAAAAGTGACGGAGTCGATGTGTCGCATGTGATTGAAAATCCAAAAAAAGCTACAGGATGTGCGATTGTAACATATTTTGATGATGGCTCCCGAAAATTTATTTTTCATATGGGGAATACTCCGGCTGTTGAAGCGAAAGCGCCGCAGAAGGATGTGCTGGATGGAGTTCGGTATTTTCATGTAATGGGCTGTTCTTTGTTTGCTGATATAGAGTTTGCAAAAGAAATTTTAAAAGCGGCACAAACGGCAAAAAAAATAGGGGCGAAGGTTTCTTTTGATCCGAATATCAGAAAAGAATTAATAGGGGAAAAAGAGACGGATAAAATTCTGGAGAATCTGATGCGGTTGACGAATGTTTTTCTGCCCGGGGAGGAAGAACTTCTTTTGTTGACAGGAAAAGAAACAGTGGAAGAAGCTGTTGAAGAATGCTTTAAAAATCCTGAGCTTGAAATATTGGCATTAAAGCAAGGTTCGCGGGGGTCAAAGATTTATACGAAGGAAAAAACGGTTGAAACAGGAATTTACAGAATTCAGCCTGTAGATGCAACCGGAGCCGGAGATAGTTTTGACGCGGCGTTTATCTGCGGACTGTGTGAAGGAAAGAGAATTGAAGAGGCGGCGAAAATGGCAGCAGCAGCAGGTGCGATTAATACAGCGGCGTTTGGTCCTATGGAAGGAAAGATCAGCGTGGAAGCGATAGATAAGATGATAAAGGAGGAATGAAAATGAAAAAAGTAAATATCGGAGTAGCGGGACTTGGATTTGGAAAAGAATTTGCGGCGATTTACTGTGATCATCCGCTTGTTGATAAAGTGGCGATCTGTACAAGGAATCCCGAAACTTTAAATAAAGTGGGGGAAGAACTCGGAATTCCGGAAGAATTAAGATTTACAAATTATGATGATATGATTTCACATGAAGAATTGGATGCGATTCATATTGTGACGCCGATTAAAGAACACTATCCTCAGTCGATCAAAGCGCTAAGAGCAGGGAAACATACTGCATGTACAGTTCCGATGGCGACATCTTTGGATGAGTTGAGAGAGATTGTAAAAACATCCAGGGAAGTTGGAAAAATCTATACGATGATGGAAACTTCGCTTTATACAAGAGAATACCTTTATGTAAAGAGATTAAAAGAAAATGGTGAACTTGGAAAAATTCAGTATTTAAAAGGTGATCATATGCAGAACATGTCTCTGGAAGGCTGGGGAGACTACTGGCAGGGATTTCCGCCGTTTTGGTATGGCACGCATGTATTGTCACCGATTCTGGATCTGGCCGGTACAACAGCTAAGAGTGTGCGGTGTCTTGGAAGCGGAAGGGTAAATAAAGAAAGAGCTGAACATTACGGGTGTCCGTATGCGGTAGAAACCGCTACATTTAGATTGAGAAACAGCGATATCGTAGCAGAGGCACATAGATGTCTTTTCGAGACAGTACGTCAGGTAAGAGAGTGTTTTGACGTTTACGGAGATAAAATGTCGTTTGAGTGGGAGCCGACGGTAGACGAAGGACATACTATTTTCACAGGCATTGATGATTTTACAAAGTTTACAGCTCCGGACACAGCGGAACTTTTGCCAAAAGAGATTCAAAAGTATACGTTGCGTTCAGCTATTAAAGATCCAAATCAGCCGTCCTTTATACAAGGAAGCGGGCATGGAGGTTCTCATCCTCATCTTTGCAATGAATTTGTGAATGCGATCGTAGAGGGAAGACAGCCGTATATGGATGCGGTTCGCTCGGCAAATTATACGGCGGCCGGTATTTGCGCACAGGAATCAGCAGACCATGGCGGAGCAGAAGTAGAAATACCGGATTTTGCAGAAGAATTTTAAGCTGTTTAGGAGGGACTTATGGAAAAATTACTGGAAATGAAAGAAATCTGTAAGTCTTTTGGGACGAATAATGTCCTGAAGAATGTGCAGTTTGATCTTTTTGCCGGAGAAGTTCATGCCTTGATCGGAGAAAACGGAGCAGGAAAATCTACACTAATGAAAATATTAATGGGTATGTATAAAAAGGATTCGGGAAGTCTTTCTGTTCTGGGATCAGATGAAGCGTACACAAATCCGGATCAGGCGCTCAAAGCCGGAGTTGCCATGATTCATCAAGAACTCAATCCGATTCCGGATATGTCTGTTGCTGAAAATATATTTCTTGGGAAAGAAAAAAGAAAATGGATCTTTACGTCTAAAAAAGAGCAGGAAAAAGAGTCAAAAAGATATTTGGATATGTTGGGAATCGATCTGGAACCGTCTGTACTGATGAGAGAATTAAGTGTTTCTGAAATGCAGATGGTGGAAATTGCGAAAGCACTTTCTTATGGGGCAAGAATTATTATCATGGATGAACCTACTTCTGCAATTACAGAAGCGGAAGTGGAAAAATTATTTCAAAATATAAAAATGCTTAAAGAACAGGGAACAGGGATCATTTATATTTCTCATAAAATGGATGAATTGTTTGAAATATCGGATCGCATTACAGTGCTTAGAGACGGACAGTATGTATTTTCAAAAAAGACAAAAGATCTTTGTCCGAATGATCTGATCAAAGCTATGGTAGGGCGTGAGATCACGGAAATTTATCCGGAAAGTAAGAGTAAAATCGGCGAAGTGATCCTTAAAGTAAAACATGCTTCACGGAAAGGCGAGTTTAAAAAGATTGATTTTGAACTTCGGAAAGGTGAAAAACTTGGAATTGCCGGATTGATGGGAGCCGGAAGAACAGAATTGATGATGGCTGTTTTCGGAGCGGCGAAACTGGAAGAAGGTGAGATTGAAATAGGCGGAGTTCCTGTCAGAATACAAAGTCCGAAAGATGCAATCAGGCAAAAAATAGCGCTTGTGACCGAAGATAGGAAACGTTACGGTTTGAATTTGACGGCATCAGTCGAGGATAATGCGGTTTCTGTAATTGAGAGCAGTCTTTCCAAATTTGGATTTTATAGAAGAAAGTTGGGAAGAAAAGCTGCGGAGGAAATGATCAGCCGTATGAACACAAAAGTTACGGGAATGGATCAGATTGTCGGAAGTCTTTCGGGTGGGAATATGCAAAAAGTTGTTCCAAAATGGCTTTTAAATGATCCTGATATTATCATTTTTGATGAACCGACAAGAGGAATTGATGTTGGCGCAAAAGCAGAGATATATAAGATTATAGAGGAATTAGCCTGTAAGGGAAAGGGAATCATTATTATTTCGTCGGAAATGCCGGAGTTGATCGGGTTAAGTCAAAGAATTATTGTGTTGCATGAAGGAGAACAGACCGGAGAATTGCGAGGAAAAGAGATGACGCAGGAAAATATTATGACTCTTGCATCGGGATACAGAAAGGAGGAAAAAGAATGAAAGTTTTAAGTAAAAATTCTGTTATGGAATTTGTAAAAAAGACGGCAATACTCTGGGTTATGATTATTCTGATCCTTATTTTATCTGTTATCAGTCCAAGCTTTTTCAGAGGGCAGAATCTTCTGAATATTATAAAGCAGGCGTCTATTACAGGGGTAATCGGCGTAGGGATGACATTTGTTTTGATCACAGGAGGGATTGATCTTTCCGTCGGATCTGTAATGGCGTTATCGGGAACAATGGCTGCATCTGTAGCTGTGGCAGAAAAAAATATGCCGATTGCTCTGGTTATTTTAGTTGGAGTCGGACTTGGGGCGCTGTGCGGACTTATAAATGGAATCGGTGTATCATACATTGGATTTCCGCCGTTTATTATGACGTTGGGCATGATGACGATTGCAAGAGGGATTCCCCTTGTTTTTACAAACGGAACTCCGATCTTCGGACTATCTGAAGAGTTTAATATGATTGCGAATTCAAGAGTTTTAGGAGTACCTTCACTTGTGATTTTCCTTGTGATCACTGTTTTAGCGGGACATATTATCCTGAGTAAAACTGTTTTGGGAAGACGGATTTATGCAGTGGGAGGAAATGAAGATGCAGCGAGGTTAAGCGGTGTGTCCACTGCAAAAGTAAAGTTGTTTGTTTATGTTTTTTGCGGAATTTTATCGGGAATTGCAGGAATTTTGATTTGTTCAAGAATTACGTCGGGGAATGGCACTGTGGCGGAAGGGTATGAAATGAACGCTATTTCGGCGGCAGTAATCGGCGGTGTCAGCATGACCGGAGGATCGGGAAATGTTCTTGGCATGGTTGTCGGGGCAATGATTTTAACGATTATTCAAAACAGTTTTGATATTATGGGAGTAAATTCGTTTTATCAAAATATCATTAAAGGAATTATTATT
>ENA-ORNI01001604-ORNI01001604.1-human-gut-metagenome-genome-assembly--contig:-NODE-1604-length-11472-cov-101.478_pt1 | contig 11472 bp, 8 predicted proteins | sample MGYA00242118_ERZ509028 | MGnify/ENA primary metagenome ERZ509028 (study PRJEB26280, sample SAMEA2338755) | human gut metagenome | biome: human gut; feature: human-associated habitat; material: faeces...
CGCTTGAAATACAAAACAAAATAAAGCCTGTCTCAGCTAAATCATAATTTACCGATACTTGACCGTTCATTAAGAGTGGTAGAAGTTCATCACGCTGCTTAGTTAGGTTTTCATTTTCCTTTTGAATCTCTAACTGCCTGTCATTGAGTGCTGATACAATTTCTTCCCATAAATCTAATACATTATCACTTGGCTTTAACATTGGGAACTTCAGTATATCTTCACGAGAAACTTCTTTGAAAGTTGTTCCTGTTCCAAGTTGCTCTATCTGCGTAATGTGATATTGTAGATAATAATACAAGTAAGTTGCTATATTTTTTGACTTAGAAACAAAGCTCTTAAATCCTTGATTGGTACACAATTCTGTTTTAGCAATTGCCAACAAACCAATTGGAGCACGACTCGACATTAATATTGTGTTTGAAGGTAACAAATGAGTACTGCAAGAATCATATCCAACTTGAGAGATATTTCGCTCTCCTTGATAGACAAATTTCTGCTTTTGGTCAGATAAATCCTTTGGAGTAATCCAGACTATATCTCCTCCATAATTCAATTCATTTACAGTTGAAGGAGTTGCCCCATTGTAAACATCTGCGACCTCTTCTACTATTTTGGCTTTCCACAATAATGGAATTTCACGTTTTAACCTTTTATCCCAAACCATCTTACCACCACTAGACTTATACGGTTTTCCGTTTTCATCCGGAAAATCAAACTGTACAAACCAATAATCATAAAGTTGTTTTGCCATCGCCTCTAAATTATGATTTATAGATTTGTGAACATTGCTATATTATACAAACAAATCCATTAGCAAATGAAAGAACAATTTATCAAATCAGTGGAAGAAGCCGTAGGCGGTTTCTTATCGCAAGGGCAAATCGCGAAGTTGAGCGAAGTGCTTTCAGAGTGTATGCAGGGGTATGAACTTACCCGTAAGGAGACATCGGATGAAAAATGCAAAAGGGAAAATGGAGAGCTTCTTCAAGCATTTTTGGCTGCTAAGAAAATCGAAGGGTGTTCTGAAAAAACGGTGCATTACTATCAGTCTTCGGTAGAGAAACTTTTTGTAAACGTTGTTAAAAACGTTACAGATATGACAACGAATGATATTCGTAATTATTTGGCTGAGAACCAACGATTGAGAAATTTGAGCAAAGTGACAATCGACAATTTACGACGCATATTTTCAAGTTTCTTTGCGTGGTTGGAAGATGAAGATTATATTCCCAAAAGTCCCGTGCGAAGAATACATAAGGTGAGGACTGACAGTCTTGTAAAAGAGGTTTTGACAGATGAAAATATTGAAATACTACGAGATAGCTGTATCGAGTTGCGTGATGTGGCGATGATAGATTTACTTTCATCCACTGGTATGCGTGTAGGTGAATTGGTAAAGATGAATAGAGATGATATAGATTTCCAAGAGCGGCAGTGCGTAGTATTTGGCAAAGGAAACAAAGAGCGTGAGGTTTACTTTAATGCCCGAGCCAAAATCCATCTCAAAAAATACCTCAACAGCAGGAATGATGATAATCCGGCACTTTTTGTCTCGCTTAAATCTCCTCATAGACGGCTGACAATTAGTGGAGTAGAGGTACGCTTGCGAAAAATAGGGCGGATAGCGAACATTGCAAAAGTTCACCCGCATAAATTCAGGCGGTCATTGGCTACAATGGCTATTGACAAAGGAATGCCGATAGAGCAGGTGCAACGGTTGCTCGGTCATGTCAAGATTGACACCACTTTGCGTTACGCTATGGTCAATCAGACCAATGTAAAAATGGCACATCGCAAATACTTAACTTAACTGAATATAAAATTGGCTAACTTTCAGTATCTTTGCAGTCTAAACGCATGAACAATGGACAGTAACATAATAGTACCGCAAAAGACTGAAAAACAGGATATACTTCCCGAAGATTACAATAATTGGAGGAAAGAAATTATCTCATTGATAGAGCAATCCAAACTGAAAGCTATCCTTAGCGTCAATGCCGAATTACTTGCTCTTTATTGGAGAATCGGTAGCGACATTCTAACCAAGCAAAAGGAGCAAGGTTGGGGTGCGAAAGTCATTGCGCAATTATCTAAAGACCTCTCGGAACGTTTTCCTGATGATAGAGGATACTCTGAGCGTAACTTGCGCAATATGAAAAAGTTTGCAAGTGAATATCCCACTTTTCCAATTTGGCAAGTGCCGCTTGCCAAATTAGAATTGTTGCCAATTCGGAAAGCCGCACTTGCCGAATTGCCATGCGATGAGAACGGATTTGTGCAAGTGTCTCTTGCGCAAATATCGTGGTATCACCATATATCGCTCATAGCTAAAGTACCCGCAAATGCCGAACGTGCGTTTTATATCATGGAAACTGCTGCTAACGGTTGGAGTCGTGATGTAATGCTTTCGCAGGTGGCTAACGGTTATATCAAAGCCAAGGGTAATGCAATTACAAACTTCAAGCAGACATTACCAGCCTATCAATCGGATTTGGCTCAATATGCGTTCAAAGATCCATATAATTTCAGTTTCTTAGGTACGGTAGCTTTACAACGTGAACTCGATATAGAAAAGAATCTTGCACAGCGGATTACCGATTTCCTGTTGGAAATGGGCAAAGGCTTTGCATTTATCGGAAGGCAATACCATTTGACTGTGGACGGTGATGACTATTACATCGACATTCTGATGTATCACCTTCAACTGCATTGCTATGTAGTGGTGGAGCTGAAAGCCGTAGAGTTTGTTCCCGAATTTGTCAGCAAGCTGAATTTCTACATTTCGGCTGTGGATGAATATGTAAAAGCTCCCGAAGATAAACCGACTATCGGTTTGTTGTTATGCCGCTCAAAAAGCGACACCAAAGCACGTTTCGCCCTACGTGGTATCACGCAACCGTTGGGCATTGCACAATATGAGACTGAAAAACTCTTTGAAGATGTAGCATCCGCACTGCCACAAATCGAAGACATTGAGAATCAGCTGGAGGACAAAGAATGAGATTGGCTGATGTTATCGATGTATTCATTGCCGGAGATTGGGGTAATGAAAGTCCGAGCGAAGAGACCCCTAATGCGGTGTATTGTGTCAGAGGCGCAGACATTGTCCCTATATCTATTGGTGAGTTCGGCGATATTCCCTTGCGGTATGTTAGCGACAAGTCTTTTGAAGAAAAGACGTTACGTGCCGGAGATATGATTGTCGAAAAATCAGGCGGTAGTCCGACACAATCAACAGGGCGTGTATCCTATGTTTCAGAGGCTTTAATAACAGAAAAAAGGGCGGTGGTATGTACCAATTTCTGTGTGGCTTTTAGAGTAAAGACCGGATGGAATCCTTACTTTGTATATCAATATTGGAATCACATCTACAACAACAATATATTCTTTAATTTCGAGGGTAAAACTTCGGGACTAAAGAACTTGCAGTTGGATAACGCATTAAAAGCCATTGAAATACCCGACTATACACTTGAACAGCAAAATCGAATTGCCGAAACACTACTCAAAATCGAGCAAAAAGTGCTTCTTAATCGTGCGATAAATCATAATTTACCGACACTTGATCATTCATCAGAAGTGGCAGAAGTTCATCACGCTGCTTAGTAAGTGATAAAATCTGTTGTTTGTTTCCAATTATTAGTGCTAATAGCTCGTCAAATACTTTTCGAGGATTGAAATTTAATGAAATTGCTGGTTTTATAAGATATAGCCCTTTCAAATCTTTATCTGACAGATGTCCCACAGTAGATCCCTTTGCATTTTGTTCTTTCGCCTTAATGTAAGGTTGGATATTATAATAGATTTGAATTGAAGATATTGAGGAGTCTCTATAAGGACGCATCCTTGCACATCGCTGATTAAGATAGGCAATATTGTTATGCCAGAAGTTCATGTGAAAATTTCCGTCCATACCAACAAGCACATCACCCTCATTCAAACAGTATTTTTCATCTGTGTTTTCAAAAGAATATGCTGATGTCGTTCCTTCAAGAATGTCCCTAATACGAACAATAGGTATATTTGTTATCTCATCAGTAAATTGTTCGGTAGCAAAAGGGAAACCATACTGTACACTAATAGCATCAAAAAGAGGTAATATATCCCATCCTTGAGGAATTTCTCTCTTCAACTTCTCATTCCAAACCATCTTACCACCACTAGACTTATACGGTTTTCCGTTTTCATCCGGAAAATCAAACTGTACAAACCAATAATCATAAAGTTGTTTTGCCATCGCCTCTAAATTATGATTTAGCTGACGATTAAGTTCTATTTTGAGGTCAATAGTGCGAAGTAACTTACCTATGCGTTTTTGTTCCTCCAATTCGGGAATCCATACAATGCAATCTTTGATTTTATCAGGTGATGTATGCCGGATTTTAGTTTGTTGAGCAGCAGCACTTAGCTGCTGTTTAACAAGATTTGAGGATATGAGATAAAAAGCGAAATCCTTGTCTAACAAATGTTCTTTGCAAACAATTTTTGCCACATCTTGGCTTTGAATATATTTACCGCTTTCGGGAATGATAGCGGTAGAGCCAAGCAACCCAATAGCCTGTTCTGTCAAAGGTGTTATAATGTCTCCCTCCTTCATTAAAAAATCCGGTTTGAAGTCGCCAATGTAATAAAGATTGTCTTTAGCCTTATTCTCTTTAAAGCAATTATTTTGGTAATCGAAATTCCCGCAAGTCAAGCGCACATATTCACCCTCAGCGGCATAGAACTTGCCACTGAGACTCGCACCTCTTGTTACATCAAGTATCTCTCCTAATTTGTATTTTTTCAATTCCATTTACCGTGTTGCTTTTTTAATATAATCTTGAATCAAAGATAGATTGACCTCTATCTCTTTGCGCTTAGCTAAAAGGTGGTTCAGATACTCTTTCGCCTCAAACATTTTTCGTGCTCATGTATTTGCTCTATTAACGGTCCGCCAATAAATGGGGATGAACAGTTTCTACGGCAAATTTTGCATCCTCTATTTGCCGCTATAAACATGTCAAGCAAATGTCGAATAGCTTTAATTTGTTCCTGTGCATCTTTCGACGAACTGCGGGCAACACGTAATGCAACGATTATAGCTATTACACTAATTATTGGGCTTAATAGAGTAGCCCATTGGGTCAAACTATCAAGCATGGTTTATTGATTGAATTTCAATGTCTTTAATTGAGCTATTATCTCATTTTCAAGCCGATGGCTTTCGGCAAACTGCTCGGTGAGTGTTTTTTCGTAGTCTGCCATACGCCTCTTGAACTCCTCTTCTGTAATATCAACATATTCAATCTTAATGTCGAAATACTGTCCGGCAGAAAAGCTATACCCTTTTTCTGCCACTTCTTCGTAGGATGGAGTAACAGAGAATTGCTCTACCACCTTCTCGTTTCGGAAAGTATCTACAATCTGCGCTATCTCATCGGAACGGAGATTCGTCTTTTGGTTCTTCCCTATTTTGATAGTTTCACCAAGTTTGCTCGCATCAATAAATACAGGCTTTTCGGTCTTGTTCTTATCGATAAAAACCACACTGACATTCGTACCCGTGTTAGCGAAGACATTACTTGGCATACTTACCACACCTTTCAGAATCTTATTGTCCACAAGGTGTTTGCGAATTTTGAACGCAATGCCACTCTTGGCTGTAATGAATCCGGTAGGTACAACGATAGCTCCCTTACCCGTGTCTTTCAAGCTGTATAGCAAATGTTGAAAAAAGCAGAGGTATATTTCCATACCCTTCTTGTCTTTGTTGGGTATATTGGGAATGCCTGCAAAGAAACGTCCGCGATAATGGTCGGCTTTGAGGTCGGAATGGTACTCGGAGAAATCGAGCTTGAAAGGCGGATTACTAACGATATAGTCAAATTTACGCAATTCGTGTCCTTCTTTATGATAAGGGTGTTTCAGCGTATTGCCTTGTATAACGTGCGTCAAAGAATGGCTCATACTGTTCAGTATAAGATTCAGCATCAACATAGTAGAGGATTTGTCGCTGATATCCTGCGTGAACACCGTGCAGTTCTGCTCTCCAATTTGGTGGGCAAGGGCAATGACAAGCGTGCCTGTCCCGGCTGACGGGTCATAGCAAGTTACACTTTTAACATCCTCGCTCTCATTGACGAGTAGTTGCGCCATAATGGATGCGATTGCATGGGGCGTATAGTATTCGGCATAGTTGCCGCCACCATTGGAATTGTAGTCCTTAATAAGGTATTCAAAGATGGTGGAGAAGAAATCATATCCGGCAGCAAAAGCCGCTTCAAAAGAAAAACTTGCCACATCTCCGATTAACGACTTGCAAAAGCCGTTTTTCTTGGCAGACCCTCCGGTTACTACCTCCGAGAGAGGTTTCATAATGGAAATACGGGTTTCATCCTCATTGAGAATATAGAAAATCTCCTCATTGGTATCGGCAATAGCCTCCAATGTCGCATCAAACAGAGTTGCAAAATTATCCTCATTCTGACGTTTGGCAAGATACGGTATCAGATGCTCTTTCTTCAATACAATAGTGTCGAGCATCATATCGCACATTTCCTCGTACTCCTCATCGGGCAATCGCTCCAATGCTTCGTAGACGTCCTCTGCATCGGCAAGTTCGGGCAGTGTCCGTTTTGCTTCATAGATAAACTTATCATTGAGAAACTTATATAGGAATGTTTCTACGATAACCGTATATTCATTTCCGCTGTTGCCAAGACCAATATTGTTTGTCGTACTTTTCAGACGGTCGATAAGGTCTTTTGTCTGTTGCTTTATGATGTCAATACTCATAATCAGTATATGGTTTGATATTCTTTGAAAATAACGTCACTGACATATTTACGAGCCGGGCGTTCCGTGGAAATCTGCGCATCCTTAAAACGGCGGGTGACGTAAGTTAATATATTTTTCGTGAAGTAAGCCGGAGTTTCAACAATCGCTTCGTTGTGGAAGAATGCATCGTCTACATCTTCTTTTATAAGAAGCAAGACAGCCGTTACCTGCTCTTTCTTTTTTGTCCAAGCATAGGTGCGAGGTTCGGTATGCTCCCGTTCCTCTCTGTCCGATTGCTCGGTCAAACGTTTTTCGACACGCACGAACTTTGTGTCACCGTTATAGGCAATAGCCCGCAACGCATCACGCTCATTCATTTGGCGAATGCGTTTCAGTATGCCGTTAATGTTCTGAACGCGGTCGTGCATATTAAATTCTCCCTCCGATTCCATTTCTTTTTTCTTGAAAAGAGCAAGAAAGTCAGCGAGTATAGAACGATATTCCGGGTCATCAGGATCAACGCAAGCATTCAATTGGTTACGAGTGTGAGCTACCGATTGTTTGTATTGCTCTTGAAGTTCAAGTTCTTCTTCACCTTTCTTATAGAACGAAAAATGTATATTCTCCAAAGCAGCATTCAGCAATTGTTTCACGCTTTCGCGGTCATTTGAGTTTTGCTCATACGAGAGGAGGTCAAGACGATTGCGTGCCGCTTTGATAAGATTTGATATTTCGGGTATATCAACAATGTCTTTCGCTTCCGGGCTTTCCTGCGAGATCAGCATATTCTGCATACTGCGCAGTGTTTCTAAACTTTTATTGATGACTCGGACAGTGGCAATGTCATCCACCAAATTGAGTTGCCGAGAAAAGATTTGAGGATTAGTCAAGTCATAGTCTGTCAAAGTAACTTTTGCATTTGCAACATTTTTCATTGCTTCCTCAATGGTAACAAATAGCTTATCCATTGAAGATGTATTTTCTTGACCAACTTCTTTTTCAAGCTCTTCTTGATAATCCTTGTTCGTCTTACTGTATTCTTCCTCGATATTGGCAAAGTCTACTACATGCCCGAATTTCATAGCCTTGTACGGACGATTGACACGTGTAAGCGTTTGCAGCAGGTTATGTTCCTTGACCATACGGTGCAGGTACAATTTCTTCAATCGTGGAGCATCAAAGCCGGTTTGTAGCATTTGGAAAACAATGAGCAAGTCAATTTTCCCGTCTTTGAATAAATCAATCCATTTGGAACGGGTAGATTTGTCAAAACTGTCATGCAAGATAAGCGCAGCGCGATAACGTCCTTTTTGCGGTGAAGTTTTCTTGACCTCCATTTCATTTGCCGAAATACTACGGTAAATTATTTGTCCGTCTTCACCTGTATAATTGTCAAGTTCAGAATCATCTGCATAGTTTTCCAAAAACAGCCGATACATCATTATCGCCTGTTCTTTACTGTTGCATACGGCAAGTGCTCCCAATGATGGGTCAGAATACTTGCTTCGGAAATCCTGCAAATCATTGATTATATAGTCGAGTAAAGGATGTACATAGTTCTCGTGGGCATAAACATCAATTTCTTTAACAGTTTGCTTTTTTACCCTTATGCTGTTAAGGGCTTCTTTCATCGTTATCTTAAAGTTCGAACCGATGTCTTCGCGTATAAGTCGAAGCGTGTAACCATCTGATATAGACGCGTTATAATAGTATGTATGAATATAATCCCCGAAAATATCTTTGGTATTGTATCCTTCACCGATTATTGGAGTACCCGTCAATGCTATTTTTATAGCATTCTCATCGCTCGCAATCAAATTTTTCAAGAAACTGCCCTCAGGATTATAGTTTCGGTGTGCTTCATCAATAAAGTAAATGCGCTTCACCTTGACATTATACGCATTTTTGGCAAGTGCCCGACTGTCCTTAGAGAATTTGTGGATATTGACAACCGTTATCTCTAATTTACCCTCTTTGTTTTGGGTAGTCACACCATCCTTTATCAGCTTGGCAAAGTCTTCTTTACTTTGAACAGGGTTGACTTTCAGTCCCCTGCGAGTAAACTCTTTTTGAGCCTGTTCCAAAAGGTCGATACGGTCTACAATAAAGAAAAACTGCGGAACAATGCCTTGCTGAGAATAATAATCGGTCAGATATTTGACATTGAAATACGCCAACGCAGTCTTTCCGCTACCTTGCGTATGCCAAATAATACCCTTTTGTTCCCCTTTATCAAGGTGGCGTTCAATCGCTTTTGTGGCGAACACTTGCGGATAGCGCATAACATGCTTTTGTAAACCGTTTGGGTGGTCTACATAAGCGATACCATAGCGCAAGAAAAAATAGAAACGTTCAAAACTGAACAGGCTTTCACAGAGGCGCTTTGTTGGCGTTTCGGCTTTGCAATTCGTTTTGTAGTCGCTATTGTTTTTGTATTGAGGCACATTATTGTCACGCAGCAATATTTCCTCGTCTTCAGGAGTAACGGGATGGTATCTTTTCTGAATAGGGAAACTGTTTTGTCCTTCCTCGCGAAAGCAATTATAGAGGGTACTCGTTTTACCGATGGTTGCATAATAAGCCCCTTGTTTCAATTGCTCGTCATATTCCATATCGTTGCTGAATACCATTATTTGCGTGATATTCAAAAAACGGCGGAAACAAGGATTGGTAAACCTCGTCTTCATACGCTTGCGCTCGGCATCAACTCCTTCGTGATTGTTCTCCTTTTTTACTTCGATAAAAGCCAGAGGCAAACCATTGATAAAGATGGTTATGTCCGGGCGAAAGTTGTCGCAAGACAAATCACCGCAAGTCATTTCGGTGGCTACTTGAAACGTGTTGTTACGAATGAAGTTCGTGGGCGAAGATAAATCGATTATTTTGTTCGTTGTGTCAAGTAATATTTCTTTGTAAAACTGTCTGCCGAGATCATCATTGTTAAGCGACTTCTGAATGCGGTGAAGCATGGCGTCTGCATCATCCTGTGTAGATAGAGGGTTCAAGCGCAAATAGGCTTCCGAAAACGGTTGGAGTAAGATGTTCGTGAGAGTATCGGATTCCGTTTTGGGTATTGTCACATATTTGGTGAACAATCCCCTTTGGGATATGTATTTATATCCCATCCCCATAAGATGCATAAGAGTGGGAAATTTCACTCTGCTATCTTCACAAAATGCACCCATTGCTTATTTCGTATATTAAAGCAAAACACCTTCGCTATCTTTGCGAGGCTGACCAAAGCCTATCAGACAGTGAAGGTGTTTTTATATCTTGGTGTTAATATTTTATTTCAGGTCATTAACGCATTGTTTAGCAAATGCAAAGTTAGCACTTTTTATTGATATCCATTGCACATTTGAGAATTAAGTTTACAAGAATCTTGCAGCACGACCTCGGTCATGGCGGTTGTGTTTATGTCGGTCGGCATGGCAACTTTACCGTACCCGTCTATCGTGATTATATTCCTTTTTCTTTTCATCGGTGTTTCGTTTTAAGGTTGTCAAATGGTACCTGAGCGGTAATTTTTGCGTATAGTTGGGCGGCTTTATCTTTTGGGGAACATTCAACAGGCGGATATTGGATTCGGTATTAGTCTTCTTTCTTCGGGTGATAATCCACAGATTGCCCTCAAAGAATGTTTGGAGATTGTCGGTAGTCAGGTTCTTTACATCGGAATAATACCGCTGGAATGTTACCTTTGCCCTGCTGTATCCCATTTTTGGGGCAAACTCGGTATTGTGTTACTCGAAGAGTTTCGGTAGGGTTTCCCGCTTGACACCGATACTGGGATAGGCATCCTTGAGTTTGGCGGCGGTGACTTATACCGTCCGTTGCGGCAGGGAACTGAGGCGATGTTGCATGTGAATGAATGTACGGTTATATGCAAATGAAACTTTCTCCCCACCGGAGTCTCTGTTTCACAACCATTAATTCAGTGAAATAAAATACGTCCTTTCCTTTCTAATTGTTTGTAAAGTAAATATTTACATGATTTTACGTGTAAATATTTACTTTTCATGCCTCTTCGTTATTTAATATTTTTGTGTATTCATCGTGCATTGGAGCAGTGAAACGCTTCCGGGCGGTGTGGTATAAATTTTAAACAATTAGAAAGAATAATGAAATCAATGAAAACACATCGTCTGTCAGAGGCGGACACATCGTCTGTTACACTCGTATACATCATCCGTAGGGGTGGAACGCATCATCGGTTCTGCCGCTCTGCGTCGCCGTTCCGTACCGCTACGCCGTAGATATACGATAGTATATCTTATCTTCTATTGAATTATATTGTGTACGCTGCGTGGCCGGAAGCATGGCCGCCGCGCGTGCATAACCGGTTGACGTAAAGGCATGTGCCGTGACCGCCGGAGCGGTCGTTTTCCGGTTTCGACATTTATCAATATTTATCTGTAACTTTAGTATGAAAAACAATTTGCTTAGAATGGGCTATGTCATGGTTTCGCGTGCATTGCTACAAGAGATTTGCGAGAAAAAAGGTGCGGCATGCTGCGAGGAAGAAGCCTTCCTGCGGGTGCTGACAAACGTCAACTTCAAGCCTGCCGTAGTATTCTGCAACGGAGCCGGGGTGCAGTGTGCCCGTGGAGAGTCCGTCATCACTTTTATGGGCTGGGCGGACATATTCGGCTGGACAAGGGCGCGTACCCGGCGCTTTTTCGACCGGTGCTTCGCTGCAGGACTTATCGA
>ENA-ORNI01001652-ORNI01001652.1-human-gut-metagenome-genome-assembly--contig:-NODE-1652-length-11123-cov-9.52033_pt1 | contig 11123 bp, 20 predicted proteins | sample MGYA00242118_ERZ509028 | MGnify/ENA primary metagenome ERZ509028 (study PRJEB26280, sample SAMEA2338755) | human gut metagenome | biome: human gut; feature: human-associated habitat; material: faeces...
AATGGGATTATGAGCCAAAAGTATTGAGATTCTTTACTGGAACATTTAAAACTATTAACCCTGAATTAATAAAAGGATACTAATAGATAACCCTATATAAGACAAAAAAGAGAGAGCTGAAAGGCTCTCTCTTTAGTATTTAAAAATCACAATGAATTAAAATATCTTTCATAATTTCTACACCCTCTTCTAATTCTTCTAAAGAAGGAGAAATAAAACTCAACCTTATTTTACCAGAAGATCGTTTATCATGATAAAAAATATTTCCTGGGAGGATAGATACCCCCCTTAATTTGCATTTATGATAAAATTTTTCTTCATTAATATAGTCAGCCAGCTGTATCCAGATGAAAAATCCCCCTTTAGATTTATTCAGTATAGTAATATGGGGAACTTCTGCCAGCAATTCAAGTATTTTATGATGTTTAGCTTTAAATATCTTTTTTAGATTTTTTACATGATTATCAAGATATTTATCAGCTATGAAATACTCTAATACTTTTTGGTTCAGTCCAGAAGTACTATGATCAAGGCTGTATTTAGTCAAAATAGCTTTCTGCATGATGGCAGGAGGCAGAATCATATATGCAAGTCCAATACCAGGCATAAGAAGTTTTGAATAAGTTTTGATATATATAACTTTTTCATTTCCAGTTTGATCTAAAACTTTTAGAGGCTCCACTCTCTTAGTATAATAAAATTCAGAGAAGCAGTCATCCTCAATAATGTAAAAATTATACTCATGAGCTAGTTTTAAAAGTTTTTTCTTTTTTTCTTCTGACCAGCTTATACCAGTAGGGTTTTGAAAATTCGGCATAATATATACAAAATGTATTCTCTCTTTTTTTAATGCTTTTTCAAATTCTACTAAATTCCATCCATCATTCTTTAAATCAAAAGTTTTGATGTTGCACATATCTTTTAATAAATTCAGTGCATTGGGATATGTAGGGCTTGAAATAGCAACAGTTTTTAAAGAAGTACCCCCAAAAGTTTTTAATATAATAACTAGAGACTGCTGAGTTCCTGAAGTTATCATTATATCATTTTTACTGACAAATATATCCTTTTCTTCTAAATAGTCAGCCAGAAGGATACGAAGGCTTTCCAGTCCCTGTACATCTTGGTATCCTAATAGGGAAGCTCCATGATTTTTTAAAGATTTTTCTATGAGAGTTTGGTAAATTTCCTGTGGGAAATAATCGTTAGGAGGGCTGCCATTGGAAAAATTTATCCCCTCTGTATTAGTCTGTCCAAAATGAAAACTTTCCATTATAGGGATTATTTCCTCACTGATAGAAAAATTAGAATGTTCTTTTATAAAAAATCCCTTTCCTTTTTCAGAAAAGATATATCCGTCTCTTTCAAGCATTTTAAAAACTTTTAATACAGTATTAATATTTGTATTGTATTTTATTCCAACCTGTCTGATTGAATAAAATTTAGAATTGGGAGCATTCTTTTTTATTATTTCTGATTTGAGATTTTCATATAACTGTATATAATAACTTACATCAACATTAGTATTTTTAGTCATTACTTTCTCCCTTTAGTAAAAAAAATAGAATCTTAAACAGAACAAAATTAATCATATAATAAATTATATGATTTTTTTAATAAAAAAGCAATTAATATATAATAAAAAACCAGTAATAAAGATAATAAATGAGATGAAAATATAAAATATATTTAAAGGACAAAAAAAGATGTTTGCTGTTACTATTTATGATATAATATAGAAAATTAAGAATAAAGGAGAGAAAAGAGATGCTGTTTTATGAAGATTTTGTAAAAAGTATAAATTCAAAAAGTAATATAGAAATGAAAGGAATAGAAAAATTTCCTGTAGAGATTAAAAGAATAGTTTCAGGAGTAGGAATAGGAATTCCATTAATATTAGCAGGACTTTTTCAAGGATACTTGGCAATAATAGAGAACGTGAAAGTTATACCAATAGTATTTGCAGTAGCTTTTTTATTTTTGGGAATAAGACAATTAAAAAATACTTTTTCCTATAAAGTGGCAGTAGATACTGAGAAGAGAATATTAATAGGAGAAAAATTAGTTCAGCCATTAGCTGATATAGAAAGCTGTACATTGACAGAAAGAAAAATTGGAAAGAACCTTCAAGTAGTTTTGGATATTATAACATTAGATAGAAAACAAATAATTATACCTCTATATATGAAAAATAAAGAGAGATTTGTCTTGGTTATGAGATCTCTTTTGGAAGAGAAATTTTTTATAAAAAAGTAAAAAAAATATTTGACATAAAATGCAGATTATGGTATTATAATTCTTGTCTGCGGGAATAGCTCAGTTGGTAGAGCGTCAGCCTTCCAAGCTGAATGTCGCGAGTTCGACCCTCGTTTCCCGCTCCAGACGCGCCATTAGCTCAGTTGGTAGAGCATCTGACTCTTAATCAGGCGGCCACAGGTTCAAATCCTGTATGACGCACCATAAGAGATGCCCCGTTCGTTCAGTGGTAAGGACATCAGATTTTCACTCTGGCAACAGGGGTTCGATTCCCCTACGGGGTACCACCATAGGTCGCATAGCTCAGTTGGGAGAGCACCTGCCTTACAAGCAGGGGGTCATAGGTTCAAGTCCTATTGTGACCACCATTATGCTGGGGGTGTAGCTCAGTTGGTTAGAGCGCCTGCCTGTCACGCAGGAGGTCGCGAGTTCGACCCTCGTCACTCCCGCCATTATTATAACGCCGCTTTAGCTCATCTGGTAGAGCAACTGACTTGTAATCAGTAGGTGATTGGTTCGATTCCGATAAGCGGCACCAGCAAAACTAAATAGATATGCGAGGATGGCGGAATTGGCAGACGCGCTAGACTTAGGATCTAGTGTCCCAGACGTGAGAGTTCAAGTCTCTCTCTTCGCACCATAATTAGTATACCTTTTTATTTTAAATAGATTTTAAATTCTGGCGGCTTGCTTGAAATTAAATCTATTTTTTTTATTAGTAACTTAAACATATTATACAAATCTATTCTATCACTTTTATCCATGTCTTTCAATACTGCTTTTAATGTTTCCAAATTACTATTATAATTTTTAGTAATCTTTTCTTCATCAATAACTTTTTGTAATTTATTTATTTTATCTGTAAAGTCATCTATTTTACTTTTTGTTACTTGCATTTTTTCATCTAGGTCCTCTATTGTTATATAATCTTTAGAGTAAAGGTTTATATATTTTTTCCTCTCATCATTTACTTGTTTCATGGAAGCTTTGTAGATCTCCATCTTATCATTTAAAATTTTATTTTCTGAATCAACTACATCATTAATTTCTTCCAGTTCCTTCATATCTAATAATGCTTTTATAATTATATCTTCTGCCTTTTTATAAGCTATAGTTTTATAACAATTCTTACAATAGTACCTTATCCTTATATTACCTTTGTTCATACTTGTATTTTTATACATTTTTTCTCCACAAGTACATCTAATTAAACCAGAGAAAAGAAGGACATTTTCTGATTGTATAACTCTTTTTTTAGTTGTAAGAATTTTTTGAACTGTATCAAAGGTTTCTTCGTCTATAATAGGGGGATGTTTTCCCTCGAATACATGATAAGAAGAATTAATTTTTATTATCCCAGTATTTATATTTTTTTCTTTTTTCCCATATGTAAGCTTCCCTAAATAAAAAGGATTTTCTAATATCCATTTAATTGATCCAATAGGTTTATTAAAAGCCCTAGAAGTTTGTTTCAGTGAATGACTGCTTAAATAGTGGAAAAATATGGATTTAACCTCATTGGCTCCTTTTTCATCTACAACAATGTTATTATTTTCTTTTTTATATCCAAGTGGAATACTTCCTCCTTGCCAAAGTCCATCTTTTATTCTCTGCCATTTAGAACTTTTAACCCTAGAAGAAATCTGTTTTCTTTCATATTCTCCTAGACTAGATTGAATTTGGAAAAATAACATTCCTGTAGGTGTAGTTGTGTCGAGTTCTGGCTGGGATATAGAAGTGAATTTTATCCCATTTTCTTCTAAAGAAAGTACAAAATTAAGCATTGTAAGTGTTTTTCTTGAAATCCGAGAACTTTCAAAGACTACCAATACATCAAAGTTTTTTCTTGCAATCTCGTTTTGAAGTTCAATAAATCCACTTCTATCATCATTGGCTCCACTTTCCACATCTTCAAGTATTTTATATATTTCATATCCTTTTACACTACAGAAGTCCTCGCATTTCTTTTTTTGGTATACAAGGGAATCTCCTTCTTCTTGCATTACAGTACTTACTCTAGCATATATCAGTGCTTTCAATTGTTTTTTCATCTTTTAACCTCGCTAGCTGTTTTAGTCTTATTTCTTTTATTATATTAACAATCGCTTTCTTATTAGTCATCTTCTCTACCTCCTACATCGATATTGTTTTACCTACATATATGTGTTCTTTCCAATTAATACCTATATCAAATAATCTGTGTGTTGTACCTCCACCGCCCATATCACTATATTTAAACTTAACACATATTTTTTTACCTAATTCTTTATGTTGGATATATTCAACACTTATAATTTCTTCAACTCTACAATCTATTAAATTCATCTCCCTACCTCCTATGAAATTAACTGATGTATCCCTATTAAAATTACTGTTAGTGCTAAAGGAAACAAGATTCTAAACCAGTTCAATTTTAAATTTGTAAATAACTTTATGACCAATAACACATTAGACACAAATAGAAAATACTCGATAATATCTATTAATAACCCATCCATCAATCTTCCTCCTATCGATAAATTGTCTCTCTCAAAATACCATATTGAATTACCTTTTCATATTTTGCACCTACTATTTTCTTACCTTTTTCAGTGTAGAGATTCAATAGTTCAGCTGCCTTATCGAAGCTAGTAACCTCTTTTATAATTTTCTTATCTAATAAATCTACGATTTTATATTTAAATTTCATTATTCCTCCCTACTTCAAATATTTTTTCTTTCTATCCTCTAGCTTTACTTTCCAAGCTTCTATATCATTATTAGTCATAATGCCCTCTTCAATCAGGTGTGATACAAAGCTTATAGAGGCTTGAATCATATCAAGAGCTTCAGAGCGCAACAGGTATTTTGTTCCTTCTATATCTTCTTCGCGAAGATTCCAAAACGAACTAGAGGCATAATTACCATAAGCTTCCCTAAGTTCTTCAAATTCTTCTTTTACTTTTTTTAAATGTTCATCTGTAGGTACTTCCATCTTTCCAAATTCCATTGTATATTTCTACTCGCATTATTCCTCCTTCATGAATATTAACCAATGTGTTTTTGCTCTTCTATTTCCAAATAAAGCTTTTTTAGGTGTTAATTTTAAAATTTCACTTAATTTTATTTGTTCCTCATTCCATTTAAAAACTAGAATTCCATCTTCTTTTAAAACTCTGAAACATTCTTCAAAACCTTTTTTAATATCTTCTTTCCAATCATGGCCAAGTTTACCATATTTCTTTTTTAACCAACTATTTTCACCAACTTTTAAAAGATGTGGGGGGTCAAATACTACTAATTTAAAATGGTTATCAGGAAAAGGAATGTCCTTGAAGTCTGCTATTAAATCTGGTTTTATTTCAAGTTTTCTCCCATCACATAAAACATCTTCTAATTTTCTATTATCCATGTATACTGTATCTTTTCTATCTTTTTGAAACCAAAACATTTTGCTTCCACAACATACATCAAGTATCTTTTTCATCCTTCCTCCCTTTTATAACCCTTGAAATGATGTTTATATATTTTTTTAAGTTTCTCTATCTCTTTTTCATTACACAGCTTATATCCAAAAGTAGGATATTTCTTTTCAAATTCCTTAGTAGTATATTCTCCATCTTCAATTTCTGCATGATGATAAGGGCAAAGTGGAGATAGTCTTTTATCTAATCCAGTATCATTTTTATATCCGCTAGTACCCACACGATCTACGTGGTGAGGTCCAGTTATTTCTTTTCCGCATATGCAACATTTTTTATGAAGCAGCAAAGCAAATATATATCTATCATTTTGTGTCTTACTATAGAGATCAACAAGCTCTTGTCTCATTGGGATATTGTTCTCTAGTAAGAAATCAAACATAAATCCTACAAGACTATTTGCCTTTTCTTGGCTTATTAGAGAGAGACACAAACTAAAGTCTTCATGATTGATAGAAAAGTCTTGTATTGACTTTATATAAGCTTTAGAAAGTTTATTGAATGTTTCCAGGTCTACAGTATCAATCAAAACTTTCAAGAACTCTTCTAATGGCTTTTTATTAGGTTTATAACCAGTAGCTTTTATATATTTCTTTTTAAGGTCCTTCTTAGCTTCATATAAAGGATATGGAGCAGGAGAGGCTTCTGGCTCTCTCCCTTCCCTAAAATTACTATAAGAAGCAAATAACCAATAGATTAATTTTTGTGTTTCGCGAGTATACGCCATGTTTATTCTCCTGTTTTACTTAATTTTTAATTTTGTTCTGCAATCTTCTAACTGTTCATCAGTTAATTCTTGCAACCCTTTAACCTCATAAGAATTCAATACTTTTTCAAGATTTTCCATATTATCCCCAATCTTATTTTTAATTTTCTCTATAACATCATCACGTTCAAACTTAAATTTTGGAAATTGTTGTTTATTATTTTTATCAAATGTGTAGACTACATTATTTTTACTATCTCCAATTGTTAATTTTGTAATAACTCCTTCTTCAACTTCTATATCAAGAACTTTGAATTTATCAGTTATAGAAATTTTGTTATTGTAGTTCTTCAAATATTTTTTATCACTTATCCATATAAAAGGAGAAGTATATAGCTCTCTACCTATTCCCCAATTTACACAAGCCCTTTTAAAACTGTCACTAGCTAAGCCTTTTTCTTTTTCTGTAAAACTTTCAGTTCCAGTATCTTCTTTACTAATCCATTGTTGTTTTTCGTTATCCCACAGACTAACTATACAATTTGCATTATCACGGCTATGCTCTCTTTTCCAATTCATAGCTCCTACAGTTTCGTCAAGTATGTTCATATCACATCTAGCGTCTTTATACAGCAACAAAGAAAAACCATTTTCTTTCACAGTTTGGGGCTTAACATCTATTTCCTCTGCTTTTAAATTTCTAAATTTCATTTTTATTCTCCTTTCTAAAAGCTTCTATTTCAGTTTCTAACTGCCTAACTCTTTCTTCAAATGCTTTCCAGCCTTCTTGATAAGTGAGAGGGAACTTCTTGTCAAATTCCCTACTCTTCAATTCTTTTATAAGTTCAGCTAAAGATAATAATTCTTTTGCAATATCTTTCATTTTAACCACAACATACAGAAGCATAGTTATTATTTAACTGTTCTAGTAGCTCATTTTCTTCCTTTATTCCTTGCCAGTATTCTGTTTCTGCTTCTCTTATTCTTCCAACTATAGTTTTGTATTCTTCAATACCGCAACTGTCTTCTTCCTCAAAGCCATTTATCTTAAATTTAAATTCTATTTCTTCCTCATCTATAATGTTGTAACTTGTTATTGTTCCTTGTTGCTTTGCAAAATGTAGATATTTTATAGCTCTTAATAGTTCTTCCATTCTCTTTCAACCTCCCTAAAAAACCAACCACATTCTAAATCTTCAATCTCACTTGTATCTATTCCGTCATCTTCTGGTGGGTCATAATAACTTCCTACTTCTCTTTTCATCTATATCCACCCTCCTAACCTAAGGACACCTTTCCAACCTAGATTTTTTAAAGCTTCTGTATTTTTTAAAAGTCTATATGTTACTATTATTTTTTTCATCTTGCAGCCTCCCAAACCAACATTAATATAACTAGAAATATTGTAATCATAGCTCCTAAGTCATAAATGAACTTCATATATTCCCCCTAAGCCATTCTAATAAGGCTAACATTAATTCTCTTCTAATAGAAATTAACTCAATTGAGTAAGCTATTGCTATTACTGCTATAACCAAAAGCAAAAAATCTTTTATCTTATTCATTTCTCCCCCTTGTAATATATAAAGTTATTGTGTTATAATTAATTTAAGAAGTTCCCGCTTCTTTCGTTTTAATATATAGATAAACATTTAACAGGCAGGAGCTCTCGAAAGAGGGCTTTTGCTCTTTTTATTACAATGTGATATAATAAATTTGTTGGGCGATATTGTAGCTTTTATCGTCTCCCCCGTTTAACATTGGGTTAGATGGGGCTTTTTTTATTTAATCCTCCCAAACTAATAAGTTTGCTGGACGATATATAGCATATCGTTTACCCCATTTGACTTCGGTTGAGTGGGGATTTTTATTACTTATTTTTTCTCGAAACCCAACAATAAACTTTATACCTGTTACCGCTTCCAGTCTCATAGTCATTCAGCCATTTACTAGCTACCTTTCTTGACACTTCCATACTTTGCATTTCCTTTAAGTAAACTTGTGCATTCGATATACCGTATAGTATAGTTTCATTTTTCCTCCTTGATTAAGTTAATTTATTTGTTTTATTTCCTCCAAAAAGTTATAATATTCTGGCGACTGATTAAAGAAATGATAGAGACAATACCGAGCCAAGCCTCTTGTGAGGAAGGTGTAACGACTAGACACGGAGTAACCAAGTTACACTGGTTAAAGGTATAGTCTGAACTCATGGGTGACTATGAGAGCTACACAGAAATGATGTAGCCACACTGTAAAGTGTAGTAACAAATTGAGCATTAAAAAATTCTCCATTAGCTGAAATTTCTAAGAATTTTAATTCTACAAACCCTGAAGTAGCAAAATTGATACAAAATTTAGAAAAAAATATCAAAGGAGTTGATATGGACAAAATTGATAAAATTATGAATCCAGTATCAAAAGAGTTAGTAGATTCTATGGTATAACTGCCCTACCATTCAGTAATGAATGGATTTGTACTCCGTAAATTCGGTGGAAATCTCTATCATTTCTCTAATCAGTCGCTTTTATTACTTATTGAATATTAATCCCTTTTTCAACTGCTTCATTATTCTTAAAACTATTCATTCTATTGATAAAATCTTTTTTAATAGCTTCAAGCATATTTAACTGCTCTTTTAAATATGAAATATTAGCTTCTAACTGATAAAAGGTTGTTAAAACTTTTAAAGATTCTGCTGCTTTTTCCACTTCGATTTCTAATTCTTTTTTATTCATCTTTCCTCCTTTTTGGTTTGGGGTTTTATTGACTAGCATTTGCTGTTCGTTTATAAATATACTATACAGCATTTGCTAGTCAATGTCAATAGTTTTTTACTTTTTTTAAAAAATAATGTATAATATATTGAAAAATAAGGCTTTGGGAGGAAAAATGAGTTTTGGGAAAATATTAGAGGAAATAAGGAAAGAAAAAGGGGATAGTTTTAGAAAATTGGCTGAAAAAATTGGCTTCTCATATAGTTATATTCAACAAATAGAAGGCGGAAGCAGACCAGCAAGTTTAGACTTTCTTCAAAAAATAACTGAAATATATGTGGATAAAAAGGATGAACTCGAGTTAGCGTACTGTGAGGAAAAATTACCAAAATCTATTTACGAAAAAATAAAGTCAAATGAAAAAATAGACGAAGTGATTAATACAATATCAAAAGGAGATTCTTTTAACACTTTGTATTCAGAGTTATTCAGCAAATTGGATACAGAAGGACAAAAACAAGTAATGGAATTAATCGTTGGTAGATTAGAAAAACTTAGTGATGAGGGGAAATATAAAAAAGATGAGAAGTTACTAGAAGAGATGAAGAAGATAATAAAAGAACTAAAATAGCCCTGAGATGAGGGGGATAAAAAAAGAAAGGGAGTTATTACAAATTGTTATAAAAACAATTGGAATAAATAGGTAATTAGTGATGAAATTATATTTAGTTTTAGATGAATCAGGAAATTTGCATAAAAATAATTCTATTAGATTTTTTGTTATTGGTGGTTACATAACCAACGACTGCCATAAGGCTAGGTCTGTTTTTAAGAAAGAGTTATTCAAATATAAGAAAAAACGCAACATAGATAAAAACCAAGAATTGAAAGGCTCGATGGTTAGTGATAATAACAAAATTTCAATACTTTCATCGGTACACGGAAAAATTATAAATAGTGACAATGTTTTTATTCCGATTTTTATAGTAATTGATAAAAAAAAATTAGTCAAGCCGATAGAAGAAGTTAATATTTTATATAATTATTTTATAAAGCTTATAATAAAAAGATTAAAAGTATTGAAAGTTTTAACCAGTGACGATGTATTGGATTTGAAGTTAGACAACAAAACTATAAAGGTTGGATCTTTAAACACATTGGAGGAATATTTAAAAGGAGAGTTCTTTTTTAAAAACATCAATATAGATAAAGTATCTTATTTGGATTCTAAAAAGAAAGAAGAAATACAGTTAGCTGATTTTATTTGTAATCACTATTGGCGTTTTTTTGAACGGAAGAATTTTGTTGAAAAGTTCAAATATAATTGTAAAAAGATTCGAGTTTTATATTTTCCGTTGAATACTTTCGGGGAGTAACGCATACGTTTAAAACAGTAAAAATTTTATTGACAAAGTAAAGGTTTTACTGTATACTTGAATTAAGCAGATAAAGCCTTGCAAGTGTTTGAGAGTAATATACTTAAGCATATTGTAAATATGCCTCCCTTGGGGTACTGCTTAATAAGAAAATTAAACTAGAGTTATTTTTTAATTCTAGTTTTTTTTATTTTTATAATTAACCCATCACACTTTAACAGGTGTGATTTTTTTTGTTGACATTGACTAGCAAATGCTGTATAGTATATTTATAAACGAACAGCAAACGCTAAACGAAAGGCAGGTGGAAAAATGGAATTAATACAATATCTAAAAGTTATAGAAGCAGAAATAAAGATGATCGGTGGACAAGCTAAGACAGCCAATAAGATAGGTAAGGGTAAGAGTGCTTTCAATATGAATCTCAAAACTTTGAGAGAAGGTAAAGGGATGAATTACGACACCTTAAAAGATATTATGGATGGGCTAGGTTATGACATTTATATAAAAAAAAGAAAAAGTGACTAGTCGCCACTCTTTTCTTCGGTATATTTTTTAACTAGTTCAAAAAACTTATATATTTTTTCTTCATCAGTCAATTTATCA
>ENA-ORNI01001663-ORNI01001663.1-human-gut-metagenome-genome-assembly--contig:-NODE-1663-length-11076-cov-3.24435_pt1 | contig 11076 bp, 7 predicted proteins | sample MGYA00242118_ERZ509028 | MGnify/ENA primary metagenome ERZ509028 (study PRJEB26280, sample SAMEA2338755) | human gut metagenome | biome: human gut; feature: human-associated habitat; material: faeces...
CGTGTTGACGGCAACGAGGCGGTATCACTGGAGGTTTATAAGGCCAGCGGCGCCAATATCGTCGACACAGCAGACGGCGTGCTGCAGCAGCTGGAAACTCTGCGCAAGGATTATCCTGACTACGTTTTTACTGTTGTCTATGATCAGTCGCATTTCGTGCGCGATTCCCTGAGCAATACGCTAAAAACGCTGCTCGAAGGACTTGTTACCACGGGACTTGTTTTGTACCTGTTCCTGCGTGGCTGGAAGTCCTCTATGGCAGTTATGATTGCTATTCCTACCTCGCTGATTGCAACCTTCTTCCTGATGTATCTGGCAGGCTTTACCTTCAATATGATGTCACTTATGGGTATGGCGCTGTGTATCGGTATTCTTGTGGATGACTCCATTGTTGTGTTGGAGAATATCCATCGCTTTCTGGCGATGGGCAAAAGCGCCGACGTGGCAGCGGAGGAAGGACGTAATGAGATTGGTATGGCGGCAATCGCTATGACGCTTTGTGACGTGGTGGTATTTTTGCCGATTGCCTTTATGCAAAGTGCAACAGGCCAGTTCTTCAAGCAGTTTGGCATGACGATTGTTTTTGCTACGCTGATGTCGCTTGTCGTTTCCTTTACGCTGACGCCGATGCTGGCTTCGCGCTTTTATAAAAACGGCGTGGAGGAGCCTAAGGGCAAGCTGTGGAGCAGGCTGGATGCCTTTGAGGCGCAGACAGTCGCAAAATATGATGTTCTGCTGCGCAAATGCATAGAAAAGCCGAAGAAGCTGGTGCTGGGAGTACTGGCAGCCTTCGCGGTGGCGGTGGCGCTGGTACCGCTTGGTATCGTTGGCTCGGAGTACATGCCGCGTACCGACGAAAGCGCGATTCAGGTGAATATTGAGCTGCCTACGGGCTTTAACGCTGACCAAACCAACGAGGCCTTGCTGCTGTTTGAGGATTATTTGGCCAAGGTGCCGGAAATCGAGCATTATATGACTAATGTAACGACCACACAGAGCATGGGCAAGCTGGTTATCGCGCTCAAAAGCAGCGATGAGCGCAGCAGGGACGTGTGGCAGGTAGCACAGGGCATCCGCAGCTTTGCCAAGCAGAATCTTGGCGAAATCAAGGTGCGCGTCAATGAGATTCAGTCATCCGTTACCGGTGTTTCGGGCGGTCGCAATCTTGTGCGCTCACCGGTACAGGTGGAGCTTAAGGGCAGCGATATGGACCAGCTTGTGGCTGATTCCGCTAAGGTGGAGCAGATTTTTGCTTCGACTGCAGGCCTGAAGGATATTAAAAATTCCTATGTTAAAGGCATGCCGGAGCTGAAAGTGAAGGTAGACCGCGACAAGCTGAAATATTATCATGCGACAGTCAATGATGTGGCGCAGTCCTTTAACGCTGCCATTGGCGGACGCAGTGCCGGCGTATTGGCGAACGATGTGCAAAACCATGGCAATGACACCGATATTGCAGTACGCTTTGCCGGTGGCAGTGGCTATGATATTGAAGACGTGCGTGCTATTCCCGTGCAGACAGGCAGAGGAAGCGTCTTTCTTGGCGACCTTGCCGACGTAGAAGAGGGCGTAGGCCCTATTACTATCCGTCGCGTGAACAAGGAGCGCATCATCAACATCCAGTGCAACCTGACGGACAGACCGCTGAACGAGGTAGTTAAGGAGCTGACGCAGAAGCTCAATGCCGCAGGTCTTAAGAGTAGCTATGCTTTTTCCGGTCAGGCGACCACGATGAACGATTCTTTTGCCGAAATGGCTATGGCATTGTCGCTGTCACTTCTGTTGATTTATCTGCTGCTGGCAGTGCTCTATGAATCGGTATTTACTCCGTTCATCCGTATGTTTTCGCTGCCGCTGGGCATTATCGGTGCCATCTTCTGCCTTTTGCTGACGCATAATACAATCAATTTGTATTCACTCATCGGCATCCTAGTTATGGATGGTTTGGTAGCGAAAAACGGCACGTTGCTTTTGGATTACACGCTCACGCTGATGCATGAAGGCATGACGGCGAAGGCTGCGGTAATCGAAGCAGGCAAAACTCGTCTGAAGCCTATCTTTATGACAGCAATGACGATGGTGGTGGGCATGCTGCCGACAGCGCTTTCGCTGAGCGCAGGCTCGGAAACGCGTGTGAGCATGGCGTGGGTTATCATCGGCGGTATGATAACATCAACGGTGTTTACGCTGTTGGTGCTGCCAATACTGTTTTTGTGGTTGAAAGAAAAATTTCCTAGTAGAATTTAGTTTAAAAATAAGAATCTGCATTGAATATGTAAGGCTTGTGTAGTATACTATATGTATATAAAAAGAGAAGTTCTTAATGCAAAATCCGATTTTGCAAGGAAGTTTTCTCATAGATTATCAGAAGAGAAACTTGCGCCTTTGCTGATTATAAAAGCAAGGGAGCTTTTTTATAGCTATATTGCCGTATAGCTTACATTTTGCTTGATGCGCTTGGTAGCCCGTGGCCATGCAAGACTGGACGGGGGAAGAGTGGTCAAAATATATTTTTTAGGAGTATGAGTAAACATGAAGAGTAATTTTTCCAAGGGTTTATTGATGACGGCCCTCATTACCGGTAGTGTAATATGGGGGGGTACAAACGTATTTGCTGAAGAGCTGCAGGAGTATTCGCTTGACCAGATGGTTGTAACGGCAACGAGAACGGAAACTAGGGATGTTGCTACCCCTGCTACTACAACAATTATTAAGTCTGATGACATTAAAAAAGCTGGTTACAAAAATGTTTTTGACATTATTGATAATCAATTAGGTATGGCCAGCACAGGCTATGGCGATGCAGGCCAAGAGTTTGGTTTTAGCTCTGGCAGAAGTATTGTAAGAGGTTTTGACCGTGGTACATTAGTTATGGTTGACGGTATTCCTATGAACTTAAAAAATTACAATAGTGCTGATACTATACCTGCAGCTATGGTTGAACGTGTTGAAATCGTTAGAGGTGCTTCCGGTACTTTATATGGCGCAGAAGCAATGGGCGGCGTAATTAATATTATTACTAAGCGTCCAGCTGGCAAAGAACAAATTAAAGTTAGCGGTACCGTAGGTAATTATTATAAAGATTACGGCGTAGCTTTGACTAGCGAAAAATTTATGATTAGCGCAGGCAAAGAATATTCCGATAAATATACCCATAGTAATGATTATCCCTATGGCTCAGATACTGACTGGTGGATTGGCAAAGGTCAGAAAGAAAGAGTTGCTATGACTGGACAGTTGACTGATGAGCTGCGAGCAAACTTCTTTTATTCTCATGGTGATATCACTCGTGGTGGTCATAAATATGCGAAAAAACCTGCGGATGTTAAGGATTATGATTACAGATATAAAGATTCTCGTATGACTATGGGATTAGCTTATGCTGGAAAAGACAATGGAATTAATGCTACGCTTGGATATAATTATAGAAAAGCAGATGGATACGATTTTGTAAAAAATGTAAAAGTTGATAGTAATGCGAAATTAGACAGCTATGTAGCAGATATTCAGAAAAAATGGGATTTTGGCAAGGATTCTCTGATTTTGGGTTATACTTTTAAAAGAGAGAATTATGAAGGCTTGGTAAAAACTGCTAATGTAGCGCATAGAACTGATAATTCTGTATACGTTTCCTATGATAAGAACTTTAGCGATAAGTTTGAAGCTATCTTGGGCTTGAGAGGCGAATCCTTTAGCGATTTGGCTACCTCTAAAAAAATTGCTTTGCCGCAAATTCAGACATTATATAAATTTGATGAAGATACCAGCTGGTATATCAATGTGGGCAAGGCTTTCCAAATGCCTGCAGTTGATTCCTATTTTACTTCTTCTAACTTTACTAATCTTGTTCCTGAAAAAGGCTGGAATTATGAAACCGGTATCAAAAAATTAGATGGAAATAAATTGTATAAGTTAGCAGTATATCATATGAAATTCCAAGACAAATTCGGTTGGTCTGGTTCTAAGAAACTTGGTCCTGATGGTAAGCAATATATTGTTAATAAAGGTGATTTTAGAAACACTGGTGTCGAATTTGAATTTACTAACAATGTAAATGATAATTGGCAATATAATTTAGGTTTAGGTTACAGTAACCCTGAAATTTATGATAAATCCGTAGCTAAACCAAAATGGACACAAGATTCTGGTCGCATTGACGTAGCTGCAGGTGTTACCTACAGTAAGGATAAATGGACGAGTAATTTGACTTTTAAATATTTAGGTGATAGAGAAGACTATAACAACCGTCAGATTCCTGAAAGAATCAGATTGACTTGGAATACATCTTATGACCTGACAGAAAATGACAACATTACAGTCACTATGAACAACCTGTTGGATAAAAAGAACTATGCTAATAAATACGCTAACTTGGATTTGCCGTACAACTGGCGTGTAATGTTTACTCATACCTTCTAATTTAATAAACAAGCATTGGCGGCGCGCTTGCGCCGCCTTTTTTTCTAAAAAAACTTGCGTTCTTAGAAAAAAACGGCTAATATATTATTAAAAAATAAATTAGTCGAAAGGAGCACCTTATGTATATTCATCGTCACTTGGAAAGCATACTTGAAAAAGCTTCAAAAATGTTTGGCGCAGTTTTGGTAACAGGTCCGCGTCAGGTTGGTAAAACAACTTTGCTACGCAGGTTCGCCAACAGTGCTAATTACATAAGCTTAGATGATCCTATGCAGCTTCATGCTGCAGTTGAGCAGCCGGCTACTTTTTTTAAAGATAATACTCCACCGGTTTTTGTGGATGAAATCCAGTATGCGCCTAATCTGTTTCCTTATATTAAAATGCAGGTAGATGAACAGAACGGCAAAGGGATGTTTTACCTTTCCGGGTCACAACAGTTTAAACTGATGAAGAATGTGGGCGAATCGCTTGCCGGCCGCTTAGGCATTTTTAATCTTTTGGGGCTTTCGCTGCGTGAGTATCAGCAGATTAAATTTAATGATGCATTTTTGCCAGTTGAAGAGTATTTTACTGCACGCAAAAAGGAACTAAAGCCTATAACCTATGAAGATTTATGGAAAGTAATTCATAGGGGCAGCATGCCGGATTTATTGCTTAATGAGGATTATGACTGGCAGATTTTCTACGCTTCTTATGTAAAAACTTATATTGAACGTGATGTGCGTGAATTGACACAGGTTGGTGATGAAGTGAAATTCATTACGTTCATGATTGCTGTAGCAAGTATTACCGGCCAGTTGCTTAATATTTCGTCACTTGCCAAGAATGTGGGAATTAGTGTATCAACCGCCGAACGCTGGCTATCTATTCTTGTTACTTGCAATATAGTGTATTTGTTGCGTCCATATGCGAATAATGTGTTAAAAAGGGTGGTCAAAACGCCGAAGCTTTATTTCATGGATACTGGTTTGGCAGCCTATCTGACGAAATGGACTACTGCTGATGTGCTGAAAAACGGAGCCATGGCAGGAGCGTTTTTTGAAACGTTTGTCATTGCTGAAATAGTTAAGAGTTATTACAATAAGGGGATAGCAGAGCCGCCTTTATATTTTTATAGAGATAAGGAGCAAAAGGAAATAGATTTACTTATCGAATGTAATGGAGTGCTCCATCCTTTGGAAATGAAAAAACATGCTGATCCTAAAGCAGCAGACATCAAAGCCTTTTCTGTGTTGGATTCTATTCCTGGAGTTAAGCGTGGCAGTGGCGGTGTTATTTGCACGTATGATAGAATAGTTGCGTTGAAAGATAATGATAAGGTTATACCGATTTCGTATCTGTAATTTTTGCAGGCGTATGGTTTTATGGCGGCGCAAATGCGCCGCCTTTTTCGTCCACAAGCGGAGCTATTTAACACAAAAAGCACGATTTCAAGATATTTGACTTTAATTTTTACGTTTGTTAAGATAATAAACGGATAGACGTTGCTGAAAAAATTAGATACTTTAAAGAAGAGAAGGAGGGCTTGGATAAAATGGGCGATGTAATGGAAAAGCTTATAGCAAAACGTGAAAAAGAAGCTTTGGAAAAAATGGCGAAAAAATATGAAGCTAAAGCTGCTAAAGCGCAAAAGGAAGCGCGCATCAGTTTAGCTAAAGAGATGCTGGCCGATAATGAATGCATAGATAAGATTGTTAAGTACTCTAAGCTTTCGGTAAAGGAAGTACGTGCGCTGGCTGCTAAAATGAGCGCCTAGGGATACAAACTGATAAAAACAGCGATCACCGCCATGATTGAAGACGAATCTGGCGGTGATTTTTTTATTTGCAAAAATTTTTGCAAATATCTTGCCTATAAAGTAGCTATATAGTTTAAAATAAGATATAATATTAATTGGATGAGTTGATATACAGATATTTTTTGCCGATTGTAAAGCTTGTTGCATATGACCATGAAAGACTGGATGTGCTGGGGCTTTTCAATAAATTTTTTTGATAGGAGTATAAGTAAACATGAAGAGTAATTTTTCCAAGGGGTTATTGATGACGGCCCTCATTACCGGTAGTGTAATATGGGGGGGCACAAACGTATTTGCTGAAGAGCTGCAGGAGGTATTCGTTGGACCAAATGGTTGTAACTGCAACCCGCTATGAGAAAAGAGATATAGAGGTTGCAGCTTCTACCGAAGTTTTTGATGCAAAAAAATTGCAGGAAACTGGTGCAACAAACTTGTATGATGCACTGAAATTCGGTGCAGGTTTGGATGTGCAACAGTATGGTACTGGTGGTGCATCCATGGGTAACATGACCAGTAAAATTATGATGCGTGGTAACGGCAATGGCACCTTGGTATTAGTGAATGGTGTGCCTATTAACATTAGAGGTACCTATGATTTGAACGATTTCCCTGTAGAAAATATTGAACGCGTTGAAATTGTTCGTGGTGGTGGCGCTGTTATGTATGGCAGTGAAGCTACCGGTGGCGTAATTAATATTATCACTAAAAAAGAACGTGCAAATTATATCAAAGCAGGCTTTGGCAATTACGGACAACAGGAATATGCGGCATCTGTACAGGCTGGTAATTTAGGCTTTGGCTATAAATACTCTAAATGGGGTAAGGTAACAGATGTATCTATTGAAAAGGACGATAAATCTGCAACTAAAGATTGGCGCGGTCCTGAAAATAATAATTTTGATTTGTCGTATAAATTTAATGACAGACTTTCTTTGCAAGCTAGTCATAACGAGTCTGTTTATCATTATATTAACACCAAAGCTAAAAAGAGCGCCATGGGTTATACACCCGAAAACGATACAAAGCAGGATATTAAACGCAATAATATTCAATTGACTTATGATGATAAGAGCTTTAAAGCAACGGCATATTATATTGACAGACAACGCGAGAAAGATGCAGCTGTATTAGATGGTCGTTTTTATAGCTGGGAGGATGAAAAGACTTATAACTACGGCTTAGATATGCAAAAAGCATGGAATATAAACGAAGATACTCTTTTGGTAGGAGCAACATATCAAAACGAGAACTTTAGTCTTAATTCTAAAAACCAAAAATATAAAGTAGGAAACCAACCTGATAAAGGTATTGTAGCTGATAGCAGTGGCGATCAGAGCAGAAATAATTTCTCCGTTTATGCTCAATATGACAAGAAACTTAGCGAGCAGAACAGCTTTGTTTTGGCAGCTAGAGAAACTTGGACAACTGGTGCTCCTAATGGTGCAAACTTCAGTAATTTCAGCGGACAAGCGCAATTTATTCACAGCCTGAATGACAATGAAAGCATTTATGCAAGTGTTGGTCAATCCTTTAAGATGCCGGCTCTTTACCAGATTTATAAAACCGACAAAAACGGTGATGGTGCAGATACACTGAAGCCGCAAAAGGGCACACACTATGAATTGGGTTGGAAAAAGGATATTGATACTTCCAGAAATCTGCGTGTAGCATTGTTCAATTACAAGGTTGACGATAATATCAGTGCATCCATAGATTCTAAAACTAATGAGTTTACTTATAGCAATGAAAACTTGCGTAATACTGGCATTGAAGCAAGCTATGCAATGGTAGCTGAGAAAGGCTTTGGCTATAACTTATCTGCAACTTACAGCAATCCTCAGACTCAGAATATAGATAAAAACGGTCATGATTTTGGCTGGCAGGATGATTACAGTAAGTTTGAGCTTAAAGCAGGCTTAACCTATCACATGGACAAGTGGAAAGCTGCTTTAAACGCTTCCTTTTTGGATGGAAGAAATACCTATAAGACAACCAGCAAAAGCAAAAAGGTTACTGTACCATATGTAACTAAAACTTCTGCAAAACCTTATCTGCTGACTAATCTGAATGTAGAGTATAAGGCTCAAGATGATTTGAGCTTCTTTGCTACCTTTAATAATATCTTTGATAGACACGATGTTGTTTATTATTCTACCAGTGCTGAATATTATGCAACTCCGTTTAACTTTATGGTAGGTGCAACCTATACATTCTAATAACACTTAACTCCACGGCGGCGCAAATGCGCCGCCACTTTTATATAGCTTTTTCTGAACTTGCAGATATGCTATAATACGTATGAAAGGATGGTGCTTAATATGATTTATCCATATTTGACATTAAATGATGGAACTGAATATACGCATTCGGAAATGAAAGCGGATGGTACTGTTTTAGTATACGTGGAAACACCTGATGCAGAAGATGGATTTCACAGCCTTTTATGCGTTTTACCAAAATACGAAATCAAAGATGTAATTGGCTATACAAAAGATGAACAGGAGAAAATTTTAGCAAGAATCAAAAAAAATGCTCATTTGATAATTAAATATTCGCAAAGGGGTGCAAAATGAAAAAGATAACGCTTTTAATCTGCCTGATGCTCTGCGGTCTTTTCGTTGTTGGCGGAGCAACTGCCAGCGCCGCAGGCAAGAAGCCTATGGATAAGGAAAAGGCAGTGAACGGTCTGCATGACAGCTTTCTCTTTGACAAGGAAGAGCTTGGCGAGCTTTTTGACAGCGGCATCAGCTACATGGAGCTGAAAAAGCTCTGCCTGCATGCCTATGCAGCGAAAAAGCCGGTGAGGGAGGTGGCGCAGCTGCGCGATAAATACGTGTGGACGCGCGTTGATTATCTGCTGGGGCTGACGCCGGAAAAGCTGGCGCGTGCCGAGCATGAGTACAAGGTTGACCGCATTCACCGCCTGTTCGGTCTGGATAAAAAGCTGGTAGACAAATACATGCGCATGGGTTATGCTTCGCATCAGGTGAAGCGTGCTATGTTTTTGGCGCGTCACTGTGACAAGAGCGTGGAAGAGCTGCTGGCAATGAAAACACGTCAGCAAAAATGGGGCGACATCTGCGAGCAACTGGGACTGCCGCGTGATGCGTGTATGAAATAGTAAGTTTTTACCTGAAGCCTTGAGGCGGCGCGAGTGTGCCGCCTTTTTTCGCTTGTATAAAGAAATTTTTAACTCCAAAGTTTTTCGCCTGTAGAAGAAAAGTACTTGAAATTCAGAAGTTTTTCGTTTACAAAAGAAAAACTTTGGATTTTTGATGAGTTTTTCTCATGGAGAAGAAAAAACTTGCGTAAACTTTGCCTTGCTTGCTGTTGCGCAGTTATTTTGAAACTGTAACCAGCTTTACATTATTTACTGTAAAATAATCGGAAGTGCGCAAAGTGTAATATTTTCTTGACACTATTAATGCAGAGTGTTACACTAGGCACAACTTCAAAAAAGACCACAAACCGTTGAGACGGAGATCAAGTCAGCAGATGCGCTTACAGAGAGTTCGGGCAGGTGGGAGCCGGATAGAGATGCAGGCTGATAAATGGACCGTTGAGGGTGCTGTCAAATCGCTTCGGCGAGAGTATTCGGCAACGTTACACCGGCGTTAAGGGTGAGGAATGTGTCAGCATTCTGCGAGAGAGCGCCGATGTACGGCGAAGCAAGGTGGTACCGCAGGTATAAGTATTTATAGCCTGTCCTTGATATTGCTCAAAGCGAGCAGTACGAGGGCAGGCTTTTTTGTTGACACGGGTGATAATAAGCAGATGAGGTGAAAAAATGTTGAATTTATCTTTGGAGCAGGTCATGCAGTATGCAAAGGATTTCAAGGCTGTGCCTGTAGCGAAGGAATGCCTGGCGGATATGCTGACGCCGCTGGCGTTTTTGGACAATGTAAGACGCAGCAGCCGCAATTACTTCCTTTTGGAGAGCATTGAGGGCGGTGAGCACTGGGCGCGCTATTCCTTTGTAGGCTATGATCCTGTGCTGCGTTTGAAAATAACCGACGGTAATGCGGAAATCATCAGCGGTGCTGCCGTGAAGTATCAGGAAAATGATCCCTTGGGCTGCATCCGCCATATTCTGGAGGAATACAAGGCACCGCAGATTGAAGGCCTGCCTAATTTTACCGGCGGTCTTGTAGGCACCTTTGGCTTTGATTTTATGCGCTACTGCGAGCCTGATATGCGGGTGAATAAAGAGCGCAAGGCGGAATTTGCCGACGTTGATTTGATGCTGTTTGATAAGCTGATTGCCTTTGACCATCTCACGCAGAAGATTTTCCTGATTATAAATGTCAAAACGGATAATGCTGCCATCAACTACGCTAAAGCAGAGCGTGAAATTGTGGCGATGGAGGAAATGCTGCTGCAGCCTGTGCAGCCGAAGAAGCCTGTAAAGGCTAAGCTGGGCGAGTTCACCAGTAACCAGAGCCGTGAGCAGTATAATAAAAATGTGCTCCGCTGCAAGGAATATATCAAAAACGGCGATGCCTTTCAGATTGTTTACGCGCAAAAATTCAGCGCAACCTATGACCAAAGCCTTTTCAGCGCTTACCGCTATTTGAGAACGACGAATCCTTCGCAGTACATGGTGTTTTTACATAATGACGATATGGAAATCGCCGGCAGCTCGCCGGAAACGTTGGTGAAGGTTGTAGGAAAAAAGGTCATCAGCATGCCTATTGCCGGCACACGCCGTCGCGGACGTACGAGCGAGGAGGACTTGGTGCTGGAGCAGGAGCTTTTGGCAGATGCCAAGGAAATCGCGGAGCATAATATGCTGGTGGATTTGGGGCGCAACGATGTGGGCCGTGTCTGCGACTTTGGCAGCGTTAAGGTGAGCGATTACA
>ENA-ORNI01001671-ORNI01001671.1-human-gut-metagenome-genome-assembly--contig:-NODE-1671-length-11030-cov-2.99663_pt1 | contig 11030 bp, 17 predicted proteins | sample MGYA00242118_ERZ509028 | MGnify/ENA primary metagenome ERZ509028 (study PRJEB26280, sample SAMEA2338755) | human gut metagenome | biome: human gut; feature: human-associated habitat; material: faeces...
ATCCTTTTTAATACAGCAAATTTACATATTTTTAAGCCTGCAACATATTTATAGCCATTTTTATACAAAATGATTACTAATTTACAGAAATAATTAAAATAAATAATATGCTAGAATATCTAATGTATTTTTAATATGAACTAAATCACCAGTAGTTTAACTAAAAATATAAACATACATTAAGAAAAGATAAAGAGGAAAGAAAAATGAAAAAAATTTTAAAAGGTTCATTAGTTTTAGCTCTTACTTATCTTGTGTTCCAATGAATACAAATAAGTTAGATGCATTAGCAGCTTCTGATATTGAAGTAACTAATTCAAATAACATTGTAACAATTGGAAACGAGTATATTGAAAGGGAATTTTCAACAGTAGATAATAAATTAAAAACTACTAGTATTGAAAATAAACGTGCTAAAACAACGTTTGAACCAGCGACAGGCAGCGAAGAATTTATTATTAAAACAACTAAAGAGCAAAAAGATGCTCCAGTTGTACCGGCACTTAATCGTAATGGTTGGACAGCGACAGCTGATAGTTTTCATAACCCATCAGGACCAAGTGATGGACCAGCACAAAATTTATTAGACGGTGATGTTAATTCAATTTGGCATACTAATTATGGTGGGGGAACTGGTGACCAAGAATATCCTCATAACGTTGTAATTAATTTAAAAGGTGAAGAAACATTTCAAGCATTTTCTTATACACCTAGACAACAAGGTGAAGAGACAAATGGAAATATTCAAGGATATGAATTATGGGTTTATAATGGACCTGTTGGTGATGATTTAGCAGTTGATTCATCTGAATGGAAACAAGTTGCTAAAGGAAATTTTGTTTATGAAGGAGTAAATCCTATTTATGTAAATTTAAAAGAAGCTACAACAGCAACACAAATTAAGTTTGTTGCGACTTCATCTAATAATGGAGCAAAATTTGCAGGTGGAGTAGAATTTAATTTTGAGGGATTATCCAAGAATTAAAAAAGGTGGAAAACATCCACCTGATATTGAATCGATAATTTCTAAAGAAATAGGACCAGTTAGATCCAGTCGTATTAATTCTCGCAAAATTTAACCTAAGTCAATAGCTATTTTACATATCGATTCGATTAGCATAATAATTTAAAAAATCAACTTTTCCGGAAGTATTGATAAATCCAGAATCATATTTAAAGCACTTTTCGAACAGAAAAAAATTTTCTTTTTAATCCTTATTTAGATTTTACAAGAAAAAGAAAACTTTCTTTTAATGAATTAATTAAGTTCATTATCTGTATGAAATCAGGTGCCATTGAAGATAAGCTTTATAAGTATTTTAAGAATTAATAGTTATAATACTTATGAATGTATTACCACAAATTTAGATAGAGATGAATTTCCATTAGAAAAAATTAAAAAAATATACAAGACGAGATAGAGAATTGAAACTACCTTTAAAGAATTAAAATATGCAGTTGGACTCAATGCTTTAGCTCAAGATAAAATAAACTTTCATCTGTTGGGAATACTGTTCTTATTTTAGTAAACTTTCTAAATGCACTATTTAAACTTTCAATTGCATTCGTTGTATACATGATTTTTCTTAGTTCTGGAACATAATTAAACATACTGCAAACTTCATTCCAGTTTTCTTCCCATGGCTTAAATGCATACAGATATTTATCTCCCCATTTACCTTTACACTTATCCAGTGCTTCTAATGCTTTATCACTTGTAGATTCTGTATATACTGTTCTTAGATCTTTACAGAATTCTTTTCTGTCTTTATAACTCAAGTATTTACATGAATTTTTAATTAGATGAACTATGCATCTTTGTTGTACTGTATTTGGGAATGCTGATTCAATTGCTTGTTTAATACCTGAAAGACCATCACTGCAAATAATCAATATATCCTTAACTCCTCTATTCTTTAAATCAGTTAGTACTGATAGCCAGAATTTAGCTGTTTCGTTTTCGCCGATCCAAATACCAAATATTTCCTTATATCCATTCTCATTAACTCCTAAAACAACATATGCAGCTTTTTTGGTAACCATATTATCTGTTTTAACATTAAAATGAACACAGTCAATAAAGACTATTGGATATACAGTATCTAATGGCCTGTTTTGCCATTGTAAAGCTTTAGGGATAATTTTATCTGTTATTTTACTTATCATAGCTGCACTAACTTCTACACCGTAAATATCTTTAACAGTATCACTGATATCTCTTGTAGACATACCACGGGCATATAAGTTGATAATTTTGTTATCAACATCACCTTGAGATGTTTTAACTGTTTTTTTTTGGAAGTTCCATTACGATAATTAGTTTTATCTGTTTTTTGATCATACTTGTCATATCCCATATGTTCATCAAATTCAGAGTTCAACATATCTTGTAATGTTTCACCTAATAAGTCTTTTAAAGCATTAGTTATATCAGTAGGTGATGTAACACCATACTCATCAATTATATATTTAACTATATCTTTTTTACTCATGATAAAAATCCTCCTTTGGTAGTTAATTTCATTCTACCATTGGAGGATCAGTTTACACAAAATTATTTAATAGATATCGCCTGAACTAATTCCATTATCCAGGCACAAACTATTTCCTCTTCATTATTTTCAAAGCCTATAGCTTCACACACGTAATCAATAGGAGGTAAAGGAGAAGAATTATATAATACAGGTTTAGAATCGCTATATAAAAAATACAAATATTCCTTTATTTTTCTATAGGTTAAAAGATTGTATTTTTTAGCATATTAAAACAAGCTTTTCAATATAATAAGGAAATTTTAATTATATATTTCTTAACATTTCATATTCAACAACATAGCAGCAAATAAAAAATTCGGTCAACGCAAAAAAATTGATTAATCCAATGTTTTTTATCATATAAATCGAAAATAATAAATAAGTAGAATACAATATTAGTGAGAGATAATGCTATAAAAATATCTACAAATTTAAGGATGGTGACATATATGAAATTGAAAAAATTATTAATTATTTCTCTAAGTTTTATTTTAGCATCTACATTTTTGATCACACCATTATCAGCTTCTAGTACGGTGAGCTTAGGAAAATATGACTTCAATAATGGAGAGACTCCTGAAATTACAATGACTGAAACATATTCTAAAATTATTTTCACAGCATATTTCGACGATGGTGAAGAGATATATTCGTATGTAGATAAAAATACAGGAAAAGCTGAGTGTATTTATTGGTAAATGCCTACTATTCTATGATAAAAAAATAAACGTACTATATTAAAGCATTTACATTAACATACTCTTATTTGACACAAAGACATAACTAATACAAAAGAGTAAAAGAACTATATATCAATAAATTTATATGGCATTATCATTCGTTATTTATTAATTTTACAAATTTCCAATAATATATCATAAGCCTAAAATGAGGTATTCTACATGACTTAATATATTATATAAATAGAAAGTCTTTGTATTTTACCTCTTTTAAACTAACATAATAGGTACACTACACATATTTCGCTATAAATTTTACTATTTCATAAAAAAATTCATAATATATACTGATTATTTCTTTAATAATTTTTAGCTTGGCTTTTTTTAACAATTATATCAAAATGGCAAATCATCCTATGCCACTCTTCAATATTGTCCAGTATTACATCATTTACATACATGACTTATTGCATCATATAAAGCATCTATTTCTTTAGGAGTTAAAACAAATATTCCTTTATTTTTCCAGAGGTTAAATGAATAATAATCTACATTTGCTAAAGCACATATCCTGCTCATATGAAAATATTTTGATTTTTTCAACAGCTCCCTTTTGGATGACTCAAATTCACTGTCTTCAAAAGTATATTTCCTCTTTTTACCGTTCTCTTTTATAATAACTTCTGGATATTCAAATTCATTATCATCCATAAACTCATCAAGCTGATCCTGATTACTAACTCTTGTTATTAATTTATCGTTTAGATCATAAATCTCAATCATTCTTTTATCCCCCAAAAAACATTTTTTATAACAGCTGTACGGTATTTATGATGTTGGAAAAGTATTTTTACATAAGATATTTCCTTTTAAACACTCTGAATTTTTCCATAAAAGAATTGAATTCATCATTAGAGAGCTGTTCGTCTTTTTCGATTTTTTCAATAATCGGTCTGCACTCTTCCATCATTAGTTTTGTATGAGCAACCGCCTTGTCATTTCCTCTACTCAATTTTATAAGATAATCATACAGTTTGTCATATAAATCATCATTCATAAACTGACTAAAATACTGACAGTTTTTCACGTCTATAATATTAATTAAGTTTCTTGCTATAATTTCTCTGTCTCTCACAATAATCACCGTTTAATATTATCGCATATATTTTAATAATATCAACAGCTCTTTGATCATTAGCTATACTGTTTTTTTTAATTAATTATATATTTCACTCACGCTTTATGTCCCCCAATAGTATTGTTTCTGTCTTTGCCAGTTGCTCCTTCTACTAGATTCATACCTTTTAATACAGCATTTTTCCCATATTTCTGCTTCAGTTTCAAAGTTGCCTCCTGAAGTCTTTTTTCCTTTTCTAAATCTTTTTCAAGCTTTACTTCTTCTTTTTTTAACTGCTCGTGATCAGTAAACAGATCCATTTGCTGTATTGTCGGTTTTGTTTTAATACTGCTTTCATCAGTAATATGATTAGCAGACAATGCAAAACGTCTTATTGTTAATTTTTTATTAACACTGCTGTGTCATACCAGTTTAAAACTTTTTGTGTAATCAGCTTTGCTGATGATGCATATCTGCCTATATTGACAGTTCCATGAGCATGTTTTGGAATCTTTCGTCCACATCTGTCATCCTTTATTTCGCCACTATAGTCAGTTTTGATGTTTTCTTTATCATAGCCAACACTTATAGTAATCTGATCTGTTACTAGATTTTTTGCCACAAGATCGAGACACAACGAGTCAATCATTTCTTTAAGGATTATTCTTCCTTCATCATAAGCATACGGTCTGCTTAAAACCTGTCCGCTTCCCAGACTGCTGCTTTCAGGTTTATATGCCTTGATGTGTTTCATTGTACAAGGTTCGTATCCCCATGCATGATCAATCAGCAGTTCAGCATTGACTCCGAACATATCATAAAGAAGATCTTCATTGTAATATTTGTCTTCACTGCCTACAGAACTACCCATAGTATACAACCCTGCTTCATTAAGCTTTTTTGCATATCCTTTGCCAACTCTCCAGAAATCTGTAATCGGCTGATGATGCCATAAGTATTTCCGATATCTCATTTCATCTAAACAGGCAATCCGCACTCCGTCTTCATCTGCTTTAACACTAAAAGACAGAGTGATACTAATGTAGCACTTAACAATCTTAATTCATTAACAGCTACAGTTACCAATAAGCTAAATAATGGCGATTTTATCCCCAAAATCACGGCTGAAGCTGAAGTTGAAATAGTACCAGAAGTTCGGCTATTAGGATCAAAAGATATTCAACACGATGCTCTAGAAAAAATGGAAGACTATGATAAGGATTTTGAATTGATTGTTGAAGGTAGGATTATAGCACAATTAATGACGGTCACTGCAACCACCAATTTAAAAATGAGTTCCTTATCAAACAAAGCAAAATAACAAAAGTTAATTTTAGAGAATAACAGTCTCTCCCCTTTTGTGCTTTGCAACATAGAGAGGAAATAATAAATGTTATTAGATTTTATTAAATCAAACTGGAAAGAAATTACTACATGGTTGGCTTTATTTGGTGTTGTGGTAGAAGTTTCTCCGATTAAAATTTATCCACTTCGTTGGGTTGGAAACAGAATGAATGCTGACATAAAAAAGGAACTAGATAATGTTAATGAAAATTTAAACAAACATATAACTGATTCAGAAAAGAAAGAAATGAAAAACTTGAGGTTTCAAGTGTTGGATTTTGCTGATCGTGTACAAAATGATAGTAAACCATCGAAAGATGCATTTAGTCATATATTCGATACTATTCAAGATTATCATGATATTATTGATAAATATGAATTAAAAAATGGCTTGATTGATATAGAGACTGAAAATTTAAAGCAAGCATATAAAAAATTATATACATAAAGGGGTTAGGACAAATTAATGTCTTAACCCCATTTTTTTGCTTTATTAAAGCCGAGCATATGATTGATTATACCAATTATAGCTTCTCTTTACCCCACGTAAAATATGATATGCTCGGCGATAAGACAGTGTTATAAACTTACAATAACAGTACCGATTAGCACAGCAGTATAATTAGCTTTTTCATTCCCAACACTACAATATTCTTCAAATCAATAGGTGGAATCTTATATCATCGAGGCATATTATCATATGAAGTCACATAATAGAAATTATCTATTTTTTTGACTTTAAATGTTCCTCCCATATTATTAGGCTTTCCAATAATACTTTGCGTTATCATGTAATAATTGCATTCATCATTCTTTTCAATTTCTTCACTATGAACTTCTTCTATTTTCATAAAGAATACCTTATATGTTGAATTTATATTATAAACATATTCTGCTATTGCTTTTTGTGGTGTTGAATTATCAAATAGATTGCTTATATAATTAGTGTACAATTTCAGCCCGACAAAAAATATAATTATAACAATCAAAATATTAAATACTTTACTTCTCAACAATTTCTTTATTTTTTCTTTCATTAGAATCTAATCCTTACGTATGTTCCAGAGGTATTTTCCCATCCATTTACTGAAGAACTTACTTTAGCACAATAGTTACTTGTATGTTGTGCTATTGTTACATCATAATATCCACTAGATGTTTTACTCCCAGATGCAACTACAAAAGCAACATGATTATATCGTCCATCCTTCTCCCAATCTGCTATTATAAAATCACCCGCCTGCAAATTACCTGAGAATGTATTAAAGTTTCCTGATGCATATTGACTATTACTTCTAGAATACCAGTATGTTTCAAAATTATGCGCAGCTGACCAAGAGGCTGTATATGGTTTCCATGTAGTATTTGTTGGTGCACCACCTGACCTTAGAATCTGCGATGCAAAATTAGTACAATCGGTACTATATGTTGTATAGCTTGGATTAGGATTAACAGCATATTTTTTTGCGTAACTTACTGCTGTGCTTTTATTAAAGTTAAATGAAGCAGCTCGTGTCATAGGCAACTGATTAATAGTATCAATTATAGGACTTGTGTACGGTAAGTAATTGATTAATTCAAAAATATCGACATTTTCCTGATTACATAAAATCCTAGCTTGACTATTTATTTCATGATTTTCACATACTGTGAAAAATTGATTTAAGATATTTATATCTTCTATATCTCCACTAGCAATATTATCAAAATACATTTCTTTAAATACATTAAAATATTCTTTCCAATTGTTTAAGCTTAATGTGTCTAAATTTCCAACTGATGAGATTTCATTTAATTCATCATCAAATTTGCTAATAATAATATCAAATGCAGTACTCATATTATCAAATTCCCAAAACAACGGATTGCTAGTTCCATTAACATTTAACACTCCTCCTGATTTTAAATCAACAATATTTTCTAATAAATTGTAAGGAGATTCACTATAAATATTACAATCTGCATCTAGGCTTATTTCTTTTTCCATTGCAGTTACAGTAGAAATATTAGTTGGAAATATTCCCACTAAAAATACAGCAATAATTAAAGATACAATAAATTTTCTACTCTTTTTCATAACGTATCTTCCTTTCATATTTGTTGAAAACGTTTCCTTAACTATATGATAGCACTTTATTTACATATGTCAATAGCTACATATATTTTATATGTATTGAATTATCGATTATATTGTGATTTAATTATATTAAAGATAGGAGATGGATTAATGAGCAGATCTTCAAACAATTTTTTTAGGATGGAAATGTTGCTGTTAAAAATCATAGAAATCGGAAATGGCGAATATTATGGTTATAAAATAGTCCAGCAGCTTCAGGAGTTATCTGATGATAAAATAAAGTTAGCTGAAGGAGTCATGTACCCCATCCTCTATCGGCTTTTAGACAAAGGTTATATTATCGATGAAAAAAGGCTTGTTGGTAAAAGAAAAACAAGAGTTTATTATAAGCTTGAACCAAAAGGAAAAGAATATCTTAACCAACTTTACATTGATTACATGGATATAAACACTAGTATTATTAAAATCATGGAGGCAGGAAATGAATAATGTTGTCAAACAATATCTAAAGGAATGTAGACGTACATTTCCATTTATAAGTAAAAATGAAAAATTATTTTTTAAGCGCTTAGAAGATAATTTGAATGATATTGACGAAAACGTTACTTATAAAGAAATATGCTTAAAATATGGTGAACCAAAAAATGTTATGATTTCTTATATAGAAAATTGTGACAATGAATATATCTTAAAGCGAACTTCTATTAAGTCCATTGTGAAGAAAATATTCATTACCCTATTTTGTATTCTAATAGCACTATGTGCTACACTTCTTATTTATAATCAATTGATATACAATGCATATGATGATTCTAATACTATAAAAAAAGTAACTATTATTGAGGAGGAGTAAAGAAAATGAAAAAAATATTTGCAAGTTTTTTAACTGTTTTAACACTATTAGGCACTACACCTGTATTTGCATTAAATGAAGAAAGCAATACACAGATAGTCGAAAGATTTGAGGACGGTAGTTATATCGAAGTGACAATCGAAGAAATACCAACGCTTACAAGAAGTAACACTAAAAAGGGTAATAAAACAACATACTACAAAAACACATATGATGTAATCTTATGGTCTGTCAAAACCAGTGGAACATTTACTTATAATGGCTCAACCGCAAAATGTACTGCTGCATCAGTTGACACTCAATGTCCAGCTATAAATTGGAAATTGAGTAATATTAGATCATCAAAATCTGGTGCAAGCGCTTATGGATACGCAACCGCAAAAAGTTATAACGGTCTTGGAATGGTTTTACAAACTATAAACGAAACAGTAAAACTTACTTGCAGTCCAAGTGGAACATTATCTTAAAACAATTAAAAATAGGTATAACATCGAAAATTAATCTTTTTGAATGTTATACCTATTTTTTTGCACTATTCAGTTAATTCAGTTTCAATTATCCCGTGCCAGCAGGTGTGATTTTTCGGAGCGGTTCTTTCGGGTTTGACAACTCCAAGCATCTGATAATCATATTTGCTTGTATTGCATCAATAAAAACCTCATCAATTGAATAAACATGAATATCTTCAGCTGAGGTGTATTTTAAATATACTTCGTAGATTTTTTTACTGTAATCAATATAAAATGCCATCCTCGGAGGGGCAATAATGAATCCCAGTTCAAGACTTGTGTCATTTTTTAACTCTGACAATATGTGATTTTCCTCTAAACTCCCTATATCTGTTATCTTTTTTTCTTTTTCTATTGATTTCTTTGACTTTTTGAACTACTTCAAAGAGCCTTGCTCTACCGCCGATACCATACTGTTTAAGAGAAGGAGAAACAGCCAAACAGATCGTTTTTTCTGTTTTAGTTGAATCAGCAACCACCAGATTGGTATTCAGTGGATCTAATTCTCTTTCTACACATTCTACAGAAGCATAAAAAGATTTTAAATCTATAGCCATATATATCCTGTTTCCTGCACTCATCATTCTCACCTCAACTGCCTTTAATTTAATTATTAACACATCATTAGTAATTAAACTGATTCCAAAACGATTATAAAATTTAAAAGTGCGTAATTCAACGAACTACACACTTAAACATTAATTATTTACTTTTAACTGACAAATTAAGGTTTTCATATTTAATTAATACAACTGCTATACGGAGTATATCCTGCATCTATAGTCTTCTTTGTCTTCTTTCACTATTAAATATACAATATACCAAAAGAATCACATTATCATTTATAGGATATACATCTAACCCATTCCATGTACTATATGATTTATGCACTTTTCTATTTATCAATATTAATAAATCTCTCTACGGTCCCCTCAAATTCATTATCCATATAAACCACAATGTCACTATCAGTTCCTGATAAAGTATCTGAATAGTAATGGAAAATCAATCTAGCTAATAAAATTTTTAAAAATAGATAATTTTAGTATTAGTATCTATATTATTGTCACTATAAAAATTAACTTCTTCTATGAGGACACATAAAACCGCTGCTCCATAATTTTTGAACACTTCTCTGTATTTGCTTTCTAGATTAATACTATCATCTACCTTCTCGATTTCAAGACTTATATCATTTATCAATTCTAGTGAATACCTCAAATCATTTAAATATTCTTTAATCCTATACTCTTTGTCCGCCCAAATAAAAAAAACATTTATACAAAAGTCTTTGCCAAGATGTCCCAAGCGTCTATATATCCGAGTTATCATTATTTTTTAGAAATAAACAATCATTACCTTCTAAAAATATTTAAATTAATTTTGGGTTACTAATAACTTTCCCAGTGGTAAGCACTTTTCGTATTTGCCATAATATCTTGTTAGATGATAAATATAAATTTTCTCAATTCTCTTGATTTCTTTTTTATTAATCCATTTTCAATAAAATGAAACAACTTAGTAAAATCTACTTATGTTCCTTTATTCATATCTGAACTATCATATATTTTCTTCATTTTTAAAATCCACTTTTAATAAATTAAATACTTCAGATAGATCACTTTCCATTGATATAGCATTTTCATACCTTTTAAAATTGCTAAAATATAATCAGCTTTTTTAATGATTATTCCAAAAGATTGTATTTTTTTCTTTTCCCGCACCCATACAGGGTTATAAGATACCTGTTGAATACAGACTGTTCTCATGAAAATTGTCCTCACTTTCCTCTCTAGTATTAAGCCTTTTTCTTTCAATTAAAATATCTTTCTTTTTATATAGCAAAAAAACTTATTTCATTAATTATAATGAAACAAGTTTTTTTAGTTATTTTTACTTTATTAATGATATAAATT
>ENA-ORNI01001693-ORNI01001693.1-human-gut-metagenome-genome-assembly--contig:-NODE-1693-length-10867-cov-3.7771_pt1 | contig 10867 bp, 7 predicted proteins | sample MGYA00242118_ERZ509028 | MGnify/ENA primary metagenome ERZ509028 (study PRJEB26280, sample SAMEA2338755) | human gut metagenome | biome: human gut; feature: human-associated habitat; material: faeces...
GTTTGCCGGATTGCAGGGCTTTTTGGCGGCAGAAGCAGGCGAGAGTGTGCCGGTATTCTGCATGCTGGATAACGAAGAGGTTGGCAGCGGCACGAAACAGGGCGCTGCGGCGACCTTCTTAAAGGATGCGCTGCAGCGCATCAACATGGCACTGGGCAGGGACGAGGAGGATTATCTTGTATCCCTTGCCAACAGCCTGATGCTTTCGGCGGACAATGCGCATGCTGTGCATCCCAATCATACGGATAAGAATGACCTGACGAACAAGACCTATCCTAATGAGGGCGTGGTTGTCAAATACAGCGCTAACCAAAAATATACTACGGATGCGGTATCCGGCGCGCTGGTGCAGCTGCTGGCTAAAAAGGCGAATGTACCGCTGCAGCTTTTCTATAACCGCTCTGATATGGCAGGCGGTTCGACGTTGGGCAATATCTCTACCGCTCAGGTGGCAATAAAATCGGTGGATATCGGCCTGGCGCAGCTGGCGATGCATTCCGCCTATGAGATGGCAGGCGTTAAGGATACGGCGTATCTTGCAAAGCTGGCGCAGGCATTTTTTGCCGCCGCTGTTGCGGAGGCTGCCGACGGAACGTACTTCCTGAAATAACAATTTAATATGCGTATATCAAAGGGAATAGCAGATGCTGGTGACAGGTCTGCTGTGCCTTTGCTATTAGTTGCGGGCAGTTCGGCGTGGTGCTATACTGAGCTTAGGAAGTTTTATAAGCGAAAGTGGTGATTATATGTTGCAGGCAATACGCAGATTATCTAAAACTCATTTGGCAATGCTAGTAGTCTGCCTGCTGGTTGTGGGCGGCGCTGTTTATTTCTTTTTGGCGCAGCGTGCCAGCCGTCATGCGGCGGAGCTTTTTAATTATTATATGGCAAAGCAGCAGGTGCTGACAGGCACGGTGACGGCCGAGGAGCTGCGTGCCGATATCTGGGGCAACGTGTATTTTAAAAACCTGACCTGGGATTCGCCGGAGAATGAACGCTTGGTGGATGTACCGGAGGGACGCATCAAAATCAAGCCGAAGGACATCATCCTGCGTATAGCCGGCATTGACACGGTACAGGAGGTGGAGCTGAGCGGTGCTTATATTCATCTTGGCTTTGATGATAAAATGCGCCTGGATATCCTGCAGAATAAAAAGACGGCGGAGGAAAAAATTCTTCTGGACGAGGTGCCTATGGAAAAGCGTCATCTGCAGATTAAGGGCAGACTGCCGAATATTAAGCTGATTTTGCATGATACTGTGCTGTCGGCGGAATATAAAAAGCGTCACTTTATTTTGAATGACGTGGACGGCACGGCGCAGATACATGAGCATCAAAGGCTGGAGCTGCATTTGGCTGCAGGACGCTACGGCGGCAGCATTGCAGGCAAGGGACTGAATATTGACGGCACCTGCGACCTGAAGGGGGAACAGAAGGCGAATATCAATATCTGCCTGTATGATGTTATTCCCGATTCTTTGGGCATGCGCAATGTTAAGGATGCGATGACGGTAACAGGTCAGATGACCGGCAACCTGAAAAAACCTGTGATTGATGGTGCGCTTTCGATGAAAGAGCTGCATCTGAATGATTTGTATTTTACCAATATCAACGGCAGCTATCATTATGAAAATGCGCTGATAACCTTTCAGGATGTGACTGGCAGTATTTTCGGCGGTACCTTTGATGCTATCGGCCTGTATCATTTTGATAATCGCTATTACAAAATCGATGTTGACGGCAGGAACCTGATGGCTTCGCTGGCTGCCAAAAGCAGCAAGATAAATACGAGCGTAGCCTTGAAGATAAAGTTCCGGAATGAGGGACCTAAGGGCAATAATTTGGTATACGGCAGCTTTTCTACGGGTAAGGGAACATATATGCTGGTGTCGTTTTTGAGCCTGCGCGGCAGCTTCAGCGACCAGAGCGGCGAGCTGGCTTTCAGTAATGTAGAGATTGAAACCAAGGTGGGTACGTTTGAAAGCGATGTCTTTAAGATTGTGGACGGAAGATTGCAGCTGGGCGAAATTTTTTTGGCGAACGGCGAGGGCAGGCGTATACGTGTGAGGTAGGGGGGGTTATAATAAAAGAATATACAATATAGGTATTCCTTGTGGAATCAGAAAAGTCCAGTCTGTAATTTAAAAAAAATTAATAGACTGGACTTTTTTTTGCAAATTCCTAAATTTTTTCTTCAAAGTAGCAAGTTACTTTTTCGATATAGACAAAAACTGTCTTTGTAGTGTGATACACTAAAGATAAATTAGCAGCAATGTAAAATAGAGATACATTTTAGTATCTCTATTTACATACATAAAAATATAATTTTTTCAATCCACATATACCGAAAGTATATGACTCTTTCATTGTACAATAACAATCTTCAGAAGACAAGGTAATTTTGCGTGCTTAGCAGAAATAATAATCCTTGACAATTGATTTTTATAACATTAAAATATAATTGAAAGTAAAAAAAGTGAGGTGTTCAGTATGTATCCGGCTCATATAAGAAAAGAAATATCTTGTGATGGTAAAGTAACTTATTCATTTCAATCTGTTGTTGAGCATTGCCGTAATACGGCAAAATATGCTAGTGAAGCATTAAAAGCAGTAGGGTTGGAAAAGACTGCTTATCTTGCAGGCTTATTACATGACTGCGGCAAACATACGTTCAGATTTAAGCAGTATGTTGAAGATGCAGTTATCAATGAAAAAGAAGTTAAGCGTGGTTCTGTTAATCATACTTTTGCAGGGGTAAAGCTGATTTTAGCGAAACATGCTAAATATGTTGGCACAAATGACCTCCAAGATTTAACTATTGAATTGATAGCCTATGCAATCGGAGCACATCACGGCTTATTTGACTGCATAAAAGATAAGGATGAAAGTGCCTTTGCTTACAGATTAGAAAAAGAAAACATTGATTCTGAGGAAGCTATAGAAAACTTCTATAATGAATGTGCCAGTGAGGATGAAATTGAAAAATTGCTCCTGGAGGCAACAGCTGAAATAGAAAATCTTGCCGATATAATAGTTAGTATAGATAGACCAGAGGATGATGAAGAACATGAAATTCCATTTTATTATTCATTGGTGTGTCGTTTACTGACATCGGCAGTTATAGATGCCGATAGAAAAGATACTATGGAGTTTGAAAAAAATGAGGTAACTAAGCAGGTAAGCTTGGATTGGAGCAAGGCTTTAGAGAATTTTAATTCTTATATTGAAAATTTTAAGACAGATCGAGATATAGATTTAGCACGCAAGGAGATTTCTGCTGCATGTGCTGTTGCCGCGCAAAAACTTGAAGGAGTATACAGGTTAAATGTTCCGACTGGTGGTGGCAAAACTTTAAGTTCATTGCGTTATGCCTTGGAACACGCAAAAAAATATCATAAAAAAAGATTGTTTTTTGTCATGCCTTTACTGTCTATCATTGAACAAAATGCACAGGAAATAAGAAAAGCAGTACAGGATGATAGTATTATTTTAGAGCATCATTCTAATGTCATTGATGATGAAAACAGTGATGTCGAAGAATTAAATAAGAGAGAGTTGCTTATGCAGTCCTGGGATAATCCTATGATTATAACAACATTGGTGCAACTTCTAAATACTATGTTTTTAGGAAAAACCAGTTCAGTCAGACGTTTTGCATCTCTGTGTAATAGTGTAATTGTTTTTGATGAGGTGCAGTCTTTGCCAAACAAAATGCTTACGCTGTTTAATTTAACTATTAACTTTCTTGTGAAAAAATGTCACGCATCTGTTATTTTGTGTTCCGCTACCCAACCGTCCTTTGAAAATGCTGAGCATAAATTATTAAGTGAGGTTAGTGATTTGATTACGTTGCCCTCCGAAACTTTAAAGGTTTTTGAACGTGTGGAATTAGTTGACAAGGGTTCTATGAGCATGGAAGAGTTATCTGATTTTGCTTTAGAAATAATAAGAAGCAAAAAAAGCCTTCTAGTTGTATGCAATACAAAACGAGAGGCTAAAGAGTTATTTGAGAATTTACAGGCTGAAGTAAATAATACCGTTCCAATGTATCATTTATCTGCCTCGATGTGTACAAAGCATAGAAAAATGATAGTAGAGTCAATGAAAATAGATTTGAGTTTGCCAGATCCTAAACAAATAGTTTGCGTTGCAACTCAAGTAATTGAGGCTGGTGTGGATATTTCTTTTAACTGTGTTATTAGATTACAGGCTGGAATGGATAGTGTTGTTCAGGCAGCAGGAAGATGCAATAGAAATGGCGAAAATAAATTAGAGTCGGTTTACATTGTAAATTTATTGGGAGAGAAACTTCATCGGCTTAAAGAGATTGAAACTGCCAAAGGAGCAACTGAAAGTTTATTACAGGAAGTTAAACTAAAAAAACATTATACTAGCTTGAACTCCGATGCAGCTATTTCCTTTTATTATAGAAAGCTGTACTCTAAGATGGATAAGGGTGAGCAAGATTTTTTAGTACCTAATTTACATAAGTCTTTATACGGATTGTTGAATCAACATGATGTTGCAGATGGCTACTTTTTGGCGCAACAGTTAAAGACGGCAGGAAAGTATTTTAATGTTTTTGATAATAATACCGTTGAAATGATAGTGCCTTATGGGAAGGGGCAAGATGTTATTAGCGAGCTGAATTCTGAGAAAGCTAGGTATAATTTTGTGTATGCTGAGGAAGTTATAAAGCAAGCAACTGGATATACTGTTACATGCTACCAATATCAAATAGAAAAATTAAAAGAAGGAAATAAAGATGCAGCAGTAATATATAATGATTATTTTGGCATCTATATCTTGAATGATTCTGCTTACTATGATGATAAGCTTGGTTTGAATTTAGATGCCATAGGTGGCGAAGGAGTTTTTTATTAAGCAATGGAGGTGTCATATGCATTTTAATAATGTCGAATTTGAGGTTTATGGTAATTATGCACTTTTTAGTGATCCAATCATGCGTGTAGGTGGTGAGAAGTGTTCTTATCAGGTGCCTACATATGAAGCATTAAAAGGTGTTTTAATGTCTGTATATTGGAAGCCAACCATTATTTGGTATATTGATAAGGTGCGTGTAATGAATCAGATTCAAACAGAGGTAAAAGGCGTCCGTCCAATTAAATACACTGGTAATGGAAATGATTTGGCATATTATACATACCTGAAAAATTGCCGGTATCAAGTCCAGGCGCATTTTGAATGGAATAAGAACCGACCTGAGTTGGAAGGTGACCGAAATGAGAATAAACACCATAATATTGCAAAACGGATGATATTGAAAGGCGGCCGCCGAGATGTTTTTTTGGGAACACGCGAATGTCAGGCTTATGTAGAGCCTTGTAAATTTGGTGAAGGTTCTGGGGCCTATGATGATGTTAATGAATTGGCTTTTGGTGTTATGTATCATGGTATTACTTATCCGGATGAATTTTATTCTCCCGAAACTAAGGATTGCATGACTGTACGTTTTTGGCGACCGGTTATGAAAAAGGGTGTTATTGATTTCATACGTCCCCAAGAGTGTACTGCTACTAAGAAAATTCATCCGATGAAAATGAAAATTTTTGAAGATAAGAAGAATTTTAGTGGTTTAGATGAGTTCGAACATGAGGAAGGAGGAACAATAGATGAGTTTGTTTAATAAAGCCTATGAGACATATGAATACCATAAGTCATTAGTAGGAATGATTGAAGCTGGCAAATCGCCTTTGTTACCAATCTCTCATATTTTGAAAAATGTACAAATTGAAGTAAGCATTAATTTAAATGGCGAATTTGTAAGTGCAAGAGCATTGGATAAAAAAAGTAAAGATCCTAATGTGCCTTTTGAGCAGCCAACTATTATTCCTGTAACAATAGAATCCGGTAGTCGTTCCGGCAAGAATCCGGCAGCGCATCCATTAAGCGATAAATTAGATTATCTGATTCCTACAGAAAACAACAAGCATCAGGAATATATGAATTTGTTAGCAAATTGGGAAGCATCATCAGAATATGGCGATATAAAACTAAGTGCTATAAAAAAGTATCTTGATTGTGAAACGATTGTCAAGGATTTAGTAAGAGAACAACTTTTGGAATTGGATAAAAATAACAAAATAGCTGACAAAAAAATTAATGGTGTAGAACCATTGCAATGCATGGTGCGTTGGCGTGTTTTGGGAACAGACGTAGAAGAATGTTGGCGTGATAAACAGCTATTCCAAAAATGGGCTTCTTATTATGACACTCAGATGCAAAATAATGAGAAATTCATTATGGATCTTTGCATGATTTCTGGAGCACAAGAAATTTTTGCACCTATGGTTCCTAAAGGCATTGTAAATATGCAGGCAAATGCTAAATTGATTTCTTCTAATGATACTGCAAATTTTGTTTTTCGCGGACGCTTTACTGATGCCGAACAAGCAAGCAGTGTAGGATATTCAACCTTTCAGAAAGTGTTTGTAATTTTGCAGTGGTTGGCCAATAATTCCGAAACTAGCTTTTGCGTATCTGATAGAACTTTTTTGTGTTGGAATCCTAAAGGAAAACCTGTACCAAAGTTTAATAAGAGTATATTTGGCGATAAAAAGAAAACAATTTTTGTTCCTTCGGATTATCACAAGGAATTATATAATACCTTGGCAGGATTTAAAAATGATTTACCTAATGAAGAGGATGTAATTATTGCAGCTTTTGATGCAGCAACAACCGGACGATTATCATTGGTATATTATAATGAATTAAAGGCATCTGATTTTTTTGAAAGAATTAATAGCTGGTATAATAGCTGTTATTGGTATTTTTATCAAAATATCCAATCACCGTTGTTGTATGATATAGTGCGTTTTGCTTTCGGTGTTCAGAGGAGCAATGATGATAACAGCAAAGTTGAAGTTGATGATAAGCTTTTAAAACAACATATGCAGAGGCTGTTTAAGTGTCTTATTGAGAAAATGCCTATATCTTATGATATAGTAATGGCATTAACTGCCAAGGCTTCAATGCCTAAAAGCTATAATAAGAAAAATCGTGAAAAGATACTTTCTGTAGCTTGTGCGGTCATAAGAAAGTATTATAATGATAAGGCCCAAAAGGAGGAATGGAATATGAGCCTTGATAAAAATAAGTTGAATCGTGATTATTTATATGGCAGATTATTAGCTGTATTTGAAAAGCTAGAGATTGATGCAATGAAGAGCCGGTACGGCTATACTGATAATGATATCAGGGAAACTCATGCTGATAAATTGTGGAATTTTTATTGTGCTAAGCCGGAAAGTGGTGCAGCGAATATTAATGGTGCTTTAAGACCTTATTTGAAATATTTGCCGGACACAAGAAGAAACTTCTATTTGGGCCTTATTGGCGAAATTATGGGAAAAATAGGTGAAACAGATGATAAAATCCGCAATAAAAGTCTGGAACCCTGTTATTTGATGGGTTATTATGATCAGCGCAATGATTTATATACATCTAAAAAAGACAAACAAGAGGAGGATAAGTAAAATGGCAGAATTAAGCAACAAAATTGACTTTGTATTATTGGTAAGTGTAAAAATGGCAAATCCCAATGGTGATCCGCTGAATGGTAATCGCCCGCGTATTGATTATGGCAGCTATGGTGAAATTACAGCTGAATGTATTAAACGTAAAATTCGTAACCGTATGCAGGATTTGGGATATCCTATTTTTGTCCAGTCTAATGATCGCAGCGATGATGGCTTTACTTCTTTAAGTGATCGTGCATCGGCACTTATTGCTAAAAAGCTTGAGGAAAAGAATTTAACAGAAGATAAGAGTGATAAGAAAGCAAAGAAAGGTGACAAAGTTAGTCCAGAACAGTATGCTGCCTGGACATGTGAAACTTGGCTTGATGTGCGTAGCTTTGGACAGGTATTCGCATTTAATAATAAAAAAGATAAAGAAGCAGCAGGTGTTTCAGTAGGTGTAAGAGGACCTATCTCGATTCATCAGGCAGTAAGCATTGATCCCGTTGAAGTATGCTCTTATCAAATTACCAAAAGTGTCAATGGCGAAAATAAAGATGGCAAAGAAGGAAAATCTTCTGATACAATGGGCATGAAGCACATGATAAAGTTTGGTATGTATGAAATTAAGGGTGCCATTAATGTTCAGCTTGCAACGAAAACTGGTTTTACAGATGAAGATGCTGAAGTTGTCAAAAAATGTTTATTAACTCTGTTTGAAAATGATGCTTCTTCGGCTCGTCCGGATGGCTCTATGGAAGTTGTTAAGTTGTATTGGTGGAAGCATAATTGCAAGGAAGGGCAGTACTCTTCTGCTAAGGTTCATCGTTCTGTTAAAGTAAAGCTTAAGGAAGGTATTGCAGAGGCACTGTCTGCAGATGATTATGATATTGTTGTCGATGAATTGAATGGAATTGTTCCCGAAGTTAAAGAAGGAATTTAATATGCAGAAAGATTGGTATCAAGACTTAAATGAATATATTCGTTTGGGTGAACCAAAGCTGGAAGAAAAAACAGTTGCCTGGCAGACAGCAATTGGCTTACAGGCAGTAGATGGCCTTTCTACTTCTGATTACTTACTGGAAACGGCTAAAGAGAATATTGAAGGCAAAATCACTATTAGTGAAGCTAATGATAAAATCAGTAGTTATTATGAGGAATGCAACGATAGGAAAGCTATTGAAGTTGGAACGAAAGAAGCGGATATTGTAGCAGGTAGGATTACTGCAATATTGGGAGAAAAAACATTTAGCTTTTCTCCTGCTTATTGGATTTCCATACATAAAAACCTTTTTGCGAATGTATTTGCTCATGCCGGAGAGGTCAGAACCTATAATATTAGTAAAAATGAATGGGTTTTGAATGGAAAAAGTGTTTTTTACGCATCCTATGATAGCATTCCCATGACACTCGACTATGATTTTAATACTGAAAAGAGATTTTCTTATAGAAATCTTAGCGAGAGTGAAATCGTTAAGCATATAGCAAAATTTACTTGTGATATATGGCAGATACATCCTTTTTGCGAAGGAAACACTCGCTCAACTGCTGTTTTTATCATAAAGTATTTGAATTCTTTAGGATATTCCATAGGTAATGAAGCTTTTGCTAAGGATTCCTGGTATTTCCGTAATGCTTTGGTTAGAGCAAACTATAATGATTTACAAAATGGAGTTCACGCTACTACGGTGTATTTAGAGAAATTCTTTGAGAATTTACTATATAACGGAAATAACGAATTAAAGAACCGCTATTTGCATATTGATTGGCATGAAGAAAAATAGTGCAAAATTATCCTGTGCGAAGTTATATGGAACATATAATTTAGCTTAGGTTCGCAACCTGGGCTAGAATGGGAAACTAAAAGTTTTCTCACGTCAAAATAAAATTCTTGAGTATTTGAGTTGAGCCGGTTCGCAAAAAATGCTTGACTTAAATTAATAGAGAAGTAATTTGTTTTGATGCTGTCGCTCCCGTAAGGGAGCGTGGATTGAAATCGCTCTAACTTCAAGATTGGGAACACCGGTAGGTGTCGCTCCCGTAAGGGAGCGTGGATTGAAATTGCTTTGGCCGGCCATTGGTCGGCCAAACAGAATGTCGCTCCCGTAAGGGAGCGTGGATTGAAATCTCCTCAAGCTAATCTTTCCGCTTTTGCTGTTGGTCGCTCCCGTAAGGGAGCGTGGATTGAAATAGCATAAAGTCACGAACCTTTGACGGGGGAAAGGTGTCGCTCCCGTAAGGGAGCGTGGATTGAAATCATGTGACTAAAAATAGAAGCAATTTGGGCATCAGTCGCTCCCGTAAGGGAGCGTGGATTGAAATCGTCAGAACCTCAATTCCTGCTTGATGCGTGGTTTAAGTCGCTCCCGTAAGGGAGCGTGGATTGAAATCATGTGACTAAAAATAGAAGCAATTTGGGCATCGTCGCTCCCGTAAGGGAGCGTGGATTGAAATTTGGCGGTTTAGTTGGCACTGCTGTTTCTGCTTTGGGTCGCTCCCGTAAGGGAGCGTGGATTGAAATTCGTTTGCAACGTCCTGAATATCTTGGCGGCTCTTGTCGCTCCCGTAAGGGAGCGTGGATTGAAATATCAAAGATAAACCGAAACCGGCTTGATTCTGAGTCGCTCCCGTAAGGGAGCGTGGATTGAAATCAGACTAGAGGAGTTAGGCTTAAAACAGAAAGCTGTCGCTCCCGTAAGGGAGCGTGGATTGAAATGAGGATCATTGCCAAATTCAGCACGAACACTAGGTCGCTCCCGTAAGGGAGCGTGGATTGAAATTGCCACAATAGAATATTTCATACGTTCGCGATAGGTCGCTCCCGTAAGGGAGCGTGGATTGAAATATGAACACAGCGAATGGCCCAGTCATTAGCCTTGTGTCGCTCCCGTAAGGGAGCGTGGATTGAAATAGCCGTGTTTGAAAGACATTAAAATTTTGAACACGTCGCTCCCGTAAGGGAGCGTGGATTGAAATATAATTGCCTCCTTTTTACAAGAGAGTTTTAGAAGTCGCTCCCGTAAGGGAGCGTGGATTGAAATAATACTATAATATATATTTATTATACGTTTAAGGTCGCTCCCGTAAGGGAGCGTGGATTGAAATGCTAAATTCTTAGATGCATGTAATGCTCTTATAAGTCGCTCCCGTAAGGGAGCGTGGATTGAAATATAAATTTGTTAAAGCTAATCTGGTTGTTATTGGGTCGCTCCCGTAAGGGAGCGTGGATTGAAATTTAGATGAAGCTTATGGCAATAGACTTAAAGCAGAGTCGCTCCCGTAAGGGAGCGTGGATTGAAATTTAAATGGCATGGATGTAGAAGGTATAGCTGAGGTCGCTCCCGTAAGGGAGCGTGGATTGAAATTTAAATGGCATGGATGTAGAAGGT
>ENA-ORNI01001695-ORNI01001695.1-human-gut-metagenome-genome-assembly--contig:-NODE-1695-length-10854-cov-5.00389_pt1 | contig 10854 bp, 10 predicted proteins | sample MGYA00242118_ERZ509028 | MGnify/ENA primary metagenome ERZ509028 (study PRJEB26280, sample SAMEA2338755) | human gut metagenome | biome: human gut; feature: human-associated habitat; material: faeces...
GTCGGATAATCGTGCCCCTGGAACATCCAGCGGTCGGTCCCTGTCCCGTCATCATGGTGGCTCGCGGTCACCTGATCCTCCCTGCGGTAGGCCAAGTGTTGCGACGTTCACTAGAACTCGCCACGCTTACAAATCATGATCAAGGGGTCGTGGAACCACGGACGGTGCGCGTCTGTCGTCATGACCACAATGCGAGTGATCGCCAATCCTCGGGGAATCCCATTTCCGTTGCAGGAATTTCCGGATAGCGGTCCATGAGGCTGATGAATTTGTTCTTCCATGCGGAGCCATCGATTTGTTGCAGCAGGTAGTTTTCCATGGTGAGGAAAGCGGCGGGGCCGGTAGAGTCTGTTCTGAAGGCGTCCCAATCGTTGCCCCACCATTCATTGGCGTGTGAACCGCTCCGATGCTTAGGCAGCTTCGGAACGATACGGGTACTGGTCTCGTTCCAGAAACGATCATGATGTGCAACCATGTTGCGGACTTGCCTAATCGTTTCCAGCCAATTTGAGAGAATCTTGATGTCTCCATGTACTGCGGGATTAGGATTTGGGTTAAAAATATGAAGCTTCGCTGCTAGCTTTCTTTTCACAGAATCGGGGGATCCCTGATAGAAATAACCTTTCAGAGTTCCGTAGCTTAGGCATCCTACTATCATCCAATACGGTGGCAATGGGTCTTTATATGTTCTTTTGAAATGTTTAAGGTATGGCAGATTGGATTTCGTGAACGATGCTCTTAACGAGTTAATGCATGCCAAATAATCATCAAAGCTAAGCTTAGGCAATCCTTCAGGTGTGGTATATCCAAATTCGCCGCCAAACAAGGAAAGCTCGTGTGCGAGAAAGCTTTTGAGATATATTTCAAAGGTGATTATGCCGTCGAACACGAGAGTTCTCAGTTCCTGATCGAATATATATCTGCACCAGATTTGCTGGAACTGTGTCCCCTCTCTGAATGGGAGGACATGCTTGTGGTCGCATGAGGAAGATGGGCTAAGGAATGGATACCAGTATCCTTTTAGACGAAAATAGCCAACCTGTTCGAGGTGGCGTTCAAGGGTCTCGGCATCTACTCCGCCCAGGCCGTTCTTAATTAGAGTGACTGCCAGATCTGAAAAATCTTTTGGTGGGTGCTGCGGGTAGGAAAGAACTTGAGCATTGCCGTCATGCGAATTTGCCATGGAGTCCCCTCGAGCAAGAAAAATGCCACCCTAGTGTGCTTCAGTGAGAGGCATTGGTGGCTTTTAACAAATGAATATTCTACCAAAGGTAGAACTTTTTGTCCAATAAAAGACGCTCCATACTGCTAGTGGTTAATCTAAGGCGAAAACGCTAAATATGGTGAGTGCATACAGGATTCATCTCATTTCACTCTGTTGAAGAGCAATCATGGTCTCGATTCGATTGGGCCGAATCGGCAGATGATTGACTTGTTCTTCTACTCTCGGTTTGTTTCTCGCCTCCTCCATATAAGCGACAGCGAGAGATGGTAGTCAAAGGAGAGTTCCACAGGGTTCCGAGTTCGTAAAGGGCATCGGCTTGGGCAAGGGCGTGCGTATCAATCTCGGTAAAGACGGCATCAGCAGCGTATCGCTTGGTAGACGTGACGCACCGCATGTCACCGTAGGCAAACGGGGAACGTATGTGGGTGCCAGCATTCAAAAACGCCAACCATCACCCGCGAATCTGCGAACCGAACGGCCACAAAGCCAGCTTGGCCATCTTGAACGACTGGATACCGAACGGAATACCAATAATGGTAATGCAGTTGAGTAGCCCGGCGAACACATAGCCTATTGCCATCCACAAACCGGCCAGTACGAACCAGATGATGTTGATCAGCACGGATCCCACGCCGCCGCCATACTCCACGGTCTTACCGAACGGGGTCAGCGTGAGCCCCGCCATCTTGAACGCCTGAATACCCAGTGGAATGCCCACAATGGTGATGCACAACACCAAACCGATAATGGCCCAGCTGGCGGCGAGCAACAACCCACCCAAAATCAGCCACAGAATATTACCAAGAAGTCTCATACGCACATGATACTGACATGCCGTGCCGATGCCGACAAGTGGCAACGGATAACAACAAAAGATACAAAAAGCAGCAAAGCCATGTGGGAAGGATGTATTTTGCTTCGCCATAAGCAAAAATGGCGAGGTAGATTTATCGAACCTTAATCGAACCAAGTTTTAATACGGTTGCATTGCTTGGCGATGCCTCCGAATGTATTGGCCACAACTTTGACTTTGCTTTCCGAGGTGTTGCTGGCAGCAACGTATTGAATGGATTTTTGCAGTCACTTAATTGATGCGGCTGCAAAAGCGATCGGTATTTTCTGGCTGAATTCCTTAAGTACGGAGCGGCAGAAAACAAAATCTTTGATAAGTGCCATGTAAAACTGCTCAACATCTGTTCGACTGAAAGCCCGCTACAAATCTGCCATACATACCGCAGATAGACCGGTTGAAATGGGAAAGATGCGCAGAGTGTGGGGCGTTCGCCTTGGGAACGGACGCCCCACACTTGTTGTGCGGGAATTTATAGCATTCCGATCAGTCCGTGATCGTGGCCGTCGCGTGCGAAGGCTGGGATCGTGTCTATTCCGGCGTCGACAGTGATTTTTTGCCCCCCTTCATACACTTTGCCAGTGCGTAGATCCGTCCATGTGATGCTAGCGTTTCCGGGAAGCGTCACCTCACGCGATCTGGCTCCGGCCTCAACTACGGGGGCCACTAGGACATCAGGGCCGAACATATATTCATCGGCAATATCGGACACCGATTCGTCTTGAGGGAACTCGTAGAAGAGCCCACGGACCAAAGGCTGGCCATCGGTATGTGCTGATTCGAACAATTCCCGCGTGTAAGGGCGCATTTTCTCGCGAATGGCAATGAACTTTCGGAAGATCTGCTCCGTCTCGGGGCCATAGCTCCAAGGCTCATTGTCGGCGCCACTTGGCGAACGGTGGTCTCCGGCCGAATTGGTGATGGTCTCCTTGCCGGTTGTCGTATGTAGACTACGGTCGCCATGGTTGCGCATGACCGGTAGGAAGCATGAGAACGCGCACCAGCGGGCCAACAACTCCTTGAAATCGTCCGAATCAATTATCCCATCATGGAAACCGCCCATATCGGTGGTGAACCAAGGAATACCGGCCATGCCCATGTGGATGGCGCAGGTAATCTGGGCACGAAGGTCGGCGAAGGTCGAACCAACGTCTCCAGACCAAACAAGAGAACCATAACGTTGCGAACCAGCCCAAGCGCAACGGGTGAGGTTGACGATGTCACCATCCCTTCCTATGGTTTGTTGCCCCTCGTAGAAGCCTTTGTTATAGTCTCTTGGGTAGATGTTTGCCACCTGCTGGTTTGGGCCGGCGTAATATCGATAGTTGTCGAAATCGTACGTTCCGTATTCAGGTTCCGCTTCATCGAGCCAGAATGCATCAACCCCAAGCTCGGCATAATTTGTTCGGCACTTCTCCCAAACATATTCGCGAGCTTTTGGATTGGTGGCGTCATAGAACTGGCTGGGACCTTCGAACATCATGCCGACGTCTTCACCCTTATCTGCGCGCACGAGAAGGTTCTTTGACTTCATCTCAACATAATTCTCTGAGGCGAGCGCGACCTGGGGCCACACAGATACCATGAGTTTCACTCCCATGCTGTGCAGCTCGTCCGCCATAGCTTTGGGATCGGGCCAGAATTCATTCTCAAAACGGAAGTCACCCATATGCGGCCAGTGGAAGAAATCTACAACGATGAGATCCAATGGAATATTACGCTGTTTAAACCCATGAGCGACGTCTAGGAGCTGACGTTGATTCCAATATCTAAGCTTGCACTGCCAGAATCCCAGTCCCCATTCAGGCATGTGAGGAGCGTGCCCTGTGGCGTCGGCATAATGCTTCATTATCGAAGAAGGTGTATCGCCTGTGGTAATCCAGTAATCAATCTGCTTGGCTGATTCAGCTTGCCATTCCGTACGGTTCTTGCCGAACGTAACGTTTCCAAGTGCCGGGTTATTCCACAGGAAGCCATATCCGGCGCTGGAAACCACGAAAGGAATAGATGCCTGTGAATTGCGATGCGCGAGTTCGAGGGTACAACCTTTCAGATTGAGGATGTTCTGTTGGTACTCGCCCATACCATATAGTTTCTCATTTTCCGGTGTGGTAAAGGAAGCAACGATGGAATAGTCGCCTCCGGTGATCGGTTTGAACCATCGCGCTCGAAGATTTAGTGATCCGCCAGATGGTATTTCCTGAATGAGCGGTGTGCCGTCTGCCTTATAGAAGCTCAGTAAACAGCGTGGCTCTTCATATCCTGATCCGGAGTACAGGCCGCAGGATGCTTTCGCTTGAACTACAATATCGCCATTGCGTAATTCGGCGGTTCTACTGGGCTTGTCAATGGTGATGCCATAGTTGTGGCTGCCTGAGGCCTGGTTGTTTTGTGGCAGCAAAGCTCCGTCTTGTTCCTGTATCTCATGCATTTTCGAGGCGCGGACGCGGACTGAATTCTTTCCCCATGGTTCGATGCGAAGATATTCGCCGTCACCAGTCCACAACAGTGCATCTCCATCGATAGCAAAAGTTAGTTCACTCATAGTTGGTCCTTGTTAATTATGTACTTAAGGGTTGGATCAGTCTTTCACCGCTCCGGCTGTTACGCCGGCGGCAACGTATTTCTGTGCGAAAATTAGTAACAGCGCTGTTGGTACTGAGGCCAATACTGCGGTGGCCATCATTGGCCCCCATTCTTGGTTCTGTGAACCGATAAAGTCATATAGACCCATGGTGATTGGCCTCATCTTGCCGCCACCGGAATCGAGGGTCGAAGCAAACATGAAATCTGACCATGCCCAGAGGAAAGCGAACAGCGAAGTCGTGACAATGGTATTACGGGAGAGTGGAATCACGATTTTGGCAAAAACACCCCACTGCGATGCTCCGTCGATTTGCGCTGCCTCCACCAACGAGCGTGGCATACCGGACATAAATCCCGTCATCAGAATCACCGCGAACGGTACCGACAAAGTGGAGTCGGCAACGATAAGTCCCGGAATACTGTCGAGAAGGCCGATGTCATCGTAGATCTGGTAAAAGCCTAGAGACATAACGACCGCGGGAATCATCTGAGCAACAATCAACAGGAAGTTCATGGACTTTGAGCCTTTGAACTCCAAGAAAACAATGGCGTATGACGAAGGTAATGCAATTGCTAGGGTCAGGATCACGCATCCTATGGCAACTAGCAATGACGTTCCTAGGTAGGGGAGCTGTGAACTTAACGCAGAGGCATAATTGTCGAGCGTGAAATCTTTCGGGAACAGATCACCTGAACGGATGGAGCGACGTTGCGTGAATGATATGTTGATCATCCAGTATACGGGGAAGAGCATAATCAGCGTCAAAATGATGCCTATAAGTGTTTTCCACCATGATGAACGATGTTTCATTTTAGTTACCTCTTCTCTTCATTCCGCTGGGCCCACAGGTAAATCAGAGCGAAAATCAGTGCTACGACAATGAGAATCGTGCCCACAACGGATGCTTCCGAATACCGGATGGTTGCTGATGTGCCCTTTCCGAAAGCCATCTCATAAGCCCAAGTTGCCAAGGTTCTCGAAGATCCAGTGCCCTTGGTCATAATCCAGATGATGTCTACTGTTCGTAACGTGTAGACGAAACCTAGCAGGAGCGTGATCATCGATACCGGCTTGAGCAACGGGAAAGTAATCTTCCAGAAGCGCTGCCAAGCATTGCAGCCATCCAACGCGGCGGCTTCATACAAGTCGCCATTGATGTTTTGCAAGCCCGAATACAGAATTACGAGGTTGAAAGGAATACCAAGCCAAATATTGGCAATGATAACCGCCCACAAGGAATGATCGGCTTGCAGCCACCAAACCGGGTCCAAACCAAATAGTTTGAGGAAATTATTAATAACACCGCTGTCGGCGTCCATCATCCATTGCCAGATCGTACCGGAAATCATTGGCGGAAGTAGCCATGGTACAAGGAATGCGCCGCGCAAAGCCGCGGAAAGTTTGAAATTCTGATTGAAGAAAACCGCCAATGCCAAGCCGATAGAGTATTGGAAAACGATAGAAGCGAAGACGAAAATCAAAGTCTGTCCGAGAATAGTCCAGAACTGTTGATTGCTTAATATTTCCTTATAGATATCGAATCCAGACCAAGGGGCATCGCCGGTCACAAAAGTGCGACGTGTGTAGCGGTGCATACTCATGGAAATATTCTGAATCAGAGGCCAAACGTAGAAGATAAGCATGTAAATAATCAGCGGGGCCGCGAAACCAATGGCGGCCAATGTGGTTGGCTTGATTCGCCTTGGTTTATCTGCGGTGATTGTTTGAGACATAGTTCACCTGCCTGTTGATGGAAAAGATGGAATGGGGCGTCTGAATATCGCAATGAATGGCGGGCAGATGCCCCAGAAAAATATGAGACCGCGAATCAGCCCTTATTCAAGGCAGCCTGTAGATCTTCAGAAAGCTGTGCAGAAATGTCTTCGTATTCCAGACCAACGTCAGTGGTACGGCCTTCAGCATTTTCTACGGCGTCAACCCAAAGGTGCCCAGGCACTGTTCTCTTCCACCTGCTGCTTGCGGACGTCACTTTTGGCGGCAAGATAAACCATCTCATCATTGGTCTTCTTGAGATTATCTCCGTCAATGAGGCACTGAATGACCTCCGCGGTTGCTTTCATCTTGTCACTGTCTTTGGTTTTCTGGGCTGGAATGGTAATGAACTCGCCACCGCTTGGAACCGGGGCTACTCCGCCATCTTTGGATGGGATGGAAATCATCTTGTAGCCTTTCTCGACGGCCGACTCCATCTGCCATGAACCATTTTCGGAGAAGCCGTAATCGCCGCCAAGGAACAGATCCCATGCAGCAGATTGGTTGTCCGTTGCGACCGATTTCGGAGCCCAACCTTTTTGGACCCAGCCGGATACCAGATCAAGCGCATCCTGCTCGGCGCTGGAACCTGAAGCGTCCTTCAATTGACCGCCGGCTCCCCAGAACCAGGGAAGGAACTGGAATGTTCCTTCTTCGCCGGAAATGCCGGAGAACGTGATGCCCTTATATCCTGCGTTTACTACTTTTTCGATGGCACTGTTGAGTGAATCCCAATCGGTAATCGATTCCGGGTCGACGCCGGCCTTATTGAGGACATCGGGGTTGTAATACAAGCCCAATGCGTTAGTGCCGTAAGAAACCCCATATTGTACGCCGTCGATGATGCCGGGACCTTCGATATTCTTGTCGAATCCTGAAACGTCGACTCCCGCTGCCTCGATATCCGTAACAAGTCCTGCGTCGACAGCGGTAGGCATCTTTGGGTTATCGATCAGGGCGATCTGGGGTGCGTTGCCGGCCTTGACAGCTGTTGTGAGATTGTTTAATAGGTCTGACTGCGCATAGCCGATGCGTTTTACGTTATATCCCTCAGGAGCACAATTGGTAACGTATTTCGCCCATGTGCTGCTATCGTTCTTCTGAGGGTATGGGTCCCAGAATTCGATTGTTTTGGAATCTTGACTCGAGTTGCTACCGCAAGCGGCGAGACTGACTGCCGCGGCACTTGCGGCGATTAAAGCTATCACGCGCTTCATATTTGAACCGATCATTTGGTATTTCCTTTCACTAACAGCGCACCTATGCGCTGAATGATTAATTTATTGCGTTTGGGAAGTTTTAATCCCAAACTGTTGAACCGGTTAAACAAGTTAAATAATAAACCCTGATCTTTGAAAAGTCAAATCGACGAACTTAACCAATGTAGAATCTCGTGGTTGTTTTCTGCGCGTAATCTACGTAGCTGCGATGTTACTCGGGCTCTTGGGTTAGTGGATAATCAAGATAGCGGGTGACCGTCGGGGCTTTCGGATTGTTTATTCGACGCAAAAGGGTTCCCACGGCGGCTTCTGATAGTTGCGTAATGTCCGGACGCACTGCGGAGAACGATATCTTCATTGATGTTGCTAGCTGTTTCGGGAAAACGGTTACGACCTGCAAGTTATCCGGTGTTCGGAGATTCCTGCGTGCCAAAACCTGAGGGGCAACGATTGTTGCCGGCTCGTTGTGAAGTATCAGAGCGGTCGCTTTGGTGTGCGTATCTAGTGCATGCTCAATGAGGGGCGAAGGATCCGAATCGTCGTCTTTCGGATATTCGACATGCATTTTCAGGTCAAGACGTTTGGCGGTCTCTATCGCTGAATCCAGAAAGCGCCAAGCGTAGCCAAGACCCTGATCAAATATTGTGTGTGACCATGGAATAAGAATCACCTCTTTATGCCCTTCAGAGGCTAAGAAATTCAAGATTGATGATGCAGCCTTGGCGAAATCGGAATCCACTGTATCCAAACCGTGTGAGTTCTTTGGCGAGCCGAATGCAACGGTCGGAATGTGCTCTTTTGCGGCATAGCTGACTCGTGGATCCTCATCTTTGACGTCCATCAGGATGAACCCATCCACTTTCTTTGACGACCATGCTTCATGCATTGCCTCGAAGCCGTCGTTCTCGCCAATGAGTAGGGTGTCGTATCCTCTCTTTGTCGCTTCTTCGGATAGCAGGTACACGTACAGCCCAAAGAGGGCTGACAGATAGTTGCCGTGAAAGGCGGGGGAGACCACACCTATTGTTTTGGTTTTTCTTACGGATAGTGCGCGGGCTGCATGGTTCACCGTATAGCCTAATTCGTCAATCGCATGTTGCACCTTAAGTGTTGTAGCTTGGGTGATTCGAGGATCTCCCGATAGTACATACGAGACTGTTGCCTTGGAAACACCGGCTGCGTGCGCCACGTCAGAAATTGTTACCATATATCACCTGCTCTTGCTTCGTCGCTTCGCTAGGTTAAGCAAATAATCAACATGAGACAAGTTTAGCGTTATCTGTTTGCGCGCGTCGTCATGATGGTCGACAAAAGGCAATGACTCTATTCCACGTTTCCTCTCGTCCAATGGAGGTGTGGACGGCTATGCGCGCGAGTATCTACCAAACTACTGATGTTGGCGGTTTGGGTTAAGTCGCGTTGCTGTCTTGGCGTATGCCGTTGACGGTGCGAACATTGGTGAGTTTGATTCGCATCGGTGCTTGAGGCGATTAAACGTACATGCGTGTGGAGAAAAGTACATTGAACGCCGTAAGAAAAGTACATTGAACGCCGGGGTAAGACGAAGAGGCTTGTCTGCGGCTCGCATCTCGTCTATGTATGGCAGATTCGGGGGCCTGACCGGAGACATCTCACTTACATATGGCAGACACATGCGGCGAAAACCTCAAAAACGCACCCCCGAAGTGGCTGTTTTCGCAGGCGACGTGCCATATATAAGCGAGATGTTTCCGTACGAAAAGCAAAATCTGCCATACATAACGCAGATAGACCGGTTGGTGTGGGGTATTACGCGAAGTGATTTCACACGAGTACACGCTGCGGCCTACAGCAGGGGAGCGGTGCGTGGTTTTGCGGTTGAGTTTCGTACTTGCAACTGAACGGGGAATGTCTCGAATGGTTCCTCGATGGGTTGTCCTTCGATGAGCGCCAGAGCCTTTTGTGCCGCATCGACGGCCATGTCGTATGGGCGCTGTCGAACGGTGGTTAGCTCAGCTTCTTTGGCGAAGGTGCTGTCGTCAAATCCGGTTACGGAAATATCTCCAGGCACGGAAAGGCCGCTGCGTTGAAGGCGGAAGAACAATGGAATTGCCTGTGAGTCCTGATGGAAACACAATGCGGTGGGTGGGTTGTCTTGCGCCATGATCTCGGAAATTGCCGCATCTAGAATGCTGTCGCCTTTTTGCACTGCCAGTGTGCGGGCGGTCAGTCCGTCAATTGCATCGCAGGCTTCCTGGAATCCGGAAATACGGTTAAATGAGCTGAATCCCAATGTGGAGGAAAAACTTTCATATAAATACAGCAGGTTACGATGTCCCAGCTTGGCGAGATGCCGAACGATGAGTTTGATGCCTTCTTTGTCGTTGATACCGACAGTTGCATCGAATCCTTCGCTGGTGGTATTGATACCGATAATCGGAATTTTTGCGGTTCCGAGACGTTTGACCTCGTCGGGGCTGATGCCAAATGAGGAAACGAATACGGCATCGGCGTTGCTGCGTACGGGAAGTTCCTCGAAGAATGCGTCACGCGCCTCCGACCCCTCGATGGGGTAGATGACCAGATCGTACCCGGCGTCACGCAAAACATCGTTAAGTCCGGCAATGATTTCGGCGGTGAACCATTCGATGACGCCGCTGCCGACCAATAATGCTATGCGATAGGTTCTACCGGATTTAAGAATTCCTGCCGATCTGGAAACGCTGAAATTCAACGCATCGGCTGCGGCCTGCACTTTCAACCGTGTTGCCTCTGACACCTGTTCAGGGTGTGCGAAAGTGCGTGAGACTGTAGCGTTCGATACGCCTGCCTTCAGTGCCACATCGCCGATGCTCGCTTTCATGGTGCCTCCGAAAGTTTTCCACTGTTTGTTTCAGCCTACCATCATTACCGTCCGCATGGCTACAAAGTTGAAAGATGAATGAAAAGGGTTGCGATATGACACGCCGTATGAAAAACAATATGTGCACGCTCACAGCGGTGAGATGAAACGGGTTTCAAATGAAACCGTTTACATTTTAAAAAACCTTGAATTGCCAATATGAAACCCTTGTCGTATGCTATTGCTTGTCCGCAAGGGGCGGATGAAGGCTTACGAGGACGTAAGGAGAGATATGAAAATCAACAAAGGTATCGCAGTGGCAGTGGCGGCCTTGAGCATCGTCGGCTTGGCTGCGTGCGGGAACAGCAATGCCGCGTC
>ENA-ORNI01001699-ORNI01001699.1-human-gut-metagenome-genome-assembly--contig:-NODE-1699-length-10821-cov-3.7951_pt1 | contig 10821 bp, 18 predicted proteins | sample MGYA00242118_ERZ509028 | MGnify/ENA primary metagenome ERZ509028 (study PRJEB26280, sample SAMEA2338755) | human gut metagenome | biome: human gut; feature: human-associated habitat; material: faeces...
GCCACGTTCCATAAGTACGTCATAAACAGACATCAGATAACCTCCTTAAAATTTAAGCTGTGAAAAACAGCCTAGGCGATATATATATAGTCTACATTATACAATATAAGCTTGTTTTTAGCAAATGAAAAAGACTTTATAAAAGTGAAAATGGCTGATATACAGGAAAAAATCCCGAATATCAGCCGAAAGTGTAAACTGTTATTCCAAATGAGATGTGCAATGCGGGCAACGGGTTGCGTCATCGGCAATCTTGGATTTGCAGTAAGGGCACAGACGCGGCTCCGGTGCAGGCTCCGGTTCCGGAGTGAGCTTGTTGATCTGGCGAATCATCAGGAAGATGACAAAAGCGAGAATCAGAAAATCCAGTACGGAATTAATGAAGCTGCCGTAAGCGAGCACCGGCGCACCAGCCTTTTTTGCTGCCTCCAGCGTAGCATATTCCTTGCCGTTGAGGCTGATAAACAGATTGGAAAAATCCATCTTGCCAAGCGCCATGCCTAATGGAGGCATAACGACATCGTTTACCAGCGAGCTGACGATTTTGCCAAAAGCACCGCCGATAATAACGCCGACAGCCATATCCATAACATTACCACGCATAGCAAATTTTTTAAAATCTTTTTTCATAGACATATATGAACACCCCTCGTTAAAAGTATTTTTTATAGTATTCTCGTTAAATACTAAAAATCCTGCTGCTTGACGAAAAAGTGCTTGTGACATATAATAAAGGGGAATAAATTCTGCGTTATGCAGGTTCATTTAGTTAGATATAGAGATGGAGGAAGAATTATGCGTGACGATTTAGTAGTACCAGGCGAAGGCGAGGAGAATTATGTCCTGGCCCGTGATGCCAGAGTTGTGACTGTACCGTTCTCTCCCTTGGAAGAACGTATGCAGAAGGAAAAACCGGAGGTTTTTGCACGTCTGCAAAAGCTGAAGGAAATTATCGGTGAGGAAACCTTCAAGCGCCTTGTAAGCAAGGTGCACAACATCAACTATGCTGATACCCGTATCATGATTGTTGCTGAAAGCGAGCTGCACCGTACCAACATTGAAAGAGAGATTTTACCGGCTATTGCTGAGGCTTTTGAGGTTACCAGCATCCGCGTTGTGACCCAAGGATAAAATTTTTCAAAAAAAGTGTTGACAAAAGCTTAAAGATGCTTTATAATTACATTCGTTGCTGATGAACAGCAACAACAAATGTCGGGGCGTGGCGCAGTTTGGTAGCGCGCTTGTTTCGGGTACAAGAGGCCGTGAGTTCGAATCTCGCCGCCCCGACCAAATTTAAAACTTAGGAACCGCATGAGAATGCGGTTCTTTTTGTTTTTACGACTAAATACAGTATTTGAATTACTTTATAAAAGGGTGATTCTGTCAACAATCTGTCAACAATCCCTCGGAAAGCTAGGTAATATGGGATATTTAGGCTTTATAATTCGCAAAAATTCCTGCATAAAAATAGAGAACCAGCATTTTAACTCCGATTCTCTAATATTTCACAAGAAGTTCACAAGTTTTCTTTTTAATTTTTCTTCGTAGAAGTCTATAGCCTTTTTATGAGTATTTTCTAAAGGCAGCGCATAGGTGCGCCTGGTGAATTCTGCGTCATTGTGGCCTAACAGCTCGCAGATATCTTCAACGGAAACACCTTGGTCGCGCAGGTTGCTGCCGAAGCTGTGACGGAAATCATGCAGCCGCATTTTCTGCAGCTCCGGATGTTTGGCCAAAAACCTTAGCATGGTAGGATTGGATTTTTTGAAGTTGCGCCATTTCCGTTCTACGAAGTCGCGCAGGTGCCTTCTGCCGTTATCCGGAAAGACATAGAGCAGGTTCTTGTCATTTTGCCATGCAGGTTCAAGGTATTCTGTATCAACAACACGGACCGGGTCGTTAAGGAGCTTATAGCGTTTGCTGTAGGCTTCTTTTTTACATTGGCCCAGGTATTTTATATAGGCGCTGACTTCCTGCCATACAAAGCTTGCTATGGGAACGATACGGTAGGATGATTCCGTTTTTAAGGGTGCAAGCTGCACCTTGCTTACTGTGCCGTCAGCATTGACTACACCGGGCTTGTTGCGTACACGGCAAAGGTTGTTTTCTACCTTTATACCGTCAGCAGATATCTTATCAAGCTGAATGCCGCAGATTTCGCTGATACGCAGGCCACAAAAGCCTGCCAGCAGCAGAGGAATATATAAGGTATCGTAAGATTCGATTTTGACGATTCTCAGTATCTCCATAATGTTTTCAACCGGTGTATGGATGCCTTGCGGTTTAGTCTTGGGCGGCAGCTTCAGCCGGCGTGCCGGAGATTTATAAATAAGATCTACATCAGCTGCCCAGGTAAAGGCGCTGCATAAAAAGCTGAGGTCCTCGCGGATGGTGCTCATGCTGAGCCTGCCGGAATCAACCTGGTCGTACAAAAACTTGCGGCAGTCTTCTACATCCAGCACGCCGGCTTTCTGCAGCGGGCGGTCCGCCAGCGGATGTTCTTTGATGTGGTTGATAGATGCCTGGTACTGTATTCTGGTGGAAGGGCGTATTTCAACCTTTGTGGCCAGAAACTTTTCCAGCATTTCAGCAACTGTCATTTTAGTTGGTTCGACGTAGGTGCCGTTCCTGATCGCGAGCTTGGCGGTCATCTCTGCTGCTTCGGCTTCTTCCTTGGTAGCATAACCGGTATCGGAATGGATACGTTTGTAGGAACCGTTCGCCAGCTTCTGACCGGTAGAAAAAGAAAAGTAATAAGGTTTTTTGCGGTCTTTTTTATAAATGATGGACATTATTGCGTCAACTCCTTTATTTAATTGAACGGAGCTGATATAATAAAAAGGTAATCAGCTCTTGTTCTTGCCATGAATTGAGGGATTACAAAGCGGCTGCGTGCTGGTAACACGCTCCGCACTGCGCTCGGTGCTGGTAACACCGGGCGCTTTTTTGCTTATGCATCTATTTTTTTGTTGCCCTTTTCAAAGATAAAGTATAAAATATGCTTAAGCATAGTGCTGTGTAATAAGGAAAGGGGGTGCTGTTATGGAAAACCATGTTGATAACTATTTAGCTTGGCTAAAAGAGAATATGACGCAGACCAAGCTTGAAAATGGTTTGATAGAAGTAACTACCCCTTTCTTAGACAGAAACAACGATTATACGCAGATTTATTTTAAAAAAGAAACGGATTCTACGTTTATTGTTACTGATTTAGGATATACAGTGACTGAACTGATACTTTCGGGTGTTGATTTAACAACTAATCGTCGAAAAATGATATTTAATCAGATTCTTTGCCGTTTAGGCATACAGTATGATGAACGCGAGAAGGCACTTTTTATTAAATGTGATAAGTCAAAGTTGCCTGTTGCTCAGCATATCTTGATGCAGGGAATGTTAGATGTAAACGATATGTTTTACCTTGCTAATCGCACTGTAAAAAGTCTTTTTTATGATGATGTTTGTAAGTTCTTTGATGAGAATGATATATTCTACTCTAAAGATATAAACATCGTAGGGAAATCCGGATTGAATCATTCTTTTGATTTCTTGCTGCAGCGGAACAAAAAGAATCCGGAAAGACTGATACGTTTACTTAATGTTCCGAACCGCTCTAATACAGAACGCCTGTTGTTTGCTTGGCAAGATGTCAGCGCCGCAAGAAACTTTGCTACAGATACATCTAAATTTATAATTATTATCAATGATAATAAGAATGTCAGTGAAACCTTATTGGAAAGCATTGACAACTATGCTGCATGTCCAATTAAGTGGTCTGATAGGAATGATTATCTGGAAAAATTGGGTTAAAACATATTAGAGTAGATAGCAGGGTGCTCTATAAATCTACACATATTGCTGAATTCGTCAAACATGGGTACTTTGTTAGTGCCGTTAATATCTTGCTGTATTGCTTGTAAGATGGGTTCGGGATTGAAGTCCGGCAGGAATTCTTGTATCCTTGTGTCTTCCAGCTCATAAGCCCATGCTGTTTCGTAGTTTTCTTGATATATATGTAAATGCGTTCCGCCGATAATTTCTCCGTCAGGATTACGATGAGGTTTCGTATCTATATCGAGACGAAGCAAAACAACTGATGTTTCTACACGGTTCTGAAAAGTTATTCTTGTAATAATGCAGCGCTTCCGGTTTATGTCTATCAGATAATCAGACTGGGTGTTTATACCTCTGGCGCGGAAAGATGCCATCTCGTTGTTGATTGGTATAGCAAGACGCTCGTCTAAAAACTCTTTTGGTTCATCTAAAAAATCTTGGATTTCGCTAGTTGTCAAATTCATATGATTAACCTCCTGATACCGCCTTAAAAGGGCGGTATTTTTTTATGCCTAACGTCTTTGGTAAAAAAGGCTGTTTTTACCAAGTTCCTTTTTACTTCTTCAGCACTTCCAGCCCCATCGGCACGCCTACCATGTCAGCAAGGCGGTGGATGGAAGTTTCCGGATACTGCTGCAGCAGCTCATCCGGCAGGAGCAGTTCCACGGCGAAGGTGTTGGCCTGCCGTTCTATTTTATCAATGCTGAAAAGGGTGTGGGCTTTGAGGAATGGCGTCGACACGCCTTTATGTAAAACACTGTGTCCAAGCTCATGGGCGCAGGTGTATGATTGCAATTCTTCGGATATGTCTGGTTAATGATGATAAACTTGGAACGCTTATATGTAGTGAAGTAGCCCCATGTGCTGCCAAGCTCTGCGTACATGACGATGATGTTCAGCAGCTGCGCCAGCTCATAGGGGTTATTTGTTTTGTGCTTATGTGTTAGCTGCTTGACGGCAGCCTTGATATCCATGATATTATTCCTCTTCGTGGCGATATTTTTTAGGAGTGTATTTTTCTTTGGCGATTTTCTTTGCCAGTCGCATGGTAGCCTGCAGGCTTGCTTTCAGGAGTTCTCTGTCTTCATCATCTTCAACGGTACCGCCCATGGCAGCCATAGAGTTTTTGCTGTCGAGGTCGGCAAGCATTTTTTCGAGGTCGGCGGCGATTTGGCGTTCATCGCGCGGGGTGAGGGGGACGGATTGGTCTAACAGTGTATTCATATCAACGTTGAAGAAATCAGCTAGCAATTCCAATACTTCATATTTTGGTTCTCGGTTGCCAGATTCATACATGCCTATTGCGCTTCGCGTAAGACCTGTTAATTTAGCTAATTCACCTTGTGTTAATCCCTTCTTTAGTCTGAGTGTTTTAAGCATTGTGTTAAATGGCATGATAAAGCTCCTTTCTAGTAACTACCTAAATAATATCACGTAACGTGAATAATAGCAAGGGAAAAGCTAGAAAAATGTCACGAAACGTGTTGACATTAAGAGGATGAAGTGGTATTATAAATTTAGTCACAAAACGTGACAGGGAAAACGGAGGTGATAAAATGAACGATGCTAAAACTATTGGAGAACGTCTTTTGAAATTGCGTCTTTCTGAAAAGAAAACGCAAAAAGAAGTGACTGAAGCCATTGGAATTAGCGTTTCAGCGTTAACTATGTACGAAACAGGGAATAGAATTCCTAGAGATGAAATCAAGGTTAAGCTGGCACATTATTATTCTACAAGTGTAGAACGTCTTTTTTATGCCTAATCATGACACGTATCGTGACAACAAAGGAGGCGCAGAATGAATAATTTACAGATTTTCAATAGTCCCGAGTTTGGGCAAGTTCGTACAATCCAGCAAAACGGGGAACCTTGGTTTGTTGGTAAGGATGTAGCAGAGATTCTTGGATATAAAGATACGTCAGACTCTATGAAAAAGCATGTTGATATTGAAGATAAGCTGACTCGGCGTTTTGCCGACTCAGGTCAAAACCGTGAAATGTACATCATCAACGAAAGCGGTCTTTACTCTCTCATCCTCTCCAGCAAGATGCCCAAAGCAAAGGAATTCAAGCGGTGGGTGACAAGCGAAGTCATTCCGGCAATCAGAAAGACCGGCGGTTACATCGCAGGCAGCGAGAACATGACGGATGCAGAGATTATGGCGAAGGCTGTGCTGGTAGCGCAAAGCACTATCCGGCAGCGTGACCAGCGCATTAAGGAGCTGGAAAGCGATGTGGCAGCGGCGAAACCGAAGGTGCTGTTTGCAGATGCGGTGAGCGCGTCGGACAGCACGATTCTGATTGGCGACCTTGCGAAGATTCTGAAGCAGAACGGCCATCCGATTGGTCAGAAGCGCTTGTTCAACTGGATGCGTGAGCAAGGATACCTGATTAAGCGTGCCGGAGCGGATTACAACAGCCCCACGCAGAGAGCTATGGAAATGGGCTTGTTCAAGATTAAAGAAACGGCTATTTCCCACAGTGACGGCCACGTCAGCGTCAGCAAAACCACTAAGGTTACCGGCAAAGGCCAGCAGTACTTTATCAACAAGTTTTGCGGGGCGTGATGGTGATGGGAGACAAAAATATGACGACCTGCCCGCATTGTGGGAAAGTCGTCAAAAAAGGAAACTTCTGCAGTAAATGTGGCAAGAAGCTGGCTAAGATATGTGACTGCTGGCTGATGAAGCGCCCATATCATTGCAACTTTCAGAAGTGCCCTGATATGTCAGCCTTTACTTTACTGCTTCTGCATATTCAGCAAGACCAAAAGCGTAGGAAATACGTTTTTCTTGCACCAATCCTTGAAGCAATCAACAGCAAGTCCTTGAAGACCGTCAAGAAACTTAGCGTAGACCAGCGCAGCATAACGAGACTGGGGAGTTTCAACAATGATGTCTGGTATAAAATCTACTAACTGTTTTTTCTGGTCTGGGGTTAATTCGTCCAACATGTCAATGATGTGTTCGGCAGCTCGCATAGTAGCTTCAGTCCAAGGATATGGCTTACCGCAATTATGACAGTAGGCTGGCGGTGTGCTAAGCCTTTTGAAAACATGAAAATGTAATTGCCCTTCTAGAATATCATGTGACATACAGCCATAATCACCTTGAAGTTTTGTATGGCAAAATGGACATTCATCAATGGTTTTTTGACCACATTTAGGGCAATATTGTTTATTAACTTCTTGGTGATACGCCATATCGCTGTTGCATATATCACCATTTAAACAAATTTGAGCAGGTACATAGAATTTATCATTCATAAAAATCACCTCCTTGCTGTAATCACATTATAACACGGAGGCTACCAAGAAAAGAGGGTTTAACATGGCAAGAACAGGAAGACCGACCAAAGAAGAACAGCGTACACGCAAAGCGGCGAACGTACCAACTCGCCTGCTGTATTCCACGAAAGAAGCATGCCTTCTGCTGAACTGCGGACCTAGATTTTTGCGTGAACAGATTGACGCAGGGCTGCTGCGTTATGTCCCGCGCGGAAATTACCGTTATGTGTCGGCGCAGGCGCTGCAAGACTACCTGATTAACCGGGAATGTCAATGCGAGTATAAAGAATAGTGAGGTACGGAAACATGAAAAAGTTACTTATGATTTTGCTCGTAGCCTGCTGCGTTTGGGCTGCATGGGATGCAACACGTCCGACGGAAAAATATGTTGTGAAGGCTACGGCCGGCGAAGGGGATACCATTTGGCACCTGGTGGGTGACACCATGCAGCGCGAAGGAGACCGCAGAGATATTCGCGAGGTCATCTTTTATACAAAGAAGATCAGCAACCTGAAGGGTGACCTTCAGGTGGGAGATGTAGTGCTGATTCCCATTGAGGTGCGCAGATGAACGAAAGAGATTATGACGGCCTGACAATGGACTACTTCCAAAATCAGCTGCTTGCAAAAGGCATCACCAAAGAAATGTTTAACATGGATCAGTTTGCCGGCCTTACCACCCGGGAGCTGCAGAACATCGTAAACAACGTAAGTTTAAAGGAGGCATAGCATGAAACTGTTTGATATAGACGAAAGGCTGGCGGCCTGCGTCAAATTGGACGAAAGCCGTGTCGTAGATACCGAAAGCGGTGAAATCATTGACCTTGAAGCAATCGCAGCTCTGGAAATGGAGCGCGACAAGAAGATTGAGAACCTGGGCTGCTGGTATAAAAACCTGTTAGCGGAGGCAGAAGCTTTGAAAGCGCAGAAGAACGCTTTTGCAGAACGTGAAAAGGCTAAGAAGGCCAAGGCGGAAAGCCTTAAAGGCTTTTTGAGCCGCTATCTGAACGGCAAAAAGTTTGAGACTGCGAAGGTGGCCATGAGCTTCCGCAAAAGCGAAGCGGTAGAGTTTGACGCAAAGTGCATCGGCGATGTTCCGGAAGAATTCCTGAAATTCAAAGATCCGGAGCTGGACAAGGTTGCAGTCAAAAAGGCTATCAAGGCCGGTGAAACTGTACCGGGCTGCGAGCTGGTACAGCGCCAGAACCTGCAGATTAAATAAGGCGGTACTGATCATGGGCATTTATGAAAAGCTGCTGACATTGCAGGCAAATTTGAAAGTACCTAAAGGGCAGTACAGCGACTTCGGTGGGTACTATTACCGCAGCTGTGAAGATATTACAGAAGCGGCAAAGCCTCTGCTGGTAGAAGTAAAAGCTGTGCTGCTGCTGACGGATGAAATCGTTGTCATTGGCAATCGTACATATGTGAAGGCTGTAGCTAAGTTGATTGATACTGAAAGTGATGGTGTTGTGGAAGTTGATGGTTATGCTCGCGAAGACGAATCACAAAAAGGTAAGGATGTAGCGCAGATTACAGGAAGTTGTAGCAGCTATGCACGTAAATATGCGCTTAATGGGCTGTTTGCGCTGGACGACGCAAAGGACGCGGACGCACTGCCACCGGTGCAGCAACCAGCAGAAAAGCCTGCTGGAAGTCAGAAGCCAGCTAACAACGCTAAGCGGCAGCCTACGGCAAAGCCAGCGGGAAAAGTCACTAGCTACCAGATGGGGCAGCTGCAAGCGTTGGCAAAGCAAAAGGGCGTTGCTGTTGATAGCGTCGTTGCAGGTTACAAGATTAATAACCTGCAAGACATGGATACAAAACAATGGGCGCAGGCTATGAACAGCCTTAGAAAGCGGGCGGACGCACAGTGAAAAAGTCTATTGTAACGGATAACATGGAATTTTGCATAGTCTGCGGCAGACCGCGGGAAGCAGTGCATCACGTATTTTTCGGAACTGCGCTGCGGAAAATCAGCGACAAACACGGTTTTGTAGTGCCGTTGTGCAACTATCATCATAACGGCGCGGCTGGCATACATAATAATAACCAGGTGCTTGACCAAAAAATCAAACAGCACGCACAGCGTAAGTATGAAGCCCTGGGGCATAGCCGGGAAGAATTCCGGGCGTTGATAGGCAAAAGCTATCTTTAGGGCGGTGGAAACGTGAAAGCACAGATTAAACATATAGCTGACGTGGCCTGTATGGGCTCTACAATAGAGTTTACGGTGGTGCTTGATAGTTTGTATAGGCAGGATGTTTTTGAAGTCCTGAACGCGATGCAGGGCGACAAGAAGCCATATACGATATCCATCGAACCTAAAAAAGAAAGAAGAAGTCTTAGGGCTAACAACTATTGTTGGGAATTGTGCCATAAGATTGGGGAAAAGATTAACGCACCGAAAACGGTAGTATATCAGAAAAATATACGTGAGGTTGGTAGTTTCACAACTTTAGAGATGCTTACTTCTTCCGTGCCGCAGTTTTCAACGCGGTGGGGTGGTAATGGCCTGGGCTGGTTGACAGATACTATTGACCAACATGGAGAATATACCAGTCTAATAGCATATTATGGCAGCAGCACCTATACAACAGCCGAGATGTCAAGACTGATAGACAGTGTTGTATCAGAAGCTAAAAGTGTGGGCGTTGAGACCTTACCTCCATGGGAACTGGATATAATCAAAGCGGCATGGAAAGGGAGCTGATAAAGTGGCGGACGTGAAATGGATAAAGATTGCTGTTGATATGTTCGACAACCGCAAGATTAAACAGATTGGCAGCATGCCGGAGGGCGACAGCCTTCTGCTGATGTGGGTGCAGCTGCTTTGCCTTGCCGGTAATGTCAACGATGGCGGCTTTATCTATCTGACAAAAGAAATCCCATATACGGACGAAATGCTGGCTACGCAGTTTAACAAGCCTATTTCGACTGTAAGGCTTGCGCTGAAGACCTTTGAACAGTTTGGCATGATAGAAATCATCAACAACATGATTTTCCTGTCAAGCTGGGAGAAGTACCAGAGCACAGACAGGCTGGCAACGATAAGAGAAAAAGATAGGGAACGCAAGCGGAGAAAAAGGGAAGCTGAAAAGCTTTTGCCTCAAAATTCCACGGAATGTCCGCGGACGTCCATGGACGTTCCACGCCTAGATATAGATATAGATATAGAAGGAGATATAGATATAGATAAAGATAAGAATAAGAGTATATCTAAAAAATCTCCCCGCCATAAACACGGCGAATATCAAAACGTGCTGCTGTCAGATGATGATCTGGATAAACTGAAGGCTGAGTTCCCTTCTGATTGGGACCAGCGTATACAGCGCTTGTCTGAATATATGGCTTCCAGCGGCAAGAGCTATAAAAACCACCTTGCTACTATCCGTAATTGGGCAAGGCGCGACAAACCGGCTGCAAAGGCTGCAGGCGGCGAAGATATGACTGATTTGGACAAATACTTCTAAGAAGGTGATAACGTGGAAGGATTACAAGAAATCATAGCGACGTTGGAGCGGAAGACAGCAGCCAACGTGCCTAAAGACTCAGCTGACTATATAGAAAACGGCCTGCTGTACTGCGGCAAGTGCCATACGCCGAAAGAGTTCCGCGGCAGCTTCCTGGGCATGGTCAAGGTAGTGCCGTGCCTCTGCCGGTGCAGATCCGAAAAATTGGCGGCAGAAGAACAGCAGCGCA
>ENA-ORNI01001701-ORNI01001701.1-human-gut-metagenome-genome-assembly--contig:-NODE-1701-length-10819-cov-2.22715_pt1 | contig 10819 bp, 10 predicted proteins | sample MGYA00242118_ERZ509028 | MGnify/ENA primary metagenome ERZ509028 (study PRJEB26280, sample SAMEA2338755) | human gut metagenome | biome: human gut; feature: human-associated habitat; material: faeces...
AATTTTATAACCGTCGTGATCAAACCCGGCGGGTGCCCGAATTAACGTTGTCGCTTCTTTCAGCGAATTAACCGCCCCCAGCCACAGCCAGTTTTGAATAATATGATATTGAGTCATTTCCGGGTGCTGTTCTTTCAGCGCTACCGCACCTTTCCACGGCCAACAAACGACTCGTAAACGTTCCAGAGACTGGCGCAAACGTAGCGCATGATCGTCATGGCTCTCTTTACCGCAGCATGCTCCGGCGCAACGTTTTAGCGCTGAACGAAAACATGCACGACCGCGACTTAACGGCTCCAGTCCCAACAGGCCATAACAAAGTTTTTGTTCATCAGCGATGGTCTGCAATGCTTGCAAAGCTGCGCGCCTATTGGCAAACAGGCCAAACAGGTTGGGGGCTCGTGAAAAATCCACCTCTTTGGCATACACCACATCGACGCGCTTTTCATTTAATTGCAGGGCACAGAGCTGGCGATTGCGCCGCAAGCGTTTATTAAACAGTGGCTGTTGTTCTTTGATTAATCGCGCTTCAAGGAGCAGAGCGCCGATTTCACCGGCGGTACATATCCAGCTGATGCGTCGGGATTGCCGTAGCATGGCGGCTTCATCCGGGGTACGTAAATGAGAAAGGACGCGGCTGCGGATGTTAATGCTTTTGCCGATATAGAGCGGCATGGTGTCACTTTCGCCATGAAACAGATACACCCCTGGTCGGGTGGGTAAGTCATTAAGGAATGAACGTAAATGTTCGGGATATTCATAAATTGCCGCAGCTTCAAATTCGAGCCGCGGAGAAGTTAAACGCCGTACCACTGTTGACTCCGAATGCTGGTTATCTATCCAGTGTAACAGGCGGAGAGCGATTAAAAAAGAGGCGGGTCGATGACAAAGGTTACACCGTTTGACGTGCTACGCCTGTCAGGCCTATTCGACTCCTGCAATGTATTGAATTTGCATAGTTTTGTAGGTCGAGTAAGGCGTTCACGCCGCATCCGGCGTGAACAAAGTACTCTTTTTCACACAAACCAATATGTGCAAATTATTACTTTTTCCAGAAATCATCGAAAACGGTAATTGGCGGACGGCGTTTATGTTCGGTTTTCAGATACCAGTTCTCTATTGTTCTGGCGACCTGTTCAGGTACGTTTTTCCCTTCCAGATAGTCGTCGATATTGTCATAGGTCACGCCGAGTGCCACTTCATCCGGCAGAGAAGGGCGATCATCTTCAAGATCGGCCGTTGGCGCTTTCTTATAAAGGTGTTCCGGGCAACCTAATGCCACCAGTAACTGTTTACCCTGACGTTTGTTGAGACGATACAGCGGATTAATGTCCGTACCGCCGTCACCATATTTAGTGAAGAATCCGGTAATAGCTTCTGCAGCATGATCGGTGCCCACCACGACACCGCTGGTCATACCCGCAATGCTATATTGTGCTTTCATCCGCTCACGCGCTTTTTCATTGCCACGGACAAAATCGCTCAGTTCAATGCCTGCTTCCCGCAATGCCTGCTCGCTGGCGAGTACCGCGCCCTTGATATTAACGGTTAATACGCGATCCGGTTGAATAAAGGCGATGGCATCCTGGCAATCTTGTTCGTCGGCCTGGACACCATAGGGCAGGCGTACGGCAATAAATTGCAGTGATTCGTTGCCGGTTTCCTGGCGCAGCTCATTAATCGCCATCTGGCACAGCTTACCGGCAAGCGTGGAGTCCTGACCGCCGCTGATCCCGAGCACCAGTGATTTAATGAACGGATAAGTTTGCAGGTAGCTTTTCAGAAAATCGATACTACGACGAATTTCCTCTTCAGCATTAATCTGCGGTTTTGCGCCCAGCGCCTTTATTATTTGTTGTTGCAATGTCATTGAACCCCTCCAGACAGAAAAGACAAAACGTCCTTAAAGCTAACCCGTTGCTACTGAAACGACAAGCGACAGCGGGCTGAATGGTGGTTAAAACGTCATACAGGAATCCTCTGAAAGCGGAGCCGTTTCGTTCACGGGCTTGAAAAAGCGCCCAATGTATTCCAGGCTTATCTAACACGCTGATAAACAAGAGGACGGAATATGAACAAGAATATGGCAGGAATTCTGAGTGCAGCGGCGGTATTAACCATGCTGGCGGGTTGTACGGCTTATGATCGTACCAAAGACCAGTTTGTACAGCCTGTGGTGAAAGACGTCAAAAAAGGCATGAGCCGGGCGCAGGTTGCACAAATTGCGGGTAAACCTTCGTCTGAAGTGAGCATGATCCATGCTCGTGGTACTTGCCAGACCTACATCCTGGGTCAACGTGATGGTAAAGCAGAAACCTACTTTGTCGCGTTAGATGATACCGGACATGTCATCAACTCCGGTTATCAGACCTGTGCTGAATACGACACTGATCCACAGGCTACGAAGTAATCACTTCGCCTGAAAGCTTGAGTAACAACGGAAACCGGCCATTGCGCCGGTTTTTTTTTGGCCTGTGTTCTTAATTATCTTCGCGAATTATTTGCCCGAAATGTGAAGAGGGTCATAACCACAGGTCAAGGAGAGACAATTTCTAAGGTCAAAGAAATACTATTGCTCAGGCCTATACCGTATACTCCTTTCAGCCACAAAAAAAGTCATGTTGGTTTCGCAAGTTACCCAGAGCATGGAAGCAGGTTAAGGCTTGCGGAGTGTCTGGCTGACAGATAATCGTCGATGAGGGCAGTTTTATGGAAAAGAAACACATTTATCTGTTTTGTTCTGCGGGCATGTCTACCTCTTTACTGGTATCAAAAATGCGCGCACAGGCAGAAAAATATGAAGTTCCGGTCATTATTGAAGCATTTCCGGAAACACTGGCTGGTGAAAAAGGTCAGAATGCCGATGTCGTGTTATTAGGGCCGCAGATTGCTTATATGTTGCCCGAAATCCAGCGTTTGTTACCCAACAAACCGGTTGAAGTAATTGACTCGCTGCTTTATGGCAAAGTCGATGGTTTAGGCGTGCTTAAGGCTGCGGTTGCAGCGATTAAAAAAGCCGCAGCAAATTAATTTATTTTAAATTTTCCCGTCAAAGAGTTATTTCATAAATCAATACCGCAATATTTAAATTGCGGTTTTAAAGGGTATTTTTCTATGAGTAATGTTATTGCATCGCTTGAAAAGGTACTCCTCCCTTTTGCAGTTAAAATAGGAAAGCAGCCACACGTTAATGCAATCAAAAATGGCTTTATTCGCTTAATGCCGTTAACCCTTGCGGGGGCCATGTTTGTATTAATTAACAACGTTTTTCTAAGCTTTGGGGAGGGGTCGTTTTTTTATTCCTTAGGTATTCGCCTGGATGCCTCAACCATTGAAACACTTAATGGTCTGAAAGGTATTGGCGGCAACGTATATAACGGAACATTAGGGATAATGTCTTTAATGGCACCGTTCTTTATTGGCATGGCGCTGGCAGAAGAGCGTAAAGTCGATGCGCTGGCGGCCGGGTTGTTATCCGTTGCAGCATTTATGACCGTCACCCCATATAGTGTCGGTGAGGCCTATGCGGTTGGCGCAAACTGGTTAGGTGGGGCGAATATCATCTCCGGGATTATTATTGGCCTGGTGGTGGCAGAAATGTTTACCTTTATTGTTCATCGTAACTGGGTCATTAAGTTACCTGATAGCGTTCCGACATCGGTTTCGCGCTCTTTCTCAGCATTAATTCCAGGTTTTATTATTCTTTCCGTGATGGGGATTATTGCCTGGGCGTTGAATACCTGGGGCACAAACTTCCATCAGATCATTATGGATACCATCTCAACCCCACTGGCATCGTTGGGTAGCGTGGTAGGCTGGGCCTATGTGATCTTTGTTCCACTGCTCTGGTTCTTCGGTATTCATGGCGCGCTGGCGCTGACCGCACTGGACAACGGCATTATGACGCCGTGGGCGCTGGAAAATATCGCGACCTATCAGCAATATGGTTCCGTCGAAGCGGCGCTGGCAGCCGGTAAGACCTTCCATATCTGGGCCAAACCGATGCTGGACTCCTTTATTTTCCTTGGTGGTGCGACTTTAGGCCTGATCCTGGCTATCTTTATCGCTTCTCGCCGTGCTGATTATCGTCAGGTGGCAAAACTGGCGCTGCCGTCCGGCATCTTCCAGATTAACGAACCGATTCTGTTTGGTCTGCCAATTATCATGAACCCGGTGATGTTTATCCCGTTTGTACTGGTACAACCGATTCTGGCGGCAATCACCCTGGCAGCGTACTACATGGGCATTATTCCACCGGTGACCAATATTGCACCGTGGACCATGCCAACCGGTCTGGGAGCCTTCTTTAACACCAACGGTAGCGTCGCCGCATTGCTGGTCGCACTCTTCAATCTTGGTATCGCAACGTTAATTTATCTGCCCTTTGTTGTGGTCGCTAACAAAGCACAAAACGCGATTGATAAAGAAGAGAGCGAAGAAGATATCGCCAACGCCCTGAAATTTTAATTGATGCCGGTACGGGTAATCGTGCCGGTAAGAATAGAGAGGAACGATGTATGATGGATCTCGATAATATTCCCGATACGCAAACGGAAGCTGAAGAGCTGGAAGAAGTGGTGATGGGGCTTATCATCAACTCCGGACAAGCGCGTAGCCTGGCGTATGCGGCACTGAAACAGGCGAAGCAGGGCGATTTTGCCGCAGCAAAAGCGATGATGGATCAGTCACGGATGGCATTGAATGAAGCGCATCTGGTACAGACGAAACTGATTGAAGGCGATGCTGGCGAAGGTAAGATGAAAGTGAGTCTGGTGCTGGTCCACGCTCAGGATCATTTAATGACGTCCATGCTTGCGCGTGAACTGATTACTGAATTAATTGAGCTTCATGAAAAACTGAAGGCATAAGGAGTCGATGATGCAGCCAGTGATTAACGCGCCGGAAATTGCCACTGCCCGAGAACAGCAGTTGTTTAATGGCAAAAACTTCCATGTGTTTATCTACAATAAAACTGAGAGTATCAGCGGACTGCATCAGCACGACTATTATGAATTTACTCTGGTATTAACCGGGCGTTATTTCCAGGAGATTAACGGTAAGCGCGTGTTACTGGAACGGGGCGATTTTGTTTTTATTCCGTTAGGTTCGCACCATCAAAGTTTTTATGAATTTGGTGCCACGCGTATATTGAACGTTGGGATCAGTAAACGCTTTTTTGAGCAGCATTACCTGCCGTTGTTGCCTTATTGCTTTGTAGCTTCGCAGGTATACCGGACCAATAACGCTTTTCTCACCTATGTGGAAACAGTGATTTCTTCATTGAATTTCCGCGAAACAGGGCTGGAAGAGTTTGTTGAGATGGTTACTTTTTATGTCATTAACCGTTTACGTCATTACCGCGAAGAACAGGTGATTGATGATATACCGCAGTGGCTGAAAAGTACGGTAGAAAAGATGCATGATAAAGAGCAGTTTAGTGAATCGGCGCTGGAGAATATGGTGACGTTGTCAGCCAAATCACAGGAATATTTGACGCGAGCGACTCAACGATACTATGGTAAAACGCCAATGCAGATTATTAATGAAATCCGTATTAATTTTGCCAAAAAACAACTGGAAATGACCAACTATTCAGTGACGGATATTGCGTTTGAGGCCGGTTATAGTAGCCCGAGCTTGTTTATTAAAACGTTTAAGAAATTAACATCCTTTACGCCTAAGAGCTATCGTAAGAAATTGACTGAATTTAATCAGTAAGTCGTTATACCTGACAATTCACATATCTGTCCTGTTGCTGGATTATTTATGTCCGGGGGCAGATATGCCAGATATCAGTATTCTGTACTGAAGGGAGAAATTATGAGCCAGAAATTAAAAGTCGTCACTATTGGTGGCGGGAGCAGCTATACCCCGGAGTTACTGGAAGGATTTATTAAGCGTTATCACGAATTGCCGGTCAGCGAATTATGGCTGGTGGATGTCGAAGGTGGTAAAGCGAAACTGGATATTATTTTTGATCTCTGCCAACGGATGATTGATAACGCTGGCGTCCCGATGAAGCTTTATAAAACGCTGGATCGCCGCGAAGCATTGAAAGATGCTGATTTCGTTACTACCCAACTGCGCGTTGGCCAATTACCGGCGCGGGAACTGGATGAACGTATTCCATTAAGTCATGGTTATCTTGGTCAGGAAACTAACGGCGCGGGCGGTCTGTTTAAAGGTCTGCGTACCATTCCGGTGATTTTTGACATCGTAAAAGATGTCGAAGAACTATGTCCGAATGCATGGGTGATTAACTTCACTAACCCGGCGGGAATGGTCACTGAAGCCGTTTATCGTCATACCGGATTTAAACGCTTTATCGGCGTGTGTAATATTCCGATCGGCATGAAGATGTTTATTCGCGATGTTCTGATGCTGAAAGACAGCGATGATTTATCTATCGATCTGTTCGGCCTCAACCATATGGTGTTCATTAAGGATGTGCTGGTAAATGGCAAATCACGCTTTGCCGAATTGCTTGATGGTGTGGCATCCGGGCAGTTAAAAGCATCTGGCGTTAAAAATATTTTCGATCTGCCATTTAGCGAAGGCTTAATTCGTTCTATGAATCTGTTGCCGTGTTCTTATTTGCTTTATTACTTCAAGCAAAAAGAGATGCTGGCTATTGAAATGGGCGAATACTACAAAGGCGGCGCACGAGCGCAGGTAGTACAGAAAGTCGAGAAACAACTTTTTGAGCTATATAAAAACCCGGAGTTGAACGTTAAGCCGAAAGAACTGGAACAGCGCGGTGGGGCTTATTATTCTGATGCTGCGTGCGAAGTGATCAACGCTATCTATAACGACAAGCAAGCAGAACATTACGTTAATATCCCGCATCATGGGCATATTGATAATATTCCGGCAGACTGGGCGGTAGAAATGACCTGTACGCTGGGGCGCGATGGCGCGACGCCACATCCGCGCATTACGCATTTCGATGATAAAGTGATGGGGCTGATTCACACCATCAAAGGCTTCGAGATTGCTGCCAGCAACGCCGCACTTAGTGGAGAATTTAACGATGTCTTACTGGCGCTAAACCTTAGTCCGTTGGTGCATTCCGATCGCGATGCTGAGCTGCTGGCACGCGAGATGATTCTGGCGCACGAGAAATGGCTGCCAAATTTTGCCGACTGCATCGCAGAGCTTAAAAAAGCACATTAACCGAGGCTGATTATGGAACGCTTACTGATTGTTAATGCCGATGATTTTGGCTTAAGCAAAGGTCAGAACTACGGCATTATCGAGGCCTGTCGCAATGGGATTGTCACGTCGACGACGGCGCTGGTGAATGGGCAGGCTATTGACCATGCGGTGCAGTTGAGCCGTGATGAACCGAGTCTGGCCATAGGGATGCACTTTGTCCTTACTATGGGCAAGCCTCTGACAGCTATGCCGGGGTTAACCCGCGATGGTGTGCTGGGAAAATGGATCTGGCAGTTGGCAGAAGAAGATGCTTTACCGCTGGAAGAAATTACTCAGGAGCTCGCCAGTCAGTATTTGCGTTTCATTGAGCTATTTGGACGCAAACCTACGCATCTTGATAGCCATCATCATGTGCATATGTTCCCGCAGATTTTCCCGATTGTGGCAAAGTTTGCGGCTGAAGAGGGGATTGCGTTGCGCATCGACCGTCAACCGCTATCTAACGATGGTGATTTACCGGCTAATCTGCGCAGTTCGCAGGGATTCAGTAGCGCGTTTTATGGTGAAGAGATTAGCGAGGCATTGTTCCTGCAAGTGCTTGATGATTCCAGCCATCGCGGGGAACGTTCGTTGGAAGTCATGTGCCATCCGGCGTTTGTCGATAATACGATTCGCCAGAGTGCTTATTGCTTCCCTCGGTTAACGGAACTGGATGTGCTGACTTCAGCGTCGTTGAAATATGCGATTGCTGAGCGTGGTTATCGGTTGGGTAGTTATCATGATGTGTAAGTAAGGTGGTAAGGTCACTCCCCAGGGGGCGTGACCTTATCCATATTTACGCCGGGATTTTGTCAATCTTAGGAATGCGTGACCACACGCGGTGTGCTGTCATCAGCGTTAACAGTTCATCCATAAAACTACCATCGGCGCTGTCAGCTTCCGCAATCCCTTCTTCACCCTGGTCAGCGACCTTGATTGTTGCTTTAAACTTGCGCGCGTCTCCTGCCAGCGCAATCGGTTTAAGGTGTTTGTAGGCTTCCATCAGATAGTAGTTGGCATCGCCGTTGTTAGCGATATCCGCAATATTGCCGCAAGGGACAATGACTGCATCGACCGTCAGCGAAGGCGCACCGGCAAAGGTAGCAGCTATAGGCAACACCGTACCGTCATCCATTCGGGAGTAGAGCAGTTTGGCATGAACGCCTTTGGCCTTCAGTGCCTTGAGAATGGCCAGAAGGTCTGCCGATCTCACTTCATCATTAAGCAAAATTGCTACCACGCGACCTTTCACATCACCGTCAGGAATGGCGTACAGACTTAAGGATGGATCCTTTTTCAGACCGTTGACGTCCGGAGGCGGGGTGATATTCAACTGGTCGTCAGTCAGTTCGATACCGAGATTTTTCGCCACCGCCTGGGCCAGAGTGAGATCAATATGCGCCAGCTGGTCAACAACGCGCTCACGAATATACGGACGAACTACTTTGCTTAACTCAAAACTGAAACCATCGACAATATGGTGCTGCTCGAATGGCGTCTGACTTAGCCAGAACAGACGCGGATGGGAATAATATTCGCCAAACGATGGACTGCGCTCGCGAACTTTATTCCCTTCCACGCGTTCCTGGTATGATTCAAAACCGCCGCGTTTCGGCCCCGGCGGTGTTTCGCGCGGCCAGTTATCGTTGATCGAGTTCGGTTCGTAATTCGCAGGGTTAGTGTCGATCCCCATACGATGCATGCCGTCACGCTGGAAATTATGGTAAGGGCAGGTCGGGCGGTTAATCGGAATTTCATGGAAATTCGGCCCACCAAGACGACTGATTTGTGTATCGGTATAAGAGAACAAACGCCCCTGCAATAACGGGTCGTTGGTGAAATCCAGACCGGGGACAATATGCCCTGGATGGAAAGCCACCTGTTCGTTTTCAGCAAAGAAGTTATCCGGATTACGATTGAGCACCATTTTGCCGACACGCTGAACAGGCACCAATTCTTCCGGGATAAGTTTTGTTGGATCGAGAAGATCGAAGTCGAACTTGAATTCGTCTTCTTCAGGAATCAACTGGAAGCCCAGTTCGTATTCAGGAAAATCGCCTGCTTCAATCGCTTCCCACAACTCGCGGCGGTGGAAGTCCGGGTCACGTCCGGTTAGTTTTTGTGCTTCATCCCAAACGAGTGAGGCTTTACCTGCCAGTGGTTTCCAGTGGAAACGTACGAACGTTGCCTTCCCTTCGGCATTAATCAGGCGGAAGGTATGAATACCGAAGCCTTCCATAGTGCGGTAACTGCGCGGGATACCGCGATCCGACATTGCCCACATCACGTTGTGCAGAGTTTCAGGTTGCAGAGAAACATAATCCCAGAAAGTATCGTGGGCGCTTTGCCCTTGTGGAATTGCCCAGTGCGGTTCTGGTTTTACCGCATGAACAAAATCGGGGAATTTATGCGCATCCTGGATAAAGAAGATTGGCGTGTTATTGCCAACGAGGTCAAAAATACCCTCTTCAGTATAGAACTTGGTGGCAAAGCCACGGATATCACGTACGGTATCGGCAGAGCCAGCGCCGCCCTGAACGGTAGAGAACCTAACAAATACTGGGGTGATTTTGTTCGTATCTGAGAGGAAATCCGCTTTGGTGATATCGCTTAAGCTTTTATATGGCTGGAAATAACCGTGAGCTGCTGATCCGCGTGCATGAACAATACGTTCCGGGATGCGCTCATGGTCAAAGTGAGTGATTTTCTCGCGCAGAATAAAATCTTCCAGCAGAGTTGGACCACGGCTACCGGCACGCAGTGAGTTTTGATCGTCGGCGATGCGCACGCCCTGATTAGTGGTCAGCGCATAATTTTCACTGCCTTTGCGTACGTCTTCCAGAGAATTAAGTTTTTCGTTACGCGTATCAGGGGCTTTCAGGCTCCCTGGGGCGGTAGGTTGTGCACCAGGCGGTGTTGGTTCAGCCGCTGGACGATGAGATCCGTCTTCAGGTGCCAGTGAGTCCATCCCCGGTTTCGCTTCGCTGGAATCGTGTAGTGGTGACTGGTGCTGATGTGGGTTCTTTTCGTTATGTTGCGACATTGAACTCGTCTCCTTAAATTATTACTGAAAGGGCCGCTGTTTTGGTCAAAAAACCCTCTAACTATAGACCACCAGCCAGATCCCGCTTCGGAAACTATTCTGGAAACGGTGTTATGAAATACACGCAAAGCGGGACGGACAGGGGCTAAATCGTCTAAACTACAGTTTTTCTGATTTTTAATATGCGTTTAGTGAAGCCAGTAATGAAGAAACCGCTCCGTCAGCAAAACCGCCAGATTATTAGCTATGTCCCACGCACGGAACCCGCGCCGCCAGAACATGCGATAAAGATGGATTCGTTTCGTGATGTCTGGATGCTGCGTGGCAAATATGTTGCGTTTGTACTGATGGGGGAGTCATTTCTGCGCTCACCGGCGTTTACTGTGCCTGAATCCGCCCAGCGTTGGGCAAATCAGATTCGTCAGGAAAATGAGGTCGAAGAATAAAAAAACACCTGTCGGGATGACAGGCGTTTAACGTAACAAATCAGGATTAACGGTGTGCCAGTTCGGCGTCGTCTTCGCTATCCAGAATGGCTTTATCGGTTTGCTTCAGCCACTGGCTGGTCAGCGTGCCAGCGGT
>ENA-ORNI01001719-ORNI01001719.1-human-gut-metagenome-genome-assembly--contig:-NODE-1719-length-10707-cov-2.5261_pt1 | contig 10707 bp, 7 predicted proteins | sample MGYA00242118_ERZ509028 | MGnify/ENA primary metagenome ERZ509028 (study PRJEB26280, sample SAMEA2338755) | human gut metagenome | biome: human gut; feature: human-associated habitat; material: faeces...
TCATATCCAATCAGAAGCATCAGAACAATAATATCAATCGTGATATATTTTTCAATTACCGTCAGCGAGGATGCCTTCCGCTGGGAATACGCCTCCGCCAGTCCCGTCGCCTCATCACAGATTTCAAAGAACCGCTCGCTCTTATCAATGATCTCTGTATTCTCATAGCCGACTTCCCGGACACGCAGGATTTCATAGTGAAGCGCGGCAAAGTACTCCTCCAACTCCTGCATCTTACTCTGAAACGCCCCGTCATCAAGGCGCACCAGTCCCAGTTCGCCATTGCCATTCCGCAGACCGTCGACGAAGGCCTCAATATCCTGAATCATACCATCCTCCGGCTGACCGGAAATTTCCAATTTAATGATACGCTGCGTCTTTCCGCGCACCAGTCCCGCATAATTGACCACACGCGCCGTTCCCTGAATACTGGAGACAATTCCCATCATCACGATAATCAGTGCCGCCAGCACAACCGCCAGCACGCCGATGCAGATCTGTATTATGTTTGAAGTCTTTTTCTTCTTACTCTTATTCGCATTCTCGGAATCCATCGCTCCGTCCTCCCGTGAAAAAGAATGTGCCTTGGCACATTCTCGCGCCAAGCGCGATCGCTTGCGACATGTTTCTGCTTCGCGCGAGTGCGCATCCTCGCGGAGCGTTTTTTGTTTCATAGGACGCAATTTCCTATGAAACAAAAAAACCCTGCCTCCCAGGTTCATCACCTCGGAAACAGGGTTCTCTTTACTCGCTGGCACGGGACTGCGGAGTACTGGGTGGAGTAAATCCATCCAGCCGCCGCTGTCTCATATATTTATCAGAGAAAAACATACAAAACTCTACTGCTATATGGTAAGAAGATTTCTCTTCCTGTTTTAATTAGTTGTTCTTAGCTGCTGCTTTTGCTTCTTTGATCTTCTCAGTCAGCATCGGAACGATCTTGTTTAAGTCACCTACTACACCGTAGTCAGCAACATCGAAGATCGGAGCAGACTCATCTTTGTTGATAGCAACGATGATGTCAGACTCTTCCATACCTGCCAGATGCTGAATAGCACCGGAGATACCGATTGCGAAGTATACGTTCGGACGAACAGTCTTACCTGTCTGACCTACCTGAAGATCCTTCGGTTTCCAGCCAGCATCTACAACTGCACGAGAGCAGCTTACGGTACCGCCGATAGCCTCTGCCAGATCATCCAGAATCTTGAAGTTCTCCGGGCTTCCTACGCCACGGCCACCGGATACAAGGATCTTAGCATCCATGATATCAACGGTGTTGGATACAGCCTTAACAACTTCCAGAATATCAACATATTTGTTGTTCTTTGTGAATCCCGGATTGAACTCAGTAACAACAGCTTTTTTGCCAGCTTCCTTCGGAGCCTTCTGCATAACACCCGGACGAACGGTTGCCATCTGCGGACGGAAATCCGGGCAAGCGATGGTAGCGATGGTGTTGCCGCCGAATGCCGGACGAGTCATAAGCAGCTGATTGTGCTTTGTCTCTCTACCCGGAACCGGATTCATCGGGAAATCGCCGATATCAAGTTTTGTACAGTCTGCAGTCAGACCTGTATGGATTCTAGCGCAAACACGCGGACCAAGGTCACGACCGATTGCAGTTGCACCGATCAGGAAGATTTCCGGTTTGAACTCTTTGATAACAGATGCGATTGCATGTGTGTACGGCTCTGTACGGTACTCTTTTAATTCCGGATCGTCTACAACGATAACCTTATCTGCGCCGTACTCTGCTAACTGATCTGCAAGACCCTTAACGTCAGAACCAACTAAAACAGCGGTTACTTCTACTCCTAAATCTTTTGCTAATTCTTTACCTTTGCCAATCAGCTCATAAGCGATATTGCTGATAACATTATCCACCTGCTGTGCAAAGACAAATACGCCCTTATATGCTTCTAAGTTGTTCATCTTATTCACCACTCTTTTCTATAAAATAATTAGATAATGTGTTTCTCTGCCAGTTTGCCAACGATATAATCTGCGGAAGCTGCCGGATCAAGTTCTACTTTCTCGCCAGCACCCTTTCTTACCTTATCGGAAGCTTTTGCGATCTGTGTCGGTGATCCCTTCAGACCAAGGTTGGAATCCTCAACATCTTTCAGATCTTTTCTGCCCCAAACGGTGATCTCTTTTGCATATGCATCAAAGATTCCGCCTGGAGTCATATAACGCGGCTCGTTTAACTCTGCAAGAGCGGTTAAAAGACACGGAAGCTGTGCTTTTACTACATGATATCTATCATCATACTGACGCTCAACTACGATGTATTTCTCAGCTTCGTTTACTTCACGAATCTTCTGAGCGTAGCTGATTACCGGAAGGCCAAGGTGCTCGGAGATCTGCGGACCTACCTGAGCGGTATCGCCATCGATAGCCTGACGGCCAGTAATGATTAAGTCATAATCCAGGTTGCGAAGTGCGCCTGCGATTGTCTGGGAAGTAGCCCAGGTATCTGCACCACCAAGTACACGGTCAGTTACAAGAACACCATTGTCTGCGCCCATAGCCATAGCCTCGCGAAGAACCTCTTCAGCCTTCGGAAGACCCATAGTAACTACGGTAACTTCTGCACCATACTGATCTTTTAAGCGAAGCGCTGCCTCCAGACCTGCTTTATCATCTGGGTTCATGATTGCCAGCATTGCGCTTCTGTCAAGAGTACCATCCGGGTTAAATTTAACTCCGCCTTTGGTATCCGGAACCTGTTTTACACAAACTACAATTTTCACGGTATTTTCACTCCTTATTTTTTTCTTTTTTCTCTAGGACTGAGATTGTTCTGATTTCTCTGCAGACTGAATTATTTTAACAGATCAGCGGAGATAACCATTCTCTGAACCTCAGATGTACCCTCGTAGATCTCAGTGATCTTAGCATCACGCATCATACGCTCTACGTCGTACTCTCTCGTGTAACCGTAACCACCGTGAAGCTGTACAGCCTTGGTTGTAACTTCCATAGCAACCTCTGCTGCATACAGTTTAGCCATAGCTGCTTCTACAGAATAGGTTTTCTGTGTCTTCTTAGCAACGGCTGCTCTGTAAACAAGGAGCTGAGCTGCTTTAACTTTGGTAGCCATATCTGCCAGCTGGAACTGAGTGTTCTGGAACTGACCGATAGCACGACCAAACTGTTTTCTCTCTTTTACATAATCAACAGTTCTCTCAAGAGCGCCCTCTGCAAGACCAAGTGCCTGGGAAGCGATACCGATACGTCCGCCATCCAGGGTATGCATAGCGATGTGGAAACCTTTGCCCTTCTGGCCAAGCAGGTTCTCTTTCGGGATACGGCAATCTGTGAAGATCAGCTCGTATGTAGCAGATCCACGGATACCCATCTTCTTCTCTTTGGTACCGAAGGTGAAGCCCGGAGTTCCTTTCTCTACGATAAATGCAGAGATCTCTTTTTTCTTTCTGCCCTTTACTTCAACAACGCCTGTTACAGCGATGATAACGTAAATGTCAGCCTCTTTACCATTAGTAATGAAAACTTTGGAGCCGTTTAATACCCACTCGTCGCCGTCTAATACAGCCTTGGTCTGCTGACCCTGAGCATCTGTACCAGCACCCGGCTCAGTAAGACCGAAAGCACCAAGCTTCTCGCCCTTAGCAAGCGGAACCAGGTATTTCTGTTTCTGCTCTTCAGTACCGAAGGTCTGGATCGGATCGCAGCACAGAGATGTGTGTGCAGATACGATAACGCCGGTAGTACCACAAACTTTGGAAAGCTCCTCAACGCACATAGCGTATGTTAACGGATCACAGCCCTGTCCACCATACTCCTTCGGAACCGGGATGCCCATGAAGCCAAGCTTCTGCATCTTTTTAACGGTTTCCTCCGGGAAGTGCTCTGTCTCGTCAACTTCCTGTGCCAAAGGTTTTACTTCGTTCTCGGCGAAGTCATGGAATAACTTTCTCGCCATTTCATGCTCTTTACTTAATGTAAAATCCATGTGTCTATTCCTCCATCATTTTCTTATATACGCTTAAGAGGCGGCTTTAAGCGCCGCCCCGTTGCGGTTCTTAAAAATCTGGTACTCTATTATGTTTTCATCTGGTCAAGAAGCCAGACTTATGTACATATTAGTTGTACTTGTAGAAGCCTTCGCCAGACTTACGGCCAAGCTTGCCGCCGCGAACCATCTTTCTAAGAAGCGGCTGCGGACGGTACTTCGGGTCACCAGTCTCAGACTGAAGTACTTCCATGATAGCCAGAACAACGTCCAGACCTACCAGGTCGCCCAGTTCAAGCGGTCCCATCGGATGGTTAGCACCCAGCTTCATAGCGGTATCGATACCCTCTACAGAAGCCTCGCCCTCAGCGTAGATACCGATAGCTTCGTTGATCATCGGGATGAGGATACGGTTTACTACGAAACCAGCGCCCTCTTCTACCTGTACCTGGATCTTGCCGATCTCTTCAGAGATCTTCTTAACTTTGTCAACAATCTCTGTCGGAGTGTTTAAGCCTGCGATAACCTCAACCAGCTTCATAACCGGAGCCGGGTTGAAGAAGTGCATACCGATAACCGGGCGGTCAAGACCTGCACCGATCTCAGTAATGGACAGAGAAGATGTGTTGGTAGCGAATACGCAGTCTGACTTGCAGATAGCGGCCAGCTCTTTGAAGGTCTGTTTTTTGATCTCCATGTTCTCGATTGCTGCCTCAACTACGAGATCGCAGTCGCTGCAGATAGTCTCAACGCCGGTATGGATTCTGGCAAGGATCTTGTCTGCATCCTCTTTTGCCATCTTTCCTTTTGCTACTCTCTTCTCAAAGTTCTTGGAAATTTTCAGTTTGCCGTTGGAAGCAAACTCTTCGTTAATATCACACAGGCATACTTCATATCCATCTACCTGGGCAAATGCCTGAGCGATTCCGGAACCCATGGTTCCTGCACCAATAATACCAACTTTCATGACAAATCCTCCTGAAATTATACAACTATAATTTAACTAACTATCTATTGTTAAACTGCTCCACTTTCCGTTTCTCAAGGAATGCTTGCATACCGTTCTTCTGATCTTCTGTCTCGAAGCATCCACCAAACAGTTTTTCCTCGATCACGATAGCCTGATCCATATCAGTCTGAAGTCCGTCGTTCATCGCCTTCTTGCTGTTTCTGACAGCGATCGGAGCCATCTTTGCGATAGCGCCTGCCAGCTTCTTCGCAGCCGGCATCAGCTCTTCCTGTGTATAAACAGCATTTACAAGTCCGACACGGTATGCCTCGTCCGCTTTGATGTTGCGGGACGCAAATACCATCTCTTTTGCCTTGCCCGGTCCGATGAGACGTGCGAGTCTCTGTGTACCGCCGAAGCCTGGTGTGATACCAAGACCTACTTCAGGCTGTCCGAATAATGCATTGTCCGAGCAGATACGGATATCACAGCTCATGGCAAGCTCGTTGCCGCCGCCGAGTGCGAAACCGTTTACTGCCGCGATAACCGGAACCGGGAAAGTTTCGATCTTGCGGAAAATATCGTTGCCGAATTTACCGAAGTGCTCGCCCTGCTCCTTGGTCATCACGCTCATAGCAGCGATGTCAGCACCGGCTACGAAAGATTTCTCTCCTGCGCCGGTCAGGATAATTGCACGAATTTCGGAAAGGTCTACTGCATCAAATGCAGCTTCAATATCCTTCAGCACATCCTCGTTTAACGCGTTCAGTGCCTTCGGACGATTAATAGTTATGACTGCGACGTGTCCGTCTACCTCATAGTCTACAAATCCCACTTCCAGTTCCTCCTAAAAAGCTCTTGAATTGAAATACGTAAAACCAGAAACAGCCGGAGCGCCGGGGATAAGCCCCGACGACTCCGGTTCTGCGTCAGAAATTAGTCTCTCTCAACGATCGTTGCGCAGCCCATGCCGCCACCGATACACAGAGTAGCCAGACCCTTCTTAGCGTCACGTTTCTGCATCTCGTATAACAGAGTTGTCAGGATACGGCAGCCAGATGCTCCTACCGGATGTCCGATAGCGATTGCACCGCCGTTTACGTTCAGGATGTCTTTGTTGAAGCCAAGGTCACGAGCTACAGCGATAGACTGAGCTGCGAATGCCTCGTTTGCCTCGATCAGGTCGAAGTCTTCTACCTTCCAGCCTGTCTTCTTCAGAACTTTCTTGGTAGCTGCAACCGGTCCAATACCCATGATGCTCGGATCTACACCGCCCAGAGCGCCTGCTACCCATGTAGCCATCGGTTTGATACCCAGTTCTTTTGCTTTCTCTTCGCTCATAACAACTACAGCTGCTGCACCATCGTTGATGGAGGAAGCGTTACCAGCTGTTACACGTCCGTCTTTCTTGAATGCCGGACGAAGCTTGCCAAGAATCTCTACAGTGGAACCCGGACGCGGACCCTCATCGGTATCTACGATAACAGTCTCTTTTTTCTTCTTAACTTCGATCGGAACGATCTCGTCTTTGAAACGTCCAGCCTCGATAGCTGCGCAAGCCTTCTGCTGGCTAGCTGCTGCAAACTCATCGAGTTCTTCTCTTGTGATACCCCACTGATCGCAGATGTTCTCAGCGGTGATACCCATGTGGTAATCGTTGAATGCATCCCACAGAGCGTCATTTACCATGGTGTCGATCATGGTCGCATTGTTCATACGGTATCCGTAACGAGCCTTCATCAGAGCATACGGAGCTGCGGACATGTTCTCTGCACCACCAGCTACTACGATGTCAGCATCGCCTGCAAGGATCATATCTGCTGCTGCGTTTACAGCATTCAGACCAGAACCGCAAACCACGTTCAGGGTAACTGCCGGAACTTCTACCGGAAGACCAGCTTTCAGAGACATCTGACGTGCTACGTTCTGACCAAGGCCAGCCTGGATAACACATCCCATGTATACGTGATCAACCTGCTCCGGAGCAACGCCTGCTCTCTTCAGAGCCTCCTTGATAACTACGGCACCCATCTCAGCTGCTGGAACAGTACTGAGCTGACCACCCATAGAACCTACTGCGGTACGGCATGCACTTGCAATTACGACTTTCTTAGACATTGAAAAAATCCTCCTTGAAAATGATCCACCACGTAAATAACACAACTGCAGTAAATAGTAAAATAGTGATAAATATGATAGTGTATTTGTATCTTAACACCCCACGCGGCTCCTGTCAAATAATTATCAATGGATTTATAAAGATTTAAGATTCTCATTTTTCCGCGTACAATCCACTTATTTCTACATCGTTCTGATCGCCTTTAGGCGGAATGCACAATTTTTTTCTTCCGTTTTCTCAATAAAAGTGGTCTTCTCTGGCATTATAACCAACGTGGTATTTTGTTTGTGAATTAATAGACAAAGTCATTCTTCTTCTATTTACATACACTTATATCTGTAATTCATAAATATGAATATGTCGTCATTTTCCCCTATTTTGTCCTCCGCCTCTTTCGTTGACAAGGGGTAGTGGAGATGATACACTGATAAACAACGGGGGATGTCCGAATCACGCATTTGTACGGACTTCTTCATATTATTAAAAAGGACAAGGTGAATAAGTATGGATTACAAGAAACTGTATGCAGAAAAGCTGGTTTCCGCTGAAAAAGCTGCTTCCGTCGTTAAATCTGGCGACTGGGTTGACTATGGCTGGACCACCGGCACTCCGGTAGCAGTCGATGCTGCTATCGCAAAACGTCTTCCGGAACTGGAGAATGTAAACTTCCGCGGCGGTATCCTGATGTGGGTACCGGAGATCTTCAAGATCGAAAACCCGGCAGCTCATATGACCTGGAACTCCTGGCACATGAGCGGTATCGAGAGAAAGGCAATCGCACAGGGATTCAGCTTCTATGCTCCGATCCGTTATTCCGAGCTTCCGAGATACTATCGTGAGTCCGCAACCAAACCGGATGTAGCTGTATTCCAGGTCGCTCCGATGGACGAGCACGGTTATTTCAACTTCGGACCAAATGCTTCCCATATGGCAGCCTGCTGCGAGACTTCCAAGGTTGTCATCGTAGAGGTCAATGAAAATATGCCGGTCTGCCTCGGCGGATTTGAGAACGGCGTTCATATCTCCAACGTAGACATGATCGTAGAGGGCAGCAACCCGACCATCGCAGAGATGGGAGGCGGCGCAGCAGCGACTGATGTCGATGAAGCAGTTGCAAAACTGATCGTAGACGAGATTCCGGATGGTGCCTGCTTACAGTTAGGTATCGGCGGTATGCCGAACGCAGTTGGTTCCCTGATTGCGAAATCTGACTTAAAGGATCTGGGTGTTCACACCGAGATGTACGTTGACGCATTCGTTGATATTGCCGCAGCCGGCAAGATCACAGGCGCTCACAAAGCACTGGACAAAGGCCGTCAGGTATACGCATTCGGCGCTGGCACCAAGAAACTGTATGACTACTTAAACAACAACCCGGCCTGCATGAGTGCTCCGGTTGATTACACCAACGACGTCCGCACCATCGCAGCCCTGGACAACTTCATGTCCATCAACAACGCGGTTGACCTCGACCTCTTCGGTCAGATAAATGCAGAGTCCGCAGGAATCAAGCACATCAGCGGTGCAGGCGGACAGCTTGACTTCGTTCTGGGCGCTTACCTGTCCAAGGGCGGAAAGAGCTTCATCTGCTGCTCCTCCACCTTCAAGAACAAGGCTGGCGAGCTGCAGTCCCGTATTCTCCCGACCTTAAATCAGGGTTCCATCGTAACCGATACACGTGCAAACCTGCACTACCTGGTAACCGAGTACGGTAAAGTAAACTTAAAGGGTCTTGCAACCTGGCAGAAATGCGAGGCTATCATCTCCGTTGCACATCCGCAGTTCCGCGATCAGCTGATTAAGGAAGCTGAGAAGATGCATATCTGGAGACAGAGCAATAAGATCTGATAAGAACTCAAGATCTGATAAAATCGGCAGAATTCGGAGACAAAATCCAGCAAACCATCTATGGTATCTGAGACTCCCGGTTCTCCGATACATCAGATACGTTTATTTTCTAAAAAAAGTGCTTTTCCTCTCAAGAAATTTTCTTCGAGAAGAAAGGCACTTTTTTATTTATACTTTTTTCTTATAGTTTTTGTTCTACAAGTCTCTGTCTACTATCCGCTACTGTTCCAGAGACTTCCACCGGAAGTTCGGAATCACATCCGACCACTTATTAATTCCGATGATTGATTTTGCAAAATTCGAAGTTTCCAGCGTGTATCTCTTCTGATCAATGTCGTGGAAAACTCTCCAGAGCTTTCGATCCTTTACCGCTACAATCTCATTGCCCTGATTCATATCACAGGACCACAGACCGAAGCTTAAGCCTGCCCTTACCTCTGACGGCGCATCGACCTGACGACTCAGAATGTACGCGTCGATATACGGGTTACTGTCCACGATATAGTAAGAATATGCAAATGCCGCCGCCTGGATATCCGACACATCGCCGCGCGTCAGACTCTGTGCAGTAAATCCTTCCTCCGTCAGAATGACATGGCGCACCTCGCCAGATGCTGTCTTCATCGAATCCTGATTCAGATAATCGGTCAGTACATGCAGGTTTGCAAAGTTGACAATCGGTGAATCTGCACTCTCGGTTACCAGCCCCGTTGCCGGATCATCCCAGAATTCCGGTTCCGTCATCGGGTACGGATACGGATGGTAGGCAATGCCCCAGTCCATCTGGCCTTCCGTTACTGCCAGGGCGTTAAACGTATCAACAATGCCTTTGCCCGTATAATGCACCTGATCGTTCAGGTTCTCATACGGAGCTCCCCACCAGAAATCAAGTGAAAAATAAACCCGGTCATTCGCGCTTGTGCTCTTGATCGCCGTGTAGAACGTGCGGAATGCCTGCTGATACGTGGATACATATGCATTCAAATCTGCCGGTCCCATGTAGTTCCAAATCTGGTTGTTGATCTCATTGCCCAGAATCCAGTTGGAAATCTTCGCATAATTTGAATTATGATTCTTGCCGCTGTAACGATCCGCCAAAAACGCGAAGATCGCACGCGTTGTCTCAAATCCTTCCTGTGTCTTCGTGTTAAACATATAATAATTGGCGCTCGAAGATTTCGCAGTTCCCGCATGAACCAGTTCCGGGTGCGCGTCATTCCAGTCATTTAAAACGATCGCCGTCACAGATATATCTTTTCCGATATATGTACTGATCACCTTGTCATAATTTTCAACCACCGACTTATTAAAATGATACGTTTTTCCATCGTACTCATAATCAATGCCACTTCCTAAAAACTGGGAAAATGCGATATTGACCGCCACATGTTTGACACCCAGTGTAAATGCATCGTTGAGCATATTTAACTGGATATTCAAGCCCTTTTTCGTCAGCGGCGTCTTAAACGCATCCTGATTGGATGCAACCACCTCCGGATTTGTGATATAATGTGCCGCTCCAATTGCCGTAAATGTAGTTCCGTCAAACACTGCCGGAACAAACCGGCTGTAAAGGCGGTCCTGGGCAGTTCCCTTGTTTAAAGGAATCGAGACGGTCCTCGTTTCCCCTGCGCCTACGCTGCTGACATAATCAGTCCGACTTCCAATCTCCGACTCATACGGCCGCAATTCAAACAGATAAATCTTTCCGTCCGTCCCCGTTGTATCACCGTTGCTTGAAAGTGAAATATCCACTGTATTCTGCCCCGAACCAATCAGACAGGAGCCGATCGAAGCGGTTATCTGAAACGT
>ENA-ORNI01001735-ORNI01001735.1-human-gut-metagenome-genome-assembly--contig:-NODE-1735-length-10641-cov-2.13867_pt1 | contig 10641 bp, 9 predicted proteins | sample MGYA00242118_ERZ509028 | MGnify/ENA primary metagenome ERZ509028 (study PRJEB26280, sample SAMEA2338755) | human gut metagenome | biome: human gut; feature: human-associated habitat; material: faeces...
GATTTTCAGATCGGTGCAAGACATTCAAAAGATGATTAAATACTTTTGAAAGGAACATCGGAAAATGAATGAACAGAAAATGAACTACGAACATGTTTTAAGTCCTATCAAAATCGGCCCCATGACATTGAAAAACAGAGTTTCTTTCACTCCTGTATGGCCGTCCTTTGCGACGGCGGACGGTCATGTAAACCGTGAATTGATTGAATGGGTAAGGGATATCGTAAAAGGCGGAGCGGCATGTATTAATATCGGATGTGGCTGCGTCAATCGAAATCTCCCTCCGTTTGTCACTCATCTGCTGCGAATGAGCGAAGAAAGTGTCGTAAATGAAATGACGATCTTATCAGATCTTGTCCATATGTATCAGTGCAAGATCGGAATAGAACTTTTTGCCATTAATATGTATGGCGGAAACTTCGCAGACAGAGATCACAACGGCGATAAGCCGGCGGTAGAGCTTGACCCTACTTATATGACGAAAGAACAGATCAAGGAATATATTGAAGATTTTGCGTTGGCGGCAGAGCGCGCGGTAAGATGCGGAGTTGACAGTCTTGTGATCCATGGAGCTCACGGGCAGCTTCCGGGATGCTTTTTGAACAAGAGGATCAATGAAAGAACAGATGAATATGGCGCGGATACGATTGAAAATGCATCAAGATTTACGGTGGAACTGCTCGCTGCGGTTCGTGAGAAGATCAAAGATCGTCTGGCTATCGAATATCGGATCAATGCAAATGATATGATCGAGGGTTCGCCTTCCCTGGATGAAGTTATCGCATTTGTAAAACGGATTGAGCCGTATATCGATCTTCTTCATGTATCCAGAGGGATGCATTCCGAGCAAAAACTTGCTCCTTATATGAATCAGCCGATCTATTACGATCATGGAATCAACATCGAAGACGCGGCAAAAATCAGGAAAGAGATTTCTGTTCCGGTGACGGTAGTCGGGTCGGTTACATTAGAGCAGGCGGAACAGTATATTGCGGAAGGAAAGGCCGATATGGTTTCTATGGCGCGAGGACTGATGGCAGATCCGATGGTGGTTAAGAACGCCAAAAGCGGATGCCCTGAGAATACAAGACCATGCGTCAGATGCAATTATTGTATTAACCGGACGCATTATGATCTTGCTCCGGTGAGGTGTTCTGTAAACGCAGAACTTGGGATGGAAACATTGTATATGAATCTGGGGAACACTTTGCCTAAGAGGATTGCCGTGATAGGCGGAGGACCTGCGGGAATCGAGGCGGCGAGAACGGCGGCGCAAAGAGGGCATACAGTAGATCTTTATGAAAAAGAAGATCATTTAGGCGGAGTCCTCACAATGGCAGGCGCTCCGAAATTCAAGCAAGATATCAAAAAATATGTAGAATGGACGATTCATTCTATTTCCGGTCAAGAGAGGGTTTCTGTTCATTTGAACAGTGAAGTTCGGGCGGAAGATCTGAAGGGAAAAGACTATGACGCGGTGATCGTGGCAGTCGGAGCAGAGCCTGTTATTCCGAAGTTTGCGAAAGGCAGAGAGGATGTCGTATGGGTCGGAGATGTGGAGCTTGGGAAAGTTTCTGCAAAGAAGCAAGTTGTGATCGTAGGCGCAGGACTTACCGGATGCGAAGCAGCGCTGTCTTTGGCAAAAGCGGGAAAAGAAGTTACTTTGGTTGACATGATCGATGTCTGTGATTTTGGAAGAGGAGGCGCCAAATTTAATCAAATTGCCCTGCGCGGACTGTTGGAAGCAGAACAGGTCAAGATGATCGGCGGTGTCAAAATGAACATTGAGGGCGACCGCATCGTATTTGTAAAAAATGAAAAAACGATAGAACTTTCATATGAACAGATCATCCTTTCGCTGGGGGTAAAAGCAAATGAAGAGAAAGTACAGGCATTTGCGGATGCGGGGAGAGAAGTTGTTTTCGTCGGAGACTGTAATACGAAAATAGGAACATTATATCATGCGGTTCATACCGCTCATGAAGCGGCGTCTGTTTTATAAATGTAAATATACGAAAGAAGATTCAAAAAGAGTGCTTTGTACTGCAACACGGTACAGGGCATTCTTTTTTTACAATCTTGTCGTCGAAAAATTTATGAAACTGTGGTAGAATAAAAAATGATTTGGAAAAATGTAAGAGAACGGAAAGGACTCTATATGGGATTAACACATTTTGACGAAAACGGAAAAGCGGTCATGGTCGATGTGACCGACAAAAAAGAGACGGCACGAGAGGCTGTGGCAGAAGGGAAGATTCTTGTAAACCGGGATGTTTTTCAGGCTGTGAAAGCAGGGACAGTCGGTAAAGGCGACGTTTTGGCTGTTGCGGCAACGGCGGGCAGGGGCGAAGCGGACCTCAGATCTGATTCCTATGTGTCATATATTGCCGCTTACGAATTGTAAGGTGGATTTTCGTATGAATGAGAAAGAATGTGCGATCTTCTGTACCTGTACAGTGAAAGTGACAGGAAAGACCGGAGTTGAGATGGAGGCTTTGACAGGAGTGAGCGCCGCGCTTCTTACGATTTACGATATGTGTAAAGCATTGGATAAGAAGATGGAGATTACCGATATCCGTCTTTTGAAAAAGACCGGAGGCAAAAGCGGAGATATATGGAACGATTTTGACCGGTGTGCCGGACTTGTCGGTGAAAATCTGTCGGCAGAAAACAGATCTGCGGGAAATGCAGAGGCAGAAGATGTGGAGAACGTGTGCCGCAAAAAAGAGAAACGGACGCGCAGATGGAAAGCTGCGGTCGTTACGATGAGTGATAAAGGATTTGCGGGAGAACGAGAAGATAAGAGCGGCCCGTTGATCTGTGAGATGATCGCGGATCAGGGATACGATGTTGTGAGAACGGAACTTCTCCCGGATGAGCAAAAAGAAATTGAAAAGTGTCTATGTACACTTTGTGATGATGAAAAGGTTGATATCGTATTTACGACAGGAGGTACAGGGTTTTCTTTGCGTGATTGTACTCCTGAGGCTACAATGGCAGTTGCACATCGGAATGTTCCGGGGATCGCAGAGGCGATGAGAGCAGCTTCGGCGGAAGTGACGCCGAGGGCAATGTTGAGCAGAGCTGTTTCCGCGATCCGAAATCATACGTTGATCGTGAATCTTCCGGGCAGTCCGAAAGCGGTAAAAGAAAATCTGGAAGCAGTTCTTCCGGTAGTGGAACATGGACTTGAAATATTGACAGGACAGGCGGGAGAGTGCGGACGATGAACGATCAGTACGGCAGGCGGATTGATTACATGCGGGTATCCGTAACAGACAGGTGTAATCTGCGGTGTGTTTATTGTATGCCGGGAGAGGGCTTTTCCTTTCTTCCGCATGAAGACATCCTTTCTTTTGAAGAGATTGAAAGAGTGTGCAGGATTGGGGTAAGACTTGGCATTACGAAAATCAAGCTGACAGGCGGAGAGCCGCTTGTGCGGCGGGGAATACCGGATCTTGTCGGGAAGTTAAAGGGTATTCCGGGTATAGATGAAGTGACGTTGACAACAAACGGGATATTATTAAAAGAACAAATAAACGAATTAGTTTCAAACGGGCTTGCTTCTGTTAATATAAGCATTGATACGCTTGACGAAAGACGTTATTTTCGGATGACGCGGGGCGGTGATATAAAAAAGGCGTTGGAAGGCATGGAATCTGCGTTAAAATATCCTGATCTGAAAGTGAAAGTAAATTGTGTGCCTTTCTGTGAAGAAGATTGCATTTCTCTTGCGCTTTTGGCGAAAAAAAGGAAAATAGATGTCAGATTCATTGAGATGATGCCTATTGGAAATGGGAAAAATTTCAACGGAAAAATGTCTGAAGAAATATATAAATTGCTTCACAACGAATTCGGCGATTATGAAATATATAAAAAAAGAGTAGGAAACGGACCGGCAGAGTATATTCGTTTTCATAATTTTGATGGGAGAATCGGATTTATCAGCGCCCTTTCGCATAAATTTTGTTATAAATGTAATCGGATCAGACTCACTTCGGAAGGATTTTTAAAGCCGTGTCTGCAATACGGAAACGGCACAGACGTTCGGGAAATGTTAAGAAACGGGGCGGATGACAGTTTGATCGAGGAGAAGATGAGAGAAGCGGTGTTTTTTAAACCTGACGGTCATGAGTTCGGAAGATCTGGAAAAGGCGAAGAAATCGAAACAAAAAAGATGTCTCAGATCGGCGGTTGACAGGAAAAAGAAATCAGAACAAAAAATCAGAGCAATAAGATAAAGAAGATAAAACAAAGATAGCGGGGAGTGTGAGAAAAATGTCAGAAAAAGCAGAAAGCGGAACAGTGCTCGCAGTCTGTGTAAGCAGAGAAAAAGGAACGCAGAAGCAAAATGTGGGCAGCGCACATTTTATAGAAGATTTTGGGATAGAAGGCGACGCTCATGCCGGAAAATGGCATCGGCAGGTGAGTCTTCTTTCTCATGATAAGATCGAAGCGTTTCGGGCAAAAGGAGCAGAAGTGATCGACGGCGCTTTCGGAGAGAATCTTGTAGTAACAAACTTGGATTTTCGCTCTTTTCCGGTCGGAACACGGCTTATATGCCGCGATGTGATCTTAGAGATGACGCAGATCGGAAAAGAGTGTCATCACGGGTGTCTTATTTTTCAGAAGATGGGAGAGTGCATTATGCCGAGAGAAGGTGTTTTTGCAAAAGTGATCCGAGGCGGAGAGATCAAAATCGGAGATATTATGTTCGCAGAGAGAGCGGAAAGTTTCAAGTAAGCGGTCATTTAAAGGATGAGAAGGGGCGGGAGTGAAGAAGCGCGTATATAGATGAATCGGAAAGAAAGAGGCGTATCTATGGACAGATTCAAAAAGAAGACAGATGAAAACGGGGAGAGGACGAGTCTGAAAATAAAAATCAGTATGAGAAAAACGGCAAAGATGATTGCGGTTGTAAGCTGTACGATTCTTATGCTGGCAGCCTGTTCTCCGAAAAAAGAGGTGATTTCGCAGTCTGTAACAGGAAATGAGGATAAAACATACGATTCGGGAGAGTGGATTGTTCAGAAGAACGGTTCTCTCATACAAAATGCAGGCGGCAATCAGGACGGGGAAAAGAAGCGATACTGTTTTCAAGATGTGGAAGAGAACCGTTATGAAGCGCCGCTGCTTTCGGATGTTCCGAAATGTACTTACGATTTTTCCGATTTAAAGACAGATGAGCAGACAGGTTATAAAAGCTATCAGGACCCGGAAACAGGTGCAAAGGCAAAACTTGGGATCGACGTATCTGAATTTCAAGGAGAAGTGATCGACTGGAAGCAGGTGAAAGAATCCGGTGTCGAATTTGTTATGGTTCGTCTCGGGTATCGGGCTTACGGAGAGAGCGGCTCTCTTGTATTGGATGCGATGTACGAGCAAAACGTGAAGAACGCTCTGGAAGCAGGGCTGCAGGTAGGCGTGTATTTTTTTTCACAGGCAGTTTCTCCGGCTGAGGCAGTGGAGGAAGCGGAATTTGTGCTTGAGCATTTGAAGCATTATAATATTACGGGTCCTGTTGTTTTTGATACAGAAGAGATCAAGTGGGACAGCGCGAGAACAGATGGAAATACGCGGCAGGATTTTACGAATTATTGCAAAGTGTTTTGTGATACGATCGAACATGCGGGATACGATCCGATGATTTACGCAAATTTAAAATGGATGACTTTTACGCTTGATATGGAGCAGCTTACAGAGTATGATTTCTGGTATGCGGATTATCATGAGACGCCGCAGTGTCCGTATGAATATAAAATATGGCAGTACAGTGAAACGGGCGCAGTTCCCGGTATCACGGGAAATGTAGATTTGAATTTATGGTTTCAGGAGGATTAAAAAATGAAATGGAATAAATTTCGGTTAAAGACGACGACGGAAGCAGAAGATATTGTAAGCAGTATGCTTATGGATCTCGGAATTCAGGGAGTGGAGATCGAGGATAAAATTCCTCTTACTCAGTCGGACAAGGAGCAGATGTTTGTAGATATCCTTCCGCAGACAGAAGCGGATGACGGCGTGGCGTATCTGAGTTTTTACTTGGAACCGGAAGAAGACAAAGAGAAGATCCTGTCGGATGTAAGAAAAGAACTGGAGGAAATGTCGGCTTATGTAAACGTCGGAGAGTGTCTGATCGAAGAGTCGGAAACGGAAGATGTGGACTGGGTGAACAACTGGAAGCAGTATTTTCACCAGTTTTATGTAGACGATGTTTTGATCATTCCGTCATGGGAAGAGGTAAAGCCGGAAGACGAAGATAAAATGATCATCCATATCGATCCGGGTACGGCGTTCGGAACGGGAATGCATGAGACAACTCAGCTTTGCATCCGCCAGATCCGCAAATATGTAACGGAGAATACGAAGATTCTTGACGTAGGGTGCGGAAGCGGGATCCTCGGGATGCTTGCGTTGAAATTCGGTGCAAAATATTCGGTCGGAACAGACTTAGATCCTTGTGCTATCGATGCAACTCATGAAAATATGGAAGTGAACGGAATCTCAAAAGACCGTTATGAGGTGATGATCGGAAACATTATCGATGACAAAGAAGTACAGGATAAAGTCGGATATGAGTGTTATGACATTGTTGCGGCCAATATTTTAGCGGACGTTCTTGTAGCGCTGACTCCGGTTGTCGTGAATCAGATAAAAAAGGGCGGAATCTATATTACAAGCGGTATTATCGATGATAAAGAAGAAACGGTTGTGGAAGCTGTGAAAAAAGCAGGTCTGGAAGTGCTTGACATTACATATCAAGGCGAGTGGGTCTGTGTGACAGCCCGAAAAAATTAAAACGGTAAGGAGAAGAGGAATGCAGCAGTTTTTTGCAGAGCCGTCATGGATCACAGAAAGTGAAATTTTGATCAGGGGCGCGGATCTCAACCATATGAAAAATGTACTTCGCATGAAAGTGGGAGAAGATGTAAGGATCAATGACGGTCAGGGGACGACTTATCTTTGCTGCCTGAATCGGTATGAGAAAGATCAGGCAGTGCTCGATGTGTTCCGAAAGCTGGATACCGAGACGGAACTTCCATCGGAAATTATTTTGTTTCAGGGACTTCCGAAAGGCGATAAGATGGAATGGATCGTACAAAAGTCGGTAGAACTGGGCGCTCACAAAATCGTTCCGTTTTCGGCAAAACGTTCGGTCGTAAAGTTAGATGAGAAGAAAGCGGTGAAAAAGCAGGAACGCTGGCAGCTAATCGCAAAAGGAGCGGCAGAGCAGTCGGGAAGAGGCGTGATTCCGGAAGTTTGCGGAGTATGTTCTTTTACGGAAGCATTAGAACAGGCAGAAAGTCTTGACGTCGTTCTTATCCCGTATGAACTGGAAGAAGGTATGGCCGAGACTGTGAGAGTGATCGAACAAATAGAACCGGGACAGTCGGTCGGAATATTTATCGGTCCTGAAGGAGGTTTTGAAGAAGCGGAAGTGCTCAGGGCAAAAGAGAAAGGGGCGCGGCCGGTCACGCTTGGAAAGCGGATTTTAAGGACAGAGACTGCGGGTCTTACGACACTTTCGATCTTGATGTATCATATAGAAAGCCGCGCTGTGTCACCGAAAAGAGAAGAGTCATAATTTAATAGTAAGAAATCAGTAAAGGAAAGGAATCATGGAAGTTTATCTTGATAATTCAGCTACAACGATGTGTTATCCGGAAGTGGGAGAGCTTGTCTATCATATCATGTGTCGGGATTACGGGAATCCGTCGGCAATGTATCGGAAGGGAATGGAAGCTGAAAGATATATAAAAGAAGCAAAAGAAACGATTTCCAAGCTTTTAAAAGTAAATGCTAAAGAAATTATTTTCACCTCCGGAGGTACGGAAAGTGATAATCAGGCGCTGATAGGATGTGCGCGGGCCAATCGAAGGAACGGAAATCATCTGATCACTTCTTGTGTGGAACATCCTGCCATTTTGAATACAATGCATTATCTGGAAGAGGAAGAAGGATTTCGCGTCACGTATCTTCCTGTTGACGAATGCGGAAGAATTCGGCTTGACGCGCTGAAAGAAGCGCTTTGTCCGGAGACGATCCTTGTATCGGTCATGTATGTCAATAACGAGATCGGAACGGTACAGCCCGTTGCTGAGGCAGCCCGGATCGTGAAGCAGTATAAACAGTCAATCTTATTTCATACGGATGCGGTTCAAGGATTCGGAAAGTATAAGATCTATCCGAAAAGACTTGGAGTCGATATGCTTTCGGCCAGCGGACATAAGATTCACGGACCGAAAGGGGCGGGATTTCTTTATGTGGACAGCCGTGTGAAGATAAAACCGATCATTTTCGGAGGCGGTCAGCAAAAAGATATGCGCTCAGGAACGGAAAACGTACCTGGAATCGCAGGATTGGCATTGGCGTCAAAAATGATCTATCAGGATCTTGAGCTGAAAACGGAGCATATGCGGGAACTGAAAACGCATTTTATAGACTGTATTTCACAGATTGGCAATGTGAAAGTGCATGGACTTACAGATGAAGGAAGCGCTCCGCACATTGTCAGCGCGGGATTTGCCGGAGTGAGGAGCGAAGTCCTGCTCCATACGCTGGAAGATCGTGGAATCTGTGTGTCGGCAGGCTCGGCATGTGCATCTAATCATCCGGCGATAAGCGGTGTTCTTCAGGCGATAGGAACGCCGAGAGAATATCTTGATTCGACGCTGCGGTTCAGTTTGTCGGAGTTTACGACAAAAGAAGAAATTGACTATACATTGGAAACACTATATAATTGTATTCCGATGCTTCGGAAATATACACGGCGCTGATTTCACATGACAGAAAGATATGGCGCAAAGAAGGAGAAGAAGATGGAGTTTCATTCATTTTTGATTAAATATGGAGAAATAGGGATCAAGGGAAAGAATCGTTATATATTTGAAGATGCGCTTGTGCGTCAGATCAGGTATGCTCTTCAGAGCGTAGACGGAGAATTCCTTGTTCATAAATGTCACGGAAGAGTCTATGTGGACTGCGAGGGTGAATATGATTATGAGGAGACGGTTGAAAGTCTCAAAAAAGTATTCGGCATTGTAGGGATCTGTCCGGTTGTCCGCAAAGAAGTGAAAGATCCGGAAGGATTGAAAAAAGACGTGACTGCTTATGTAGGCGAGATGTATCCTCAGGCAGACAAGACGTTTAAAGTAGAAGCGCGACGCGCGAATAAACGCTATCCGATGAATTCGATGGAATTAAACTGTGCGCTTGGCGAGGCGGTTCTTGATGCATATCCTGAGATGAAAGTTGATGTGCACGATCCGGAAGTACGTCTGAATGTAGAGATAAGAGAAGAAGTTTATATTTATTCCGAGATCATTCCGGGTCCGGGAGGAATGCCTGTCGGAACAAACGGCAGTGCGATGCTTCTGCTGTCGGGAGGGATCGACAGTCCGGTAGCCGGTTATATGGTTGCGAAACGCGGCGTTGAGCTGGAGGCGGTTTATTTTCACGCACCGCCGTATACAAGTGAGAGAGCGAAAGAAAAAGTGATAGATCTTGCAAGACTCGTATCTGCTTATTCAGGTCCGATCAAGCTTCACATTGTTAATTTTACCGATATTCAGCTTGCCATTTATGAAAAATGTCCGCACGATGAGCTGACGATCATCATGCGTCGGTATATGATGCGGATCGCAGAACATTTTGCGAAGAAAAACGGCTGTCTCGGTCTTGTTACGGGAGAGAGCATCGGACAGGTGGCGAGTCAGACGATGCAGAGTCTTGCGGCGACAAACGCTGTCTGCACACTGCCGGTATACCGTCCGCTTATCGGATTTGATAAGAAAGAGATTGTGGAAATATCTGAAAAGATCGACACATACGAAGTTTCAATCCAGCCGTTTGAAGACTGCTGCACGATTTTCGTGGCAAAGCATCCGGTGACAAAGCCGAATGTAGAAAGAATCGAAAAGTCGGAGATCAATCTGGCAGATTGTATCGATGATCTGATGAAGACGGCGCTTGAAACTGCAGAAGTGATCACCGTAGGGGCATAGAATCACCGAAAGTGCCAAAAGGCATGTTCAGGGATTGTAAGCGGCTGCCGAAGTTTTGGTATATCCCGGGCTTTGGCTCGTCGCCATTACAAAAAAGCTGTCTCAAAAGAGACAGCTTTTTGCATTGTGCATTTACGCATAAATATGTTTGACTGTTATTATTTGATGATATACGGGTCAAGTGCAGCGAGGATTGCATCAACGTCGCCGTCTGCGTGAATGTTAAGATCAATCGGTTTGGAGAGATCAAGACTGAAAATTCCCATAATGGATTTGGCGTCTATAACGTATCTTCCAGATACTAAATCGAAGTCGTTGTCGTATTTTGTGATCTCATTTACGAAAGATTTTACTTTGTCGATTGAATTTAATGAAATCTGTACAGTTTTCATTTTGCTACCTCCTTGAAATATGTGATAAAATAGGGTCAAAACCTTATGAATATTCTACGGGATAGGGAACTAAAAGTCAAGGAACAATGATAGAAAGAATAGGAAAAAGAGGTAAACTTATGAAAAAAGCGGCACTTCATAATCTTGGATGTAAAGTAAACGCATATGAGACGGAAGCAATGCAGGAAATGCTTGAACAGGCAGGTTATGAGATCGTTCCCTTTAAAGAAGGGGCGGATGTTTAT
>ENA-ORNI01001764-ORNI01001764.1-human-gut-metagenome-genome-assembly--contig:-NODE-1764-length-10500-cov-2.08655_pt1 | contig 10500 bp, 10 predicted proteins | sample MGYA00242118_ERZ509028 | MGnify/ENA primary metagenome ERZ509028 (study PRJEB26280, sample SAMEA2338755) | human gut metagenome | biome: human gut; feature: human-associated habitat; material: faeces...
TCAATCCCATATGTCCTCCGCCGATTTTGACTCCTGAGACGTCGATCACGGAGTCTTCGGGATGAAACGCGCGGTTGGCAAGTTTGTAAGGTTCCTGAACATGCATAACTTTATCTACGGAACTGTCAACTTCAAAGAGTCGTGGGTCGATCAGCGTTGTATCTCCGATACATCCGATGATCGTCATCTCTGTACCGCGGACGATGTGTGTGTCGAGTCCCCGGTTTTTGACCATATTTTCTACACGTGTAATAGTTTCTTCTGTTGAATGTGGTTTCAGTACGATAATCATAAAAATGCCTCCCTGTATTATGAAAAATATTTTCGGCAGCGAAGGGAAGAACAAAAGCGTTCAACTTCATACTGCAAAATTTTAACTGTTTAAAGTGCGAAACTAATAGTATCATAGAATACAAAAAAAAGAATGTCAATGATTTTTTTTGCATATTTCTTTTATTTCTATCTCTTTTTTCGCCTTTTAATGTGCAGATAAATGATATATGAACAGATTTAAAGAATAGCGCCCGACATTGACAGTCTTGCAAAGACAGTGGTATTTTAGTAGAGTTAATGATAGGCGATCAAGAACAATTAAGGAGTTGATGCAATGAAAATCATTAGACAGATCGGGATCATTTTTACAGTATGCTGGCTTAGCCTTGTGATAGAGAAACTGCTTCCTTTTACCTTTCCGGCAAGTGTGATCGGAATGATACTTCTTTTTTTATGCCTGTTTACCGGAGTTTTAAAGATAGAACATATTCAGGAAAAGGCGGATTTTCTTCTCGGAAATATGGCGTTCTTTTTTGTTCCTGCGGGCGTAAGTATTATGAATTATTTTGATGTGCTGAAACATTCGATTGTACAGTTAGTTTTTGTTTGTATTATTTCTACAATTATTACATTTGCAGTGACTGCATGGAGCGTGAAATTGACACTCCGTTTGATGAAAAGCAGGAAACCAGAAAATCTACAGTCAGGAGGCGGAGAAAAATGAGAGAATTGTGTTCTTCACCGTATTTTGGAATTGCGCTAAGCGTTCTAGCCTTCGGAATCGGGGTGAAATTAAATGAAAAGTTAAAAACACCTGTCTGTAATCCATTGGTGATTGCCATTGTTCTTATTGTCGGGGTTCTTCTTATTTTTAAAATACCCTATGAAGATTATAATGCGGGAGGAAAGATTATTAATATGTTCCTCGCTCCGGCAACTGCCTGCCTTGCAGTGGCAATCTATACAAAAATACAGACTCAAACAGTACTGGCTTCCGATTCTTGTCGGCTGCACGGCCGGATCTTTGGCATCTATGGGAAGTGTTTACGGACTGTGCCGGTTATTCGGACTGGATAAAAGTCTGACAGTTTCTTTGCTGCCGAAATCCGTAACAACCCCGATTGCCGTGAGCATATCAGAACCGGCAGGCGGCGTCGTTCCGATTACGGTTGCCGCCGTTATCGGAACAGGAATACTAGGGGGGATATTTGCGCCCCTTCTTATAAAATTATTTAAGGTATCTGATCCGGTTGCGGCAGGACTTGCCATAGGGGCATCCAGCCATGCGGTAGGAACATCGAAAGCGATTGAGATCGGGGAAGTGGAAGGCGCGATGAGCGGACTTGCAATCGGTATATGCGGTATTGTCACTGTGATTGTGTCTATATTTCTGGTGTGAAATATTTTCGGGAAGATCTTCGATGATCTTTACGGCTTTTTGTCGGAACTGTAGAAAAAAGGAATGGAAGAAATGAGGATAAAATGAAAAGAAATACATCGCATACAATAAAAAGAGCGCAGCGTTTTCCTGTTATATTGATCGGGGAAGGACTTCTCGTAGGAGCTGTCGGAGGGTTGATCGTGCTCCTTTACAGAATCGCGCTTACTTGTGCGGGAAAATGGCTTGGTGAAGCGCTGGCGTTTATAAAAGGAAATCCACTGCGGATTGCGGGATGGTTTGCTGTTTTGATGCTGCTTGCAGTGCTTGTCGGGAAACTGATAAAATGGGAACCGATGATATCGGGGAGCGGAATACCGCAGGTTGAAGGTGAAATACTTGGAAAATTGAATCAAAACTGGCTTAAAGTTCTGCCCGCTAAGTTTGCGGGAGGATTTCTTTGTCTGTTCGGCGGACTGTCTCTTGGCAGGGAAGGTCCGTCTATACAGCTTGGAGTGATGAGCGGACAGGGAATATCACGGATTTTAAGCAGAGGGAAAACAGAAGAACGGTATTTGATGACGTGTGGGGCGAGCGCCGGACTGGCTGCGGCATTTCACGCTCCTTTGGCAGGCGTTATGTTTGCGTTGGAAGAACTGCACAAAGGGTTTTCGACAAGTCTGCTTATTTCGGTTATGACAGCTTCGGTTACGGCAGATTATATATCGTCTCATATTATGGGGCTTGATCCGGTGTTCCGATTTCAGTTGGAACAGACGCTTCCCCAGAATTATTATTGGATGATCCTTGTGTTGGGAGTGATTTTAGGTCTGATGGGAGCGCTCTATAATAAGGTAATGCTAAAAGCGCAGGAACTTTATAAAAGACCGAAATTTTTAAACGAGACGACTCGTCTTATGATCGCGTTTTCGGCGGCGGGAGTGCTTGGACTTTGCATGCCTTCGGTACTTGGAAGCGGAGGGGATCTGATCGTTGCTTTGACGGATAAAGAGATGGTGTTGAAAGTTGCGATCATTACGTTTCTTGTGAAATTTCTGTTTTCGGCAGTCAGTTTCGGATCCGGCGCTCCTGGCGGAATTTTTTTTCCGCTTCTGATATTAGGCGCAATGGTCGGCGGAATCTTCTCTATGACAGGAACGGAAATCTTCGGTTTAGATCCGATGTATATGAATAATTTCGTTTTACTGGCAATGGCCGGATTTTTCACGGCGATCGTTCGTGCGCCGATCACAGGGATCATACTTCTGTTTGAGATGTCCGGCTCGGTAAGTCAGATGCTTTCTCTTGCACTTGTTTCGGTGACTGCATATGTCACTGCAACTTTGGTAAGATCTGAACCGATTTATGAAAGCCTTCTGGCAAATCTGCTGCAAAGAGAAAAAGAGGAAGAACAGCCGGTTTATGCGGGCGGGCAGAAAGTGCTGAGCGAGTTTGTGATCATGGGAGGTTCTGCTCTTGAAAACCGCACCGTCATGGAAATAGATCTGCCGGACAACTGCCTTCTTGTCGCGGTAGACAGAGGCGGAAAAGAGTTTATTCCGAAAGGAAAAACATGCCTTATGGCAGGCGATAAACTGACGGTTATGGCAGATGAACGAGATGCGGGATATGTACATGACAAAATGAAAAACTTATGTTATACTTCATTTTAGGTCAGCATTGATTTTAAATAGTTAATGTGAAGAAAACAAAGGAGAGTACGATATGAAAAGAGTACTGTTAAAGCTGAGCGGAGAAGCGCTCGCGGGAGATAAAAAAACAGGTTTTGACGAGGCAACCTGTATTAAAGTTGCAGAGCAGGTAAAGAAACTGACTGAGGATGGCATTCAGGTGGCGATCGTGACCGGAGGAGGCAACTTCTGGAGGGGAAGGACGAGCGAGACGATCGACCGGACAAAAGCAGATCAGATCGGAATGCTGGCAACGGTGATGAACTGTATTTATGTATCTGATATTTTCCGTTATGTCGGGATGAAAACAGAAGTGTTTACGCCGTTTGTATGCGGTTCGTTTACGTCATTATTCTCAAAAGATGCGGCAGTAGCGGCGCTGGAAGAAGGAAAAGTGATCTTTTTCGCAGGAGGAACGGGACATCCGTATTTTTCAACAGATACAGGGGCGGTATTAAGAGCGATCGAGATTGAAGCGGACGCGATGCTGCTTGCAAAGGCGATAGACGGTATTTATGACAGCGATCCGAAAGTGAATCCGGAAGCGGTCAAATATGACGAGATATCCATACAGGAAGTGATCGATCAGAAACTTGCCGCGGTGGATCTTACAGCATCGATTCTCTGCCTTGAAAATAAGATGCCGATGCTTGTATTCGGTTTGAACGAGGAAAACAGTATTGTGGAAACGATGAGCGGAAACTTTACGGGAACGAAAGTGACTGTATAAGCGTTATAAAAAATTTGCAGGAGGATATAAATATGAATGAAAGATTGACGACATATGATTCAAAGATGACAAAAACGATCAATAATCTTGACGGAGAATTAGCTACGATCAGAGCCGGTCGCGCAAATCCACATGTTCTTGATAAATTGACAGTTGATTATTACGGATCGCCGACACCGATCCAACAGGTGGCAAACGTATCTGTCCCGGAAGCAAGGATGATTCAGATCCAGCCGTGGGAAAAGAGCATGCTCAAAGAGATTGAGAAAGCGATCCTTATGTCAGATCTCGGCATCAATCCGACTAATGACGGTTCGACGGTTCGCCTCGTATTCCCTGAACTTACGGAGGATCGGAGAAAAGAACTGGCAAAAGATGTGAAGAAAAAAGGAGAGGCTGCGAAAGTGGCTGTCAGAAATATCCGTCGTGACGGAAATGTAGCGTTTAAGAAGTTAAAAGGAACGGAAGTTTCGGAAGATGAGATCAAAGATCTGGAAGACGATCTTCAGAAGATTACGGATAAATATATCGAAAAGATTGATAAGATGGTCGAGGTAAAGACAAAAGAGATTATGACTGTGTAATCGGATTCTTAACGCCGTTACAAAAACTGGGGGCTTTGATTGTAAGCCCCCTTTCGTATAGAGAGGAAGAAAAGATGAACGTACCGCAGCATATAGCAATTATTTTAGACGGAAATGGCAGATGGGCGAAAGCAAAGGGGATGCCGCGAAACTACGGACACGCACAGGGAAGCAAAAATGTGGAGAAAATCTGTGAAGAGGCATGGCGTATGGGAATTAAATATCTGACGGTTTATGCATTTTCAACAGAAAATTGGAGCCGCCCGGAAAATGAAGTTGCGGCTCTTATGAAACTGCTTCGTAATTATATGAAAACATGCTTGAAAACAGCGGCCAAGAATGATATGAAGATCCGTGTGATCGGAGATATTGAGCCGTTGGATGACGATATCAAAAGCAGGATTCGCGAGCTAGAAGCTGCTACCACAGACAACGGCGGTCTGAATTTTACGATTGCCTTGAATTACGGAAGCAGAGATGAGCTGACACGGGCAGCGCAAAAAATGGCGAAAGACTGTGCAGAAGGAAAGATAAAAGCAGAAGAGATTGATGAATCGGTGTTTGAGACATATTTAGATACTCATGGGATTCCGGATCCAGATATGATGATCCGAACGAGTGGGGAGCAGAGATTGTCGAATTATCTTCTTTGGCAGCTTGCATATTCGGAATTTTATTTTACGGATGTGCCCTGGCCGGATTTTACAAAAGAAGAACTTGTAAAAGAATATAACCACAGACACAGAAGATTCGGCAAAGTTGAGGAGGCGTAATCTATGTTTAAAACACGGTTGTTGAGCGGCATTATGCTGATGATCATTGCATTGACGACAGTGATTGCCGGAGGGCAAGTTTTATTTACGGTTCTTTTCGCGATCAGCCTGATCGGAATGTCAGAACTTTATAAAGTGTTTGGCATTGAGAAAAAAGCGCCGGGAATTGTCGGTTATATTTTTGCTTTCGGGTATTATGCGCTTATTTATATGGAAGAATATCTCCCGGGAGAAAAACATACATGGTTTATGCTGCTTTTTATGGCGTATTTGATCTGCCAGATGGCAGTGCTTGTATTTTCTTATCCGAAATATAATACACAGCAGATCATGGCGGCATTTTTCGGAGTATTTTATGTAGCGGTAATGCTGTCTTACATTTACCTTACAAGAATGCTTCCGGGAGGAGTGTTTACCGTATGGCTTGTGTTTATCTGTTCGTGGGGATGCGATACATGTGCATACTGTGTAGGCATGCTCATCGGAAAGCATAAGATGGCTCCGGTTCTGAGTCCGAAAAAATCCGTAGAAGGCGGGATAGGAGGAATTGCAGGCGCAGCCCTGATTGGTGTGCTTTATGCATTAGCTGTGAACCACTGGGGAAATGCAGGGGCGAGTATCGTTTCTTATGCAGTGATCGGTGCAGTCGGCGGCGCAATTTCCCAGATCGGCGATCTGGCGGCATCGGCGATCAAACGTTATCATAATATTAAAGATTACGGGAAACTGATTCCGGGTCATGGAGGAATTCTGGATCGTTTTGACAGTGTCATTTTTACTGCTCCGATCATATATTATCTTGCGGTTTTATTGTAAGACATAAGGGCATTATGAAGCCGGAAGATAAGTTTACGGGCGATATGTTACAGGACAGATGCAGAAGTGAGGTACAAAGATATGAAAAGAATCGCTGTCTTAGGGTCTACCGGCTCGATCGGAACCCAGACGCTTGAAATTGTAAGAACAAACAAAGATATAAAAATCACGGCGCTTGCTGCGGGAAATAACATTGAACTTCTGGAAAAACAGATCCGGGAATTCAAACCGTCGATTGCCGCAGTGTGGAATGAGGAAAAAGCCGCAGAGCTGAAAATAAAGACTGCGGATCTGGATGTGGAGATCTTATCCGGGATGGACGGATTGCTTGCCGCTGCATCTTGGAAAGATTCACAGATTGTTGTAACTGCGATTGTAGGTATGATCGGAATCCTGCCGACGATCGAGGCGATCAAAGCCGGAAAGGATATTGCGCTGGCAAATAAAGAAACACTTGTGACGGCAGGGCATATTATCATGCCGCTGGCGGAACAATATAAAGTGTCGATCCTTCCTGTAGACAGTGAACACAGCGCGATTTTTCAGTCGCTTCAGGGGGGACAGCGCAAAGCTCTCCATAAAATATTATTGACTGCTTCGGGCGGACCGTTCCGCGGGAAAAAAAGAGAAGAACTTACCGGTATACAAGTTGAAGATGCTTTGAAACATCCAAACTGGGAGATGGGACAGAAGATTACGATCGATTCTTCTACAATGGTGAATAAAGGTCTTGAAGTGATAGAAGCCAAATGGCTTTTTGACGTTTCGGTCGATCAGATCCAAGTTGTCGTACAGCCTCAAAGCATTATTCATTCTATGGTAGAATATGAGGACGGTGCGGTGATCGCTCAACTTGGAACACCGGACATGAAACTGCCGATCCAATATGCGCTTTATTATCCGGAGAGAAGGTATCTTCCGGGAGATCGTCTTGATTTTTCCACACTTTCGCAGATTACTTTTGAGAAGCCGGATATGGAGACGTTTTACGGACTGAAGCTTGCGTATGAAGCCGGGAGAAAAGGCGGTTCTCTTCCGACTGTGTTTAATGCGGCAAACGAGCGTGCTGTTGCAATGTTTCTCGGAAGACAGATCGCATATCTTGAGATTCCGGAGATTATTTCGGCGTGTATGGAAAATCATAAAAATATTGCAGATCCGACAGTGGAAGAGATACTAAAGACTGAGCGGGAAACATATGAATTTATAAAAAACAGGTGGTAGCGAATGGGAATCATTATTGCAGTTTTATTATTTAGTTTTATTATCATCTTTCATGAATTGGGACATTTTCTTCTTGCAAAGAAAAACGGAATTCGGGTAGATGAATTTTCTTTAGGACTTGGACCTACGTTATTAGGAAAACAGATCGGAGAGACAAAATTTTCTCTGAAACTGCTTCCTTTCGGCGGCGCGTGTATGATGGGCGAAGATGATGCCGACGATCTGTCGGAAGGAAGTTTCAACAGTAAATCCGTGTGGGCGAGAATGTCAGTTGTTGCGGCGGGACCGATCTTCAATCTCATTCTTGCGTGTGTTTTCTGTTTTATATTGATTATGATAACCGGTTACAGAAGTCCGGAAATAACAGGAGTGCTGGACGGCTATTCCGCGCAGGAAGAGGGACTTCAAGCCGGAGACGTTATCACAGAGATCAACGGGCGGAACGTGCATATATGGGATGATGTCAGTCTGTATACAATGACACATGCCGATGAAGCGCCTTTCAAAGTAGAGTATGAACGTGACGGCAAGAAATATACGGCAAAACTGGAGCCTCGACAGTTGGAAGGCGATGCCGCACCGCTGCTTGGGGTGACAAGCGGAGATATAGTAAAACCGGGGATTTTCAAATCTGTTGAATACAGTATTTACAAAGTAAAGTACTGGATGAATTATACAGTAGACAGTTTGCGCATGCTTGTGACAGGTCAGGCAGGACTTAAAGATCTTTCAGGTCCGGTAGGAATTGTAAATGCCGTAGACGACATGTATCAGGAAGCAGCTCCGGCAGGGTTCGGCGTTGTGATGCTCAGTATGATGAACTTCGGTGTTCTGCTGACAACAAATCTCGGAATTTTAAATCTGCTTCCGCTCCCTGCATTGGACGGAGGACGACTTGTTTTTCTTATAATAGAAGCGATCCGTAAAAAACGTGTTCCGCCGGAAAAAGAAGGAATGGTACATTTTGCGGGATTCGCATTGCTTATGGTACTGATGGCCGTTGTGATGTATAACGATATCATGAAGTTGTTTTGATTATCATATGCTCTTGCAGAGACTCCGAATACGAAAGTTGTTCTAAACGAAAGCTTCCGCATATATATTTAGAGAGAATAAATCTGATGAAGGAGAACGTATGCGGGAAACAGAAAACAATAAGAGGTATAAAGCTGCAATGCAAGGAGTCAGGATGCAGAATGTGAAAATGCAGCAGGAGGCGGCAGATAAAGGATCATTACAGGTGAATGTAACTTCATCGGTGAATTCATATCCGATTTCGGAAGCTCGCATTTCGATTTCGTATACCGGTGTTCCGGAAAATACATTAGAACAGTTGGTGACTGATTCCTCGGGGCAGACGGATATGATTGAGCTGGATGCGCCGCCGGAAGAGTGGAGTCTGGACCCTGAAAACGAACGGCAGCCTTATTCGGAATATACATTGAATGTAAGCGCTCCGGGGTTTGAGCCTGTGAGCATTGCGGGAACAGAAATTCTGGCAAATACAAAAGCAATTCAAAATATCAGGATGAGACCGACAGATACGGGCAGGGAAGAGGAAGAAATTTTCGTCATCCCTGCTCATACTTTATATGCAGAATATCCTCCTAAAATAGCGGAAGATGAGATCAAGCCTGTAAATGAAAGCGGAGAGATCGTTTTAAGCCGTGTTGTTGTTCCTGAATACATTGTTGTTCATGACGGTTCTCCGAGAGATTCGACTGCAAAAAACTATTATGTGAAGTATAAAGATTATATCAAAAATGTGGCATCCAGCGAAATTTATGCCACCTGGCCCGCAAATACGATTCGGGCAAACGTTCTTGCGATTATGTCTTTTACGCTCAATCGCGTTTATACCGAATGGTATAGAAACAAAGGGTATGATTTTACGATCACTTCATCTACAGCATTCGATCATAAGTGGATACCGGAAAGAAATGTATATGAAAGCATTTCCGTGATCGTAGATGAATTGTTTGCAAATTATCTTTCAAGACCGAACGTGCGGCAGCCGATATTGACACAGTATTGTGACGGGAAAATGGTGAGCTGTCCGAATTGGATGACACAATGGGGGTCGAAGGAACTTGGAGATAAAGGTTTGACACCGATCGAGATTCTTCGTTATTTTTACGGAGATGACATGTATATTAATATTGCGCCGGAAATATCAGGTATTCCATCTTCGTGGCCGGGATATGTATTGGAGATCGGGTCAAGCGGAGAAAAGGTGAGGCAGATACAGGAGCAGTTGAATGTAATTGCGGGAGCGTATCCTGCGATACCTAAAATTACGGCAGACGGTATTTACGGTTCAAAAACGGCGGAATCGGTCAGAAAATTTCAGGAAGTGTTTCAACTGCCGCAAACGGGGAAAGTCGACTACAGTACATGGTATAAAATATCCGAAATTTATGTCGGCGTATCCAGAATCGCAGAGTTGACGTAACTTTGAAAAATCGAAAGTGATAGCGGAATCGGCATAGTTCCGGTGAAAATACCTTGACTTATTTTAATGACATATTTATAATGAATAAGGATATTGCAAAAACATGGAAGAGGAATAGTAGGAGTGTATCGTATTCAGAGAACTGCCGGTCGGTGCGAGGCAGAAACGTAAACTGTGAACTCACCTCGGAGTTCTTTCGTTGAACTTCAAGTAGACGAAAGCGGGAATTCCCGTTATAGAATGAATGAGTGCATTTGGTCGGATGAGGATACAGGAACAAAAAAGTTTTCCCGGTCCGGTCGGATGAACAAGAGTGGTACCACGGAAATAAGCCTTTTCGTCTCTTGAGTTTTCAGGAACGGGAGGCTTTCTTTTATGCGTAATATAACGATGAATGAAGGAGAGAAACATATGGGTACAAAGATAATGTATAATCACAAAGCGATTGAAAAAAAGTGGCGTGAAAAATGGGCGGAAAATTCGGTAAATCCAAGAGTGGATGATAACGGAAATAAAAAACAGAAGTATTACTGTCTTGACATGTTTCCGTATCCGTCAGGAAACGGTCTGCATGTCGGA
>ENA-ORNI01001767-ORNI01001767.1-human-gut-metagenome-genome-assembly--contig:-NODE-1767-length-10478-cov-18.5064_pt1 | contig 10478 bp, 5 predicted proteins | sample MGYA00242118_ERZ509028 | MGnify/ENA primary metagenome ERZ509028 (study PRJEB26280, sample SAMEA2338755) | human gut metagenome | biome: human gut; feature: human-associated habitat; material: faeces...
CTAGTTGTCCATAGTTTATGAATACTCCAACTGCTCCAGCTCCTGCATCTGTTCTGGCTGCTGATATTATAGAAGTATTATTTATTTTTGTTGTGGCATTAGAAGTTGCATTTTTACTAGAGTTCATTTCTAAACCAATAACCTGTCCTTTATATGCATCTGCTCCTAATGCACTTGCTGTTGATACAGAAGCTAGATTTGCAGTAACAGGATTATTTACATTTAAAACACTATTTTGAGCAACAACTCTGTTGAAATAGTAGAAATCTGCCCCAGACATAGATGCTTTATTCATTGCTGTATCTACATTTATTGTAGTTTTTTCTAAAGCAGCTTCTAAATATTCTGTTATTCCTGCATCATTTGTAACTGCGACTCCAGAAGTTACATCCCCTTGCAGCGTGCTTATAGTAGTTGCAGGCATATTCTTTATATTAAATACTATTACATCATTTGATTTTACATGAACTTTTGTTCCTGTAAGAGTAAGTGGAGATACTCCTCCTTTATCAATATCAAAAGCTGTAGCTGTTCCTCCAAGAATTATTTCAGTATTTGTCAAATTAATTTTTCCAATTCCATCAGTATATGCTGCATATCCATTGTTTACTTCTATTTTTCCATTACTTAAGTCAATATTTCCATTTGTTCCTATAGAAGCTACTCCAGCAGCACCATCTGTAACTTTTATATTAGTATACTGAGCATTAATAGTTCCGCCGTCAACCATCAATCCAATTCCTCTGTATGACCCAGCACTACCAGATACTTCGGCTCCTTGAATTTCTATATCAGGTGTAGAACTAAGAGTAGCTTTATTAACTGTTATGGTAGCACCATTAGCAGCAAAGGCTCCTAGTGCATTTATACTGTCAGAACTTGTTGGAGAATCTACAGATAATTTAAGGTTTGATATACCTCCAGTTGTTGTTATAGAAGTTCCTGTTCCATCAGCATAGAGTCCTATTCCATTTACAGAAGTATTTCCATTTCCTTTTATATCTTTTATTGAAATACTGTATCCATTTTTAGCTACAGCACCAACATTATTTTTTCCTCCATCTAAAACTACTGCACTTGATGAAGCTATGTTTCCACCTTTATTTTGCAGAACATTGCTGCTATTATAAATATCCATAGCTATCATACCTATGTTGCTTTCTCCACCTAACACTTCTACAGAACCTGTTCCTAAAGTCAATGTTGGAGAAGTTCCTGTTGTAGTTGTTATAGGCACAACTCCAATAGAATTCTCTGTATTAGAATAAATTTTAATTCCATGTGAATCAAGATTTATACTCTTATATGATAATATTCCTACTGTTCCTTCTATTTTACCAGTGTTACTATTATCTCCATAATAATTACTAATAGCTTGACCACCATTTGTATCTGCTGCTGCAACATTTAGAACTTTATTAGCAGTTCCTGATGTATCTCCTATATCTGCATGAAAATTTCCATAAATATTATTTCCAGAAGGAGCAAAAGAATTAGTCACATATAGACCAATACTTTCATCACCATATAGAACAACAGGCTTTCTAATTCCTGCCCCATCTGTAAAGTCCATGTATAGAGTCCCATCTGCTGCATATGCATTTTTTGCATACACTCCTAATGATCCTTTTCCAGACATTTCTATAATTCCTCTATTTACAATCACTGTATTCAATACTTTTCCATAATTTGAAGTACTTGTAAGTCCATTATTTATAGTATAAGCTCCACTATCTCTAGTATATATTTTCATACTTCCAGAATTATATAATACTTGTTGATTGACACTAGCACTATCGTTAGAAACTAAAAATCCTGAATTATATGCACCATATATTGTACCACCATCATTATATGGTCTAATTATTATCTCATCAGTATTAATTGCAAAAGTTGTACTTACTGTTGCTACATGTTTATATTGATTTGTCAGAGATAAGTTTCCACCTTCTAATACTATTTTTCCACTATTGAGCCACATCATCCCTTTTGCAACATATGAAGTTCCATGACCAGCAGCATATCCCGCTCCAACAGAAGTTGATACAGCTTCTGCATCATCCCATGCATTAATTACATTAGCAGCTTTAGCTGCACTTACATATTGTGCTATTGTTGCATTACTTTGATCTGTTGCTTTTAGTAAAGCATTTTTTATAGCAAGAAAAGTATTGGCTGCTCCATGATTATCCATATGAACAAATTCTCTTAAGTTTAGTGTACTCTCCTCATTTTTTCCAGTATATATAAAGTTTCCATTATTATATAACCCTACATATGTTGTAGTTACTGCCTGTACCCCTGTTCCTTGACTATAATAACTTCCGCCATTACTGTTTTTAAAGTTTTTATCTGTTGTAACATCAGCCATTGTGTTTATTGTATTATTTGCAACTGTTAATCCTCCTGATGTTGCTCCTAAATATGTATAAGCTACATAATCTTTATATGTATAAGCAAATCCACCATATGTAGTTGTAGCATTTGGCTTTCCAGTTTCTCTATCAACAAGGAAATCTCCATTTAATACTGCTATATTAGCAATAAATCCATTTTCCCCTGTAACATTATCAACATAATATTTATTTCCATTCCCTATTGAACGTGAGCTAAAAGCAACATTAGGTATCTCAGGAATAATAATCTCAGGTGCTGTTGGCTTTTCAGGAGCACTTACCATTGTTGGATCTACTGCATTTGGAATTGCTACAGTTGGCTTAAGAATTGTCTTATCTCCTGGTACTGTTGGTGTAGGTACACTTGGAGCTGTTACATTTATTGAAGCTATTGCTCCTGGTGTTATTACACTAATTGTTGGAAGAGTAATTGTTGCTGGTGCTGTTGGTGCTGTTATTGTTGGTGCTGTCAGACTTGGTATCCCACCAATCGTTGGAACTCCCACTGTTATGTTGATTGTTTTATTTATTTCAGGAAGCATTGGTTCAACAGGAACAATATTTGCTCCCACTTCTATTGTTTCCCTAAATACCTCGTTATCAACAGCTACTCCATTTCCAGACATTATTTTGTCTTTTCCAATATTTCCAGTTGATCTAAGAAGACTTCTTCCGCTCTTTGTTCCATAATGCTTGTTGATTGCATCAATAGTCTCAGAAAACTCCTTATCTGTTCTGTCTTTCATTTTTCCATTATCTAAATACTGATAAGTAAAAAAGATTTGTGTACTATTGAACAAAGGCTTTGAATAAAAATCTCCCTTTCTTACAAGCTCCACAAAGTCTGCATTATATTCTTTTATCATTTTTTCGTTTTCTGCTATTTTCCTTTTTATTTCTTCTCGTTCTGTTTGAATCCTAGTTAAAAGATCGCTTTTAGTTTCCTGTATTTCCTCTGCTGTTATTCCTGCACCTAAAGATATTCCTCCTGTTATCATGAAGGCTATCAAAAGCGAAAGAGAATAACTGACTTTTCTTTTCAAAAATCTCTTTAGAGATTTTTCAATGTCGTTCTTTCTCATAAAATCTTCCCCCTATTTAATTTCCTGCTCTTACTTTCTGTTCCATTCTATCTAATCTACTCAAGTATTCATTAAGTTTCTCATTTTCTAATAAAAGTAATTCAATTTCATTATTATTTGAATTAAACTCATCATATACTTCATCAAATTTCTGACTTAAAAATACTCTGTTTTCATTAGGTTCCATCCCCAAAACTTCTTCAAGTTTCACAATCTCTTCTTCTTCCATTTTCAGAAATGCCATTCTTTCCTTTCCAATTTCAAAAGCTGCTCCTGCTGCTGCTATTCTAGCTTCAGGGTTATTGTCGCTTCTAAATACTTTTTCTTCAAGAGATTCATTCATATCTCTTCTGATATCTTCAAGTATTTTTTTCCCCTTTTTTTCCTCTGCCTTTTCAGCTGCTATTCTGGCTTTTTCCTCTTCAGCTTTTGCTTTTTCAGCATCTTCAATAGCTTTCAGTTTTGCCTTTTCTTCAGCCTGAATTTCTCTTCTTATCTGTTCAAGAACTTTTCTCCCCTCTTTTTCACTTACTTCCTGTGAATAAAGTGCTGTTGTCAAACAAGATAGAAAAAGAAACATAGTAACTACTTTTTTCATATCTCTTTCCTCCTTAAAATTGAATCTCTTTCAAGATGTTGTAGTTTAATTAAAAATAATAAAATAAATCCCCCCTCTTTTTTACGCCAAACAAATATTCTAAATTTTAATTTTTTAGAACATTTTTTATCATTTTTATAAATTAAAAACGTTTACATAATAATCTTATTAACTAAATTATAACATATTATTATTTCTCGTACAAATAAAATCATATTATAAATCTTTTATTTTTACATGTTTTTTATACTCTTTTCTTTTATAGGCAACAACTGTCACTTATTTTTTTATAAAAGAATGTAAATAATTTTTGAATATATAATAAACAAAAAATAGAAATAATAACTTCTAAAAATATGAATGGCTGTTTAGAAAAGATTTTTAAGTTAAGGAAAAAGAAAAAATATGACAAAAAAAGACTGAATCTAGAATAACTCTAAATTCAGTCATAAAAATTTTTTTTATTTAATTTATCTTTAAATTATTTTCTTACAAATTATGCATGTGCTTCAGAAATTTTTTCTTTTTTCAAAGTTTTAAAGAATCCTAAAGTACATACTGCTGATAATATCAATCCACAAACTAATCCAACCATTTCTATCGTAGCTACTGGAGTTCCATGGAAGAATCTTACAAATCCTTCTGGTGCTATAACTATATAGTCAGTAACAACTACAGTCATAAACATTGCTGGAAGAAGAGCAATAAAATAATTTTTACCATGGTTGTTCAAGTACTTAGCTGCTGCCCAAAGAGCTATTGTAGCTAATGTTTGATTTGACCAGCTGAAATATCTCCATAAAATATTGAAATCTATGAAGCATAATGCAATACCAACTACAAATAAAGGTATAGCAATTAAAAATCTATTTGCTATTGGACCTTGTTTATATCCAATTGCATCTGCTATTGTAAGTCTTGCACTTCTAAAAGCTGTATCTCCTGATGTTATTGGACAAGCAACTACTCCTAATAGAGCCAAAGCTCCTCCAACTTTTCCTAATACTGAAGTAGAAATTCTATTTACTACAACTGCTGCTCCACCATGACTCAACGCTTCTCCAAGCCCTGGAGTTCCACCAAAGAAACTCATTACTGCTGCTGCCCATACTAGAGCTACAACTCCTTCAGAAATCATTGCACCATAGAACACTTTTCTTCCTTCAACTTCATTTTGAAGACATCTAGCCATCATTGGAGATTGAGTAGCATGGAATCCACTGATTGCTCCACAAGCTATTGTGATAAACAAATAAGGGAATACTGATTGATGTGCTGGATGATAATTTTCAAAAGCTATCTCTGGAATATGATATCCTTCAACAACAATTCCGATTCCAATTCCAATTGCCATAACTAATAATGCAATACCAAATATAGGATAAATTCTTCCAATTATTTTATCTATTGGTAATACAGTTGCTGCTAAGTAATATACTATGATAATAGCAATAAGCACCATTTTATCTATACCTGTAAGGTCATTCAAAATAGCTGCTGGACTTGTTATAAATACAACTCCAACCAATACTAGAAGAATTATTGAGAAAACTACCATAAGTTTTCTTGCTCCATTACCAAGGTTTTCCCCAACTAGTTCTGCAACACTTGCTCCATCTTTTCTTAAAGACATCATTCCAATTAAGAAGTCATGAACAGCTCCTGCGAATATACATCCAAATACGATCCATAAGAATGCTGCTGGACCCCACATTGCTCCTGCTACTGCTCCAAATATAGGTCCTGTTCCTGCTATATTCAAGAACTGAATAAGGAATGCTTTTTTCCATCCCATCTCTACATAGTCTACACCGTCACTTAATTTTTTTGATGGTGTAAGTCTGCTTGGTTCAATACCAAATATTTTTTCAACTATCTTACCATAAACAATATAACCAACTATTAGAGCAATTATTGAAATAATAAAACTATACATACAACCTGCCTCCCATTTATATTTTATTTAGATATAATAATATAATTTTCTACATCTTAGATAATACACCTAAAGCCTATAAAAAGAATGCTTTGTTCTTTAAAAGGTTAAAATTGATACTTAAAATGCAAAAATAAATCCTTTAATATCATTTTTTATATTCTATTCTTTATGGTATAATTTTTATGTCTATTATTGGGAGGGGATATAAATTGTTAAAATTAATACTTAAAATGCAAAAATAAATCCTTTAATATCATTTTTTATATTCTATTCTTTATGGTATAATTTTTATGTCTATTATTGGGAGGGGATATAAATTGTTAAAATTAATACTTAAAATGCAAAAATAAATCCTTTAATATCATTTTTTATATTCTATTCTTTATGGTATAATTTTTATGTCTATTATTGGGAGGGGATATAAATTGTTAAAATTAACCAGTCATTTGTTAAACAATTTAGGATATATTATTGCTATAGCTTTCTTTTTCACAAAGTTTAAAAGTGCTAAAAATATATTTACAAGAAATAAATACAGTCAAAAGGACATTCTTCTCCTTTCAGCATTCTTTTCAGGTCTTGCTATAATTGGTACATATACAGGGGTAGATTATCGTGGTGCAATAGTAAATGTAAGAAATATTGGGGTTGTAGTAGGAGGTATCCTTGCTGGTCCAGAAGTTGGAATTTTAGTGGGACTTATCGCTGGTATTCATAGACTTTTTGTGGATGCAAGTTCTATAACTACTGTTCCATGTGCTATTGCTACTATGGCAGGTGGTTTTATCACTGCTCATCTCTACAAAAAAACTAATGAAAAAAACTGCTACCTATATGGGTTTCTTGGAGGATTCATTGTAGAAAATCTCAGTATGGTGCTGATACTTCTATTGGGATCAGATTTTGAACTTGCAAAAGATATAGTTTCCAAAATTTATTTTCCAATGATACTGGCTAATGCTATTGGAGTTTCAATAGTCATTCTCATTATTCAAGATATAATTTCTGAAAAAGAGATTATAGCTGGAAAACAGGCGAAACTAGCTCTTGAAATAGCAAATAAAACTCTTCCTTATTTTAGAAAAGGGGAGTCTTTAAATGAAGTTTGTAAAATAATTTTAAATTCTCTGGATGCTAAGGCAGTCGTCATTACCAATGATAAATATATAATTGCTAGCTATGCTATATCTGATGAGTTTAAAATTGATCATACTGATATAAGAAGTGAAGCAACAAAGCAGGTATTGAAAACTGGAAAAATTTTAGTTTTAGGAGAAGAAAATGGTATCAAAGATTTTCATTGTATCACAGGCAAAATAAAGTCATGTATAATATCACCTCTTTTTCAGGGAGAAAGAATAGTATCTGGGACTCTTAAAATATATTTTGATAAAGCTGAAAATGTAACTGCCCGAAATCAATACCTTGCTGAAGGACTTTCGCTGCTCATATCTACTCAATTAGAAATAAGTACTGTCGAAAACTTCAAAGCTATGGCAAGGGATGCGGAACTAAAAGCTTTACAAACACAGATTAATCCTCATTTTCTCTTTAATGCACTTCATACTACTGCATTTTTTGTAAGAATGGACCCAGCAAAAGCAAAAGAAGTAATAATCGACTTATCTACATATCTTCGTTACAATTTGGAAAATGCTTCAAAAGTAGTATCACTTGATATGGAGCTCACTCAGGTAAAAGCTTATGTTAACATAGAAAAAGCTCGTTTTGGGGATAAAATTTCAGTAGAATACGATGTAGAAGAAGGATTGGAAAATATAAAAATACCTAGTCTTACTATTCAGCCTCTAGTTGAAAACAGTATCAAACATGGTCTCCTGAGACAAAGAGGTGGAGGACATGTATATATCACTGCCAAGAAAAAAGATAAGGGATGTATTGTGACTATTGAAGATGATGGAATAGGAATTGATCCAAAAATAATAGAAGAATTAGATGGAAGAATGGAAAAAAGTATTGGACTTAAAAATGTTCACAACAGAATAAAATTAATGTATGGAAAAGGACTAGTTATTGAAAGTTTAGAAAAAGGAACTAGAATATCCTTTTATATAGAATAGGGGGAAATAATGTTTAAATGTGTAATTATAGAAGATGAGTTTCCAGCTAGAGAAGAGTTGAAATTCTTTATAGAAAAACATGGTGGAATAGAACTTGAAAAAGAATTTGACAGCCCTTTAGATGCTCTTAAATACCTTCAAGGAAACAAGACAGATATAGTTTTTCTTGATATAAATATGCCTGAGCTTGATGGTATGAGTCTTGGAAAAATTCTTTCTAAGCTAAATGAAAATTTAAAAATAGTATTTATTACAGCCTATAAAGAATATGCTGCTGAAGCCTTTGAAATTAAAGCTTTTGACTATCTTCTAAAACCTTATTCTGAAAAAAGAATAAATGAGCTTTTAGATAATCTTACAAAAGAAAAAGAAATAGAGCATATAAAAGATACTAATAAAATCAATAAAGTAACAGTTACTTCTGATGAAAAAATGTATGTTATTTCTATTGATGACATTTATTACATTGAAGCAGGAGAAAAAGAAAGTATGATTTATACCAAAGATAATTCTTATTCTTCAAAAATAAAAATTTCAAAATGGGAAGAAATGTTACCTAAAAACAAATTTTATAGAACCCACAGATCATATATGATAAATCTTGATAAAATAACAGAGGTTGAACCTTGGTTTAATGGAACTTATGTCTTAAAAATACAGGATTTAAAATTTAAAGTTCCTGTCAGCAGAAATAACATAAAAGAATTTAAAGAAATATTAGTTATAAAATAAAAGTTTTATAAAAAATAATAAAATTGGAGAATGAATCCTCATCCTCCAATTTTATTATTTTTCTTTTTTTGAATTATCTCCAGTTATTGAAAGTTCTGGCATATTTATAGATTTCGCTATATCATTTGCCATTTTGAAAGCTGGTATAGCTCTTGTTATATCTGTTACTATTCCTGCTATTTGATTTCCTGCTCCATTACTTCCATCTGTTGACCCTGATCCCCCATCACCAGCTATTATATTCAAGCTGTTGATATCTATATTAGCCACTGCATCTGCCTGTGCTTTAGCCAGTTGTGGAAGTATTTCAATAAGTTTAAGCCCCATAATTCCAGATTGTCCATATACTTCTAAAAGTTTTTTCTCCGCTTCAGCTTTTTTCTCAATAGGTAATGCTACTTTGATTGCATCTGCTTTTATTTTAGCTATTTCCAATTGATTATCTGCTTCAAGTTTTTTTAATTTAAGTTCTGTAATTTTTTCTATTTCAAGTTTTTCATTATATACTTTTGTTTCAACTATTTCTTTTGCTCTCTGAGTTTCTAGTGCAACTTCTGCCTGTTTCTTAACAGTTTCTTTAGATTTATCTGCTATCTCCTGCTTTAAACTTTCCTCTTGAAGCTTAATCTCTTTTTCTTTATCCAATTCTTTTAAATTAATCGATTTTTCAGTTTCTATTCTATAAAGATTTTGAGCTTTTTGAGATTCAGACTCCATTCTTTTTTCTTCAGCCATTTTATTTTGAGTAGCATTTGTTTGGATAAGTTCAGCTTTGATTGTTTCTTCTGTTATCACTGCTTTAGTTTTCGATACCTGTATCTGTCTTATTTTATCCTGTTCAGTTACAGCTATATCTCTTTGAGCATTAGCTTCTGCTACCCCTACATCAGATTTTCTCTGTTGTTCTGCCACAGCTATTTGTGCATCTGAAGTTGCAAGAGCTGATGCTTTTTTACCAAGCATTTCTGTAATTCCATCCATATCTTTTATCATCTTAATATTATAGTTAATCAAATCAAGTCCTAATTTACTCAACTCTTTTTCAGCATTTTCACTAACTTTTGTCATCAATAGAACTCTATCCTGTAGCAAATCTTCAAATTCCATTTCTGATATAATTGTTCTTGTCTGTCCAGTAAGTATTTCTTTAGCTAATGCACATATTTCATTATCGTTGAAACTTAATAGTCTATGTGAAGCTATAATTCTTTCTTCTGGTGAACTTGATATAGCAAAAGTTGCATCTGCTTCTACTACCACTCTAATTTTATCATTAGATACTACATTTGAGTCTTCTCTCAAATCTATATCTATATTCATAGGTTTTAAATTTAGTTTTTTACATCCCTGAACTATTGGCAGTATAAATGTACCATTAGATGTTATTATCTTATTTCCACCAAGTCCATACTTTACAAGAATAACATCATTGGGACATTTTCGATATATAAGAACTGCTCCACCTATCAATATAACTCCTAAGAAAATAATCAAAGAAACTCCTAAGCCTAAAAACATAAATTCCTCCCCATAGTTTATATTTTTCTATTTTACTTTAAATAAAAATAAAATATATTTCTATTTTAATATACACCATTTAGTTATTAAAGTCTATATTTTATATTTTTTATTAATTTTATATATAAATTT
>ENA-ORNI01001771-ORNI01001771.1-human-gut-metagenome-genome-assembly--contig:-NODE-1771-length-10445-cov-2.8435_pt1 | contig 10445 bp, 7 predicted proteins | sample MGYA00242118_ERZ509028 | MGnify/ENA primary metagenome ERZ509028 (study PRJEB26280, sample SAMEA2338755) | human gut metagenome | biome: human gut; feature: human-associated habitat; material: faeces...
AGTTGCGCCTGCTCCTGTAAGTACAACACCTGCTTCTTTTGCCTTGGCAACAATAGCTTTTGCACATCCTTCCATTGAATCAAAGGAAATGAAGTATCCACCATGTGGTTTTGTCCACTCGCCGATTCCAAGACCGCCAAGTTCTCTGTCCAGTGTGTTAAGGACCATTTCAAATTTCGGACGGAGAATTGCCGCATGTTTTCTCATGTGTTCATGAAGACCGTCGATATTTTTGAAGAATTTTACATGACGTAACTGGTTTAATTTGTCATGTCCGATTGTCTGAATCTGCATGTAGCTGCGGAAATCTTCCAGGTTTGCTTTGGAAGCTGCAACTGCTGCAATACCGGAACCCGGGAAGCTGACTTTTGATGTTGATGTAAATTTATATACAAGATCAGGATTTCCTGCTTTTGCACATGCTTCAAGGATTTCTACAAGGAAGTCCTGATTGTCATCATAGAGATGATGAATGCTGTATGCGTTATCCCAGTAGATACGGAAATCAGGTGCTGCCGGTTTCAGATGCGCAAAGCGCTCTACTGTTTCTGCTGAATAAGTATATCCCTGTGGGTTGGAGTATTTCGGCACACACCAGATTCCTTTGATGGATGCGTCTTCACTGACAAGCTTCTCTACCATATCCATGTCTGGTCCCTGTGGTGTCATTGGCACGTTGATCATTTCGATTCCGAAGAATTCTGTGATCTTGAAATGGCGGTCATATCCCGGTACAGGACAGAGGAATTTTACCTTATCAAGTTTGCACCATGGGGTATTTCCCATTACACCCTGTGTCATAGAACGTGCAATGCTGTCAAACATAACGTTTAAGCTTGAGTTTCCGTAGATGATGATGTGGTCCGGATCTACCTCGGACATTTCTCCAAGGAGGCGTTTAGCTTCCGGGATTCCGTCGATAACACCGTAGTTACGGCAGTCTACTCCTGTTTCGCACTTGAGGTCTGAATCGCTGCTTAATACGTTCATTAATCCCATTGAGAGATCGAGCTGGTCTGCTGACGGTTTTCCACGTGACATATCGAGAGCTAAGCCCTTTGCTTTGATATCTGCGTATTCTTTATCCAGCTGTGCTTTGAGTGTAAGCAGTTCTTCTTTGCTCATGTCGCTGTATTTTTTCATAATATTCCTCCTTGTTCTGCCATGGAAGGATGTCCCTTTTTCCGTATAGGGCAATCATTTGTTTTTCCTACGGCAACAGTTTTTTTGCTTTTTACATTTTAGTATGGTAAAGTAGGGTTGTCAAGTGTTTTTATGGAATTGTTAATATTTTACCAAAACAATCGTTACTGTTCCCTCTGTTCTCAGTAATGTAACCCAAATTCATTCCGGATTGCCGTAACATCTTTCTCTGATACTTATAACAAGCCTCGTAAATAATTAGCCAAAAAGCAAGTCGAAATCCCTCGAAAGTTTCGGCTTGCTTTTTTGAGTGTGACAGCGTATATTTAAATCAGTTAACAGATCTTTTAACTGTCTTAATTGTTCTTGTCAGGTCATCCTGATATCTTTTTATTACTCCTTATACAACATCCATTTTTATCCAAGTCAGTGAATGAGACAAGTCAGGCGGATAAAATCATCTGCTTCGCTGCTCAGTTCATAACCGAATGACTGTGAAAGGAGGTCATCCATGTCTATGTTTATCCACGCAATTATCGTAATCCTGCTTGCTGTGCTGGCTATGGGGATTGGGCTGCTGATTCTTGTGTGCTGGGCTTTGGCAGCATGTGCAAGCAGACGGGATTCTTATCTGGAAAAGGATTATCGGATGAAATAAAGGAAGTCTGCGCATGGACGCTGAGTATTACCGATAAGTTTATTCATTACTTTTCCATTAAAGTACAGGGTTGCAGAACCGCCTCCATCCAGGTTGTAAGCATAAGTACAGCCGTAGGATTTGAAAATATCCACCATATCCCAGTGATTAAGACCATTATAGCTGCCGGTATCTGTTACAAGGAGTACATAATCGTTGGGCTTTACCATTCCTACCGCTGTACGTGGATAATATTTTTCTGTTTCAGCCCATGGAAGCTGGGCTTCGCCATCTTTAATAAGAACCGGACCAAAATTATATGTATCTTTTACACCGGCTGCAAGAAGATTTTTTCCCATAAGTCCCTGTGCCGGAGTATAGATGGTTCCGTCTTTCTTTACTGCCATGACTGAATAACTGGTCATGTAATCACCATAGATAATCCCGTTTTTGATGCACATGCCAAGGGGGGATGGTTTTCCTGTACCATAGTCGAAAGCACTGCCGTTTACTCCGATAATGCCTCCATTTGAGGATACTGCATCAGAAGTTGTCTGTCGGGATCCGCCATAAGTTCCGTTGGAGAGGGCGGATTTCAGCTGTTTGGCATTGGATGTCTTTATATGCGCTGCCCAGTAGGAAATTCCATGGACTGATTTGCGTTCAAGTTTAATATTAAGAGTGCTGCTTTTGTATTCGTAAGTATTGCCGCTTTGAGTAACTGTTGGTTTAGTATTTGTCGGTTTAGTATCTGAAGATTTTACACGCTGCCCTTTGCTGTTTACATAATATTTACCTATCCAGGTATTTTTTGCCATCACTCCTGTTTTCTTGCTGAAATAGTAATAATATTTTCCTATCTTCTGCCAGCCCTTTGCCATGGTGGAATTGCTGAGGAAATAGTATTTTTTTCCATCCTGAGTAAGCCACTGCCTGGCAATTGCCACGCCGGATTTATTAAAGTAATAGGTATATTTATCTCCTGTAGCCCAGCGATTACGGAACATGGCACCATTTTTACGATTGTAATAGTATTTATTACCGGAACGCTTCATCCACCCGGTGAAACGTTTGCCGTTGGCAATACTGTAGTAATAATAACCTTTATACTTAAAAGAACCGCAGATCAGACGCCCCTTTGAATTATAAAAATAGTAATCTCCGTTTATTTTCTGCCATCCTGTTTTCTTCGATGTGATGCTGACGGAGGTTCTGTCCTGTTTCACATATGTAGCTGCATTTACGGTAACTGCACGCATACTGATGCCTGCTGTCAGAAATAATGCCAGTATCAGAAATACCGCCACTTTTCTGAATAGTAATTTTCTTTTCATGTCTTTCATCTGCCTTTCCATGATGTCTGATATGCCCATATAAGGGAATTGCTATAAATATATTACCGATATGTCCCCTGCGATTTCTTTACCCGACAATTCGACAGACCGAGCGTTGTCAGATAATATTCCATGTCTCTCTCTGACATCAGACACTTTGGCCCTATAACGAGTTCCTTTATCAACTGGTCAAGGCAATCTGAAAAATCAAAATCCACATAAGATATCAGCTGACTTTCTTTTACATAGTAGGAATAGTTATATAAACGTGCACCGAGAGAAAGTTCAACTTCTCTTCCCATCAGAAACTGTTTCGGCGAAAACTCGCACAATCGGATTTCGCTTTCTTCTCTGAAAAACGGATTTTTCATGTAAACAGATTCCTGAAATAATTTCAAAAACTTTTTCTCAAAACAGTTCATGACTTTATCCAGTACTTCTATTTCATAATCCTGCTTCTTCTCAATGCTTTCCCGACATTGTTCTTCTTTCTGTAATATCTTCTCGATTTCATCAACCAATTCTTGCACTATCTGATGTACAACTTCTCTCTGCTTTGCTTCAGAATAACTGATCTTATGTAATGACACAATTGACGGCTTTGAAATCTCCGGAGAAACCGTTACAACTTCTTTTAATACATCCAGGTCAAATCCGATGGCAGCTCCGCGCCCGTCATCCGCATATCCCCGCCACTGACTGAGCAGATCATTCTGATACGAAAAACAAGTTACATAATATCTGAAGTCTGCATGATTTTCATTGAAAAATTCATCTGTAAACAGCTTCACATATCCCATCAATCTCTCCGATGAGATGCAGGTCTTGAATAAATCCGAAGTTTTTTCATAAGCTTCCTCAAATTCTGCTTCATAATATCTGCAGATCCAGCTGATTTCCGTGGAATCATTGGATTTCAAAATATTTGTCAGACGAAGAGAACGATTTTTCAAAATAGAATTTAATGAATCCAAACTACAATAGTGATATACGATCATACCTTTTCTCCTTCGGTAAATAGTCCATTCTTTTGCAAAATAACAATAAAACAATATTATTATATCATAAACATTTTACAAATCTGTAAACTTGAGGAAACCTTGCAATTATGCAATATTATCGGACAAATACAAAAAAGCAACAGAACAGATATATGTGATCCATTCTGCTGCTTACTCATAACTGAATAACTGTTTTGCGGTTTATTAAGTTATAATCATTCCAGAAATACAGCAACTGTGTCTTCCTGCTGTAAATCATAAAAAGTAATTGTTCTGTTTCGGATCTCAGCTTTTTTTTCTTCCCAGCTAAAGAGATCAGATATGTCTGACGGACAATTTTCAGGCAATGAGAATGATATTTTATCCGGTACGTTCTTCATAAAGGTATGAAGTACTATATATGCCTTTCCATTATCACCTATACGCAAAACTGCCTGCCAGCCATCCGGATGACGTATGCTTTTTATTTCCGTACCAAAATGATAAGACTGTCCTCTTTTTATCACAGAAGCAATCTTTTTATAAAATGCGATTCCATTATCAATGACTGCCCACTGTTCCTTATTTAACTGCCACACATCTCCTGATATGCACATTCTTCCAAGGAAAGTTGCTGCAACTGAATATGAAATCCTTTTCAGTGAATCTGTTTTTCTGATAACAGCCCAGATCTGACTCTGACGTGGCAGGATAACTCTGTGGAGATTTGCCGCAATAACCGGAATTTCCACACATTCATGTGCGTCAGAAAAAGATGCCATACTTGTAAGAGCCATATAGCCGGGCTCCAGTCTGTGTCCTCCTGATGCACAGTTTTCCAGGACAATTCCAGGTATTTCTTTTTTTACCTTCTCAACAAATTCCCTGGCTGCTACCATATTCTGCCTGAGTCCTTCTCCAATGGACTCATACCCGTCACAGCCCATTCCGACTGTGTCATTATAGTCCATTTTCATATATTCAAAACCATATTTCTTCAGGAATTCAATAACATGTTCTGTGAGATACTGGTTTACCCATGGATCTGTCATATCCCAGAATCTGCGTCTGGTAGTGGTAAGTGGTTTTCCATCTAAATGAAGCAGATGTTCTGTATTGTTATAAACCTCAGAAGCCTGTCCCACATTTTCAATCTCAAACCAGATTCCCGGCTTCAGACCGGCATTTCGGATTTCCTGTACTGTCTGTTCCAGTCCCATAGGAAACAGACTTCCCGATGGATCATAATCTCCCATGCTGATATCCCACGGAACCCCTTCTCTTTTGTACCAGCCACAGTCGATCACAAAATATGTAAATCCTTTTCCTTTTATTGTTTTCAGGATCTCACAAATATTTTCATGAGATGGATTTCCCCATGTAGTGCAGTATTCATTAAAAACGATTGGAAGATCCTGTTCACATTCCGGTCCTGCATCTGCAGCATTCTGACCTGCATCAGCAAGTCTTCTGGTAAAAAAGTCAACAGAATCTGCATGACATACCGTGATGATCGCTTCCGGAGTCAGAAAGCTCTCTCCTGGAGCTATATTTTTCATCCAGTGACCAAATTCTCTGTCAGCAAGACCTCCGCTTATCGCAAGATTCTCATCAATCCTGTATATTTCCATTTGCCAGGAAGCATTATGTGCAACCTGCATTCCCCAGAATATATGGTTACGTCTGTCTTCTACTCCAAGAAACGGGAAATAATGATTTACAGGCAAAGAGCCTGCCTGCCCGAATCTTTCACAGCGTACCGCTTCTTTTGTCCATGATACATCCAGCTGAAGTTCTTCAAGACTCTGGGAGAGAAGACGTCCCTCCTGACTCCATCTGCTCTGCAGACGATGAACCATGAGCTCTCCTGCTTCATCACCTGAGATATAAGGTGAAATTTCACTGAGAGATACACTTTCAAACATTTCCAGCTTCACAGCTTCTGCTGATTTATTCAGGAACTCACACTCAGCACGCAGTACCTTTTCCCCCTGTACATGGGAAAGCTTATGAGTAACCTGATATCCTCTGTCATCTTCCATAACTGTTATAACCGTCTGAACATTATTCTCCTCAGTAAGTTTCTGGGAAACATATTTCATCCGAATGGTACTTTCTCCATTACGAAGAGTATTTCCCGGAGCATATGCTCCATTGTACATATCACCTGCAATTTTAAGCTGTACCAGACTATCTATGGCAGTATCAGGATTGGCACATTTTTCAAGCGGCTTATCTGCCGGATACAAAAACAGCCCTACCTGTTTTTCATCATTGATCTCATAGCAGACCATCATATCATCAAACTGATATCTGTTTAAAATCTGTTTCATAAGACTTCTCCTAACATTTATTCCTATATCATCCCTTTACGGCACCAACTGTCATACCTTTGATAAAATATTTCTGTAATGCCATAAACAAAACTGCGATCGGCAGAACCGAGATCACGATAGCTGCCATAGCAGTCGTATAATCACTGCTCTGCGCTGAGAAAAGAGACTGAATCGCTACCGTAAGAGTCTTCAGCTGTTTCTTGCTGACATACAGACTTGCAAGAAGATAATCATTCCAGATCTGAAATGCCTGCATAATGATCAATGTTGCCATAGCCGGTTTCAAAAGGGGAAGTACGATCTTAAAGTATGTCTGAAATACAGAGCATCCATCTATTCTTGCCGATTCTTCCAGTTCCAGAGGAACTGTATTCATAAAGCTGGTCATCAGAAAGACTCCAAATGAAATACCTGTTGCCACATACATCAGGATAATACCATACCGGGTATTTGTAAGCTTCATTCTGTAACCGATAGTATAAATAGGAAGGAATAATGCCTGATATGGGATCAGGATTCCTACTATAAAATAAACATATGCAAACTTGAAAAACTTACGGTGACATCTTGAGATTGCCCAGGCTGTTGTACCACACAAAATTGCAAGAATCACAACACTGGCTGCTGTATAAAGCAATGTATTGACAAACGTACTTTTCATATTAAGTTTTTCAAATGCTTTTACATAATTTTCAAAATTCAGAGATTCCGGAAGAGACAGGGGACTTCCCAGATATAATTCTCTTTTTGTTTTAAATGAATAATTGAATATGATAAAAATAGGTGCCAGGAAAAATATGGCACATATGGTCATAATAACCTGGGTAATTGCAGTTGCCTTTGTATATGGCTCTTTGATTTTCTCTTCCTTTTCTTTGCTTTTTCGGAATATCATGCCTGTACCTCCTTTTTACGAAGACCTTTTACCTGGATCAGAGCTACCAGGAGCAATGCTATTACAAGCGTTACTGTCATTGCTGAGCCATAACCATACTGGCGTCCGTTAATAGCTGTTGTATAAGTTTTATAAATAACAGATGTAGAAGCACGACCCGGGCCGCCCTTTGTGGAAGCTACCAGCAGATCATAAACCTTAAGAGAACCTGTAGTAATACCTACTACACAGATTGTAATGGCAGGTGCAAGCATAGGGATTGTTACATTAAAAAATCTATGTATCGCATTTGCTCCGTCAACTTTTGCAGCTTCATATAATTCAGCCGGAACAGACTGAAGACCTGCAAGATAGATCAGCATCCAGTAACCAACCCACTGCCAGTTATTTGCTATAAGCAGACCGCCGAGTACAGTCTCTGCTTTTCCAAAAAGAAGGAAATTAAATCCGGTTCCAAGCAGATCATTAATTGCCGGAAGTACATTGGAGAACATTTTCAGCCAGACAAATCCGACTACGATCGCACTGATCAGACATGGTACGAAAAATGCTGTACGATATAATTTCTGGAAACGGATCCCACTGTCCAGGGCAACCGCAAATAAAAGAGCAAGTACGTTCTGGATAATCGTATTTCCTATTGTAAACTTAATGGTAAACCACCATGATTCCAAAAATTCTTTATCCTTAAATAATTTAATATAATTCTGTAAACCGACAAAGGTTTTTTCGGCAGTCATGCCGTCCCAGTCTGTAAGGGAATACCGGAAAGACAAAAATAAAGGGATTATCAATCCAACTGTAAAAATAATCATTCCTGGAAGTACTAAAACCAGATACTGACGAACCATACGTTTTTCTATTCCTGAACCACCTTTTTGTTTCATATTCTTTCACTCCTCAGATTCTTTACGGATTTTTAATAAGGGAGAGATTTCTCCCTCCCTTTCCAAACATATCAGTTAGCACTGCTTGAATCTACTCTGCCATCGCAGGCTTTCAGGCAGTCTTCAAGGGATTCCTGACCCTGAAGCCATGCAGCAATATCTTTTGCATTTTCTTCCTGGAATCCACCCCATACAAGCTGGTTGTTTCCAAGTGTTACATCCACGATCATATCCTCTGATGCATATTTATCTATGTCTTCCTGACTTGGATTATTAAAGGTTGGTGTAACATCTTTAAGCATGGAAGCTGTTTTTGTGTAATCAAGGATTTCTACGGCAAGATCTTTATCAGAACTCATTAAATCAAGGAAATCATTAACTGCATCCTGATGTTCTGTATTGGCACTTGTCATAATTGTGATATTTGGCTCAAAAATCAGTTTTGAATCTCCGGTCTGATTCGGGAACGGGAATATACCAAAGTCAAAGTTTTCATCAATATCAAGGAAGTTCTGGATAGACCAGGAACCTGATACCTTCATTGCAGCATCACCTAATACCATTTTCGCATCACAGTCTGTCTGCTCAGTTGAGAAAGTATCCTCAAAGGTGTTGTCATAAATTAATTTATTATAATTGAGTGCATTCTGCATATCTTCGCTGTCAGAGAAGCTTACTTCTCCTGCACGGAATTTATCGCCCCAGTCCGGAGTCTTATTAAATACGTCATTCATTGCAAACTGCATGCTCATATTTCCGATAGACCAGGTATCTACCATATGGCTGGCAAACGGAGTAATTCCTTTTTCCTTACAGTCATCAATGATTGCCTGCAGATCATCAAGTGTTTTCGGGATTTCCCATCCATTTTCTTTAAACATAGCCTTGTTATAATAAACACCCTGATACATAGCATTGTAAACCAGGCCATATGTTTTTCCATCAATGGTAACATTCTCTCTGGCTGCATCCAGACCTCTGTCAAGATAGGTACTGTCAATTTCACCAAGAACACCCTGTGGTGCATAAGTTGAAACATCCTGCGCTTTTCCGATCATAATATCAGGAAGTCCTGACTGCATATACTGCTGCATTTTGGGCTGAAAATCATTTCCCCAGTCTACACATTCCCACTCAAGGGTAATATTAGGATATTTTTCTGCAAGCGCTTCATCGATCATATCCTCAATTCCGGCATCTGTAGTGGACTGTCCTGCCAGTACTGTAAGTGTTACAGGTTCATCATCTGCTTTTACCATCACTGCAGTTCCTGTCATTGTTCCTGTGATCATTGCTGCTGCAAGTAACACGCTCATCGCTCTTTTTCTCATTTTCTTTCCTCCTTAAAAATGATCTGTTTTGTTTGATGAGTGTATTATATAAAAGAATCCTGCAGGAGTATTAGGGCTGTTTTGAAAAAACTGGTAGTAAAATATTGAACTTATTATTCAAGATTACCACTGTTCATTCTGTTTCTGTCAGCAAATTCCAGGACATCCTCCAGGGATAACTGGCCTTTTAACCATTCCTGGCATTTTTCAGCAAGATTGATCTGAAAGCTCCACACGATTTGCGAATTTCCCACAGCTGCTTCTATGATTTTATCTGATTTCACATAATCCTGTACTTCATCGCTGATACAGGTATAGCTTATCTCCTGCATATCTTTTCTCACAGAAAAAGTCTGGGTAAACTCAAGTATTTCATTCAGCAATTCTTTATCATCCATCAGCATCTGAAATATTTCATCTACCAGTTCTCCATGTTCCGTGTATGCACTTTTCATAAAAGTCATATTTGTTTCCCGGATCAGTCTGGAATTTCCTTCAGAATCAGGATATGGAAAAATACCATAGTTATATTGATTTTCTGACTGATTGGCAAACTGAAGCGACCAGCAGCCTCCCGGATACATAGCAGCCATTCCCTCGTCAAAAAGCCTGTCACTGTCTGCCTGAGACAGAGAAAGTACATTCGAAAAAGAATGACCATAAATATAGGCAATATCCTCAAAACATTTCTGTATTTCTTCAGAATCAGAAAAATTCACTCTTCCTTTTCGAAATTCCTCCCCCCAGTCAGGCGAATCCATAAAAATATTTCCGATCATTGACTGCATAAATAAATTTCCGATTTTCCAGCTTTCCATAAAGTGTCCTGCAAAAGGCGTTATTCCTTTCTCTTCCAGAAGCTGTACTGTTTTTTCCATATCTCTTTTGGTCTGCGGAACACT
>ENA-ORNI01001791-ORNI01001791.1-human-gut-metagenome-genome-assembly--contig:-NODE-1791-length-10344-cov-1.57032_pt1 | contig 10344 bp, 8 predicted proteins | sample MGYA00242118_ERZ509028 | MGnify/ENA primary metagenome ERZ509028 (study PRJEB26280, sample SAMEA2338755) | human gut metagenome | biome: human gut; feature: human-associated habitat; material: faeces...
TCATTTCTTTTATAATTGATATACACTCCCAAGAAATATCTGCTCAAATACAAAACATTGAAAGCTATAATCAGGATTGCAGCTATAATGTATGCTATGACTTTTTTCATTCGTTTTTTTCGTTTCTTTTCTTTTTTATCTTTACTCATCAGATCACTTCCTACTGTTATATCTCTCAAGCTTAACATCGATTGCATAATTGAAATCAGATTCAGAAAGGTCCAAATATAATTGCAGTGTATTCAAACAAATTTGAACATCTGCCATTTCCTCAATGCATCCTGCATTATTTCTCATTGACTCTTTTCCTCGCATGATCTTTGTTAAATGTTTCGTTAATTCGCTCATTTCCTCGATACACACAGCAAATAGTTCATTTTGACTATGGTTCTTGGCATAATCTGTATGTATCTTTTTCCGTTTTTCATCCGACATGATTTTCGCATGATCTTGAATCTTTTTATCTAATCGTCTTTCAAATTCTTTTTCTTTCATACGAAATGCACCTCCGCCTGTTCATCTGGCCATATGATTCTCCAAAATTTATCATATCGTTTCTCCAAATTAACTATTTCTTCAAAAATCCATTGATTGATATGTTCTTCTCGTCCATCTTCTGTTGGCTTAAAGGTCTTAATTTCAATTCCAAAGTCTTCCTGTTCTAGTCCATCTGCCCGATCATCCGGAGATAATGCCAATACTTTACTAATCGGCCTGATGTTAAATGACTCTCCTAATCCTGCTAATAAATGAGAAGATCTTGCATTATTATAATAAGCTTCTAACTGTCCTCTACTTGATCGTGTGGAATCCTCACTCCAAAATGAATGAAGTTTTCTGTATTTACATTCCAGAATAATACTGCCAAGATAAACATTTCGCTCATTGTCATATACATTAAGTACAATATCCGGGCGGTTATGATTCCTGCGATCCCCATGCTGCTTTGCAATGTATAATGGGTGATTGATATCCGTAGCTTCTTTCTCTAATGGCAAACATTGATCATAAACCACATCAACCCTGATTACCGGGTTTGAAAAGCGGACCATAGTACCTTCTTTTAAAAACGGAAAAAATACTTCACCTTTTAGATCAAAATTCCAATCAGAATATTCCAGATCTAATTTTTCAAAGCAAAAATGACATACTTTGAAAAAACACCACATTTCATACAGATAGCTGCTTCTCTTCCATGTATAATCAAATTCTGGATTCAAATGAATCTGTACTTCATTCTGCTTTAATTCCATATGCATCTGATAAATGGTATTGTAGCGTGTATCAAGAATAAATGAATGTGGAATATAAGGTCCGGATAGTTTTCCAACTTTTCCAAACCATTCCTGAGCTTTTAAGATTGCAGTTACCTTTTTTAATTTTTCTGCTGTTTCTCGAAATTCTAAAAGCATTTCTTTGTTACTTTCTTCTTCCATATTAAAAGATTCCGCATTATCAAGAATAGCAATAAATTCTACCAGTTTATCATCGTATTCCTGGAGCATATTTTTTAATAAGCGATTTTCCTGAATGTCATAACATGTCCTTTTGACTGGAATCTTCCATCTGGCATCGCATCCAGATCTTGTTGCGTATCTTCTCATGGTTGCTGCATCAAAATTACGTTCATTGTTCTTCTGTAAAGATACATTTTCATATTCCGTAACAATCTCGCATTTTGGATTTTCAGCAATATTCATTAAAGCCATGATCACACGTTTTGAATACTTTTTCAGAATCATGAAATCATATAGAATTCGTGGAGGAATTTTTATGTTTTTATTACCAATTCCAATATTTTTCTGAATAATGTCCTGAGCTAGTCCACGAACTTCTTTTTCCAGATCATCTTTCATCATTTTCCATTCTTTTTTAGACATTGCTTTGGGCAGGATGTTTAGCACCCCATAATACCATTTTTCATTGCAGTAAATTGACATTTTAAAAGAGTCAACCCTTAATGTATCTGTTGTGCTGTCGCTGGAACATAATAAAAAGCTTTCTGGTGATACGGTACGATATAACCGTCCCTCTTCATCTTCAAACAGGTTCTTATCATCATATGGCATGACATCCAATGCTTCCAGATATAACCTTGCGTTTTTATCTGCTGAATCAAATAATACTTCTAATGTCTCATTTTCTTCTGCTGCCAAAGTATAAAATCCATTTTCCCATATATCACGTTCATTCATACTGAACTTAGAACCAACACTTTCCTTATAACCAGGAAAGCGTTGGATAAGTTTTAAGGTAAATGGAGTCCTAGATACAATATCCATATGCCCCTAACTCCTTTTGTTTTTCGCTGATTACTTTTCTACATTTCTTAAAATCTGATAGCTCGCTATATTTATCAAAGATTTGATTAAATCCTGTATTACTTTTTCCATTCAGCAGTCGCCCAATCTGAATTTCTGGTCCGCGAACCTTTGTTAATATTCTCTGTGCAATCTGATAATCTAATGCTACACCTTTATTAAATCCATTAATCTCTGTCTTAGGAAGATTATTGATGTACATTTTAATAGCTTTTACAATTCGTGGTCCGACTCCATATTTAGCACTGGCTGACTGTAAAAGCTGGTGAATTTCCCACAATAATTCTTGCACCTTATCTGCTTTAATATCAACATCTTTATTGATTAACGCATCATATTCATCTTTAGACCATGTTGGTGTGATCAGACTTGCATATTGCTTCTTTGTCCATTCTTTCGAATAATCCAGAACATCTAATTCAATTACATTAGCACGATCCAGTACCTTATCAGAAAAATGATATGTAGATTCATCGATGTTAACTGTTCCAATAAATCGGATATTATCCCCGATGATAATCTTGCTTGGATATGTTGCTGAATTATATAACTGTCCGGCATACTGACTATCATATAATTGTAATTCTCTCTGATTTTCTGGACGTTCTAATAATGATAAGAACTGGCTGAAATAATGTTCAACTCTTGCAAGATTCATTTCATCAAAGCAGACAATAAATAATTTTCCTTTATTTTCTTCCTTTTGTGCATTGACCAGAAAATCAACGAATCCGGTATCTGATGGACGATAAACATTATGAACCAGATCAACATATCCAAGCAGATCGGCATCATCATTCCAAGATGGTCGCACTGGAACAAACAGTAATCGATCATCTTCCAGGTTATTTCTGATTCCTAATGCCCTTGCATAAATTTCAACTAAAGCAGATTTCCCAGTACCACTAAGTCCGGATAGAATTACAAGATTGCTGCACTTGATTGCTGTATGTACATTGACAAAATCTTTCATGTTATAGAACAAGTTTCTCTTCTGACTGTGATAATCCATCATCTGAATTAGTAACTCATCACTGTATTCTTTTGTATTAACCTCTTTTAATTCTTCCTGAGCATCATTAACTGTCTCTGTAAAACTCTCTGCCTTTTCCTGATTCTGTTTTGTTACTGGTTCTTTTTTCTTTGCCTCTAATTTTTTTGTTCTTTCAACTTCTGCTTTCAAAATTTGATCTTCAATCTGTTTATAAATCGTTTCCGGAACAAAAGCTAATGTTGGATTAGCATCCACATCATAGACAATCTTTTCTGCCTGATCACTGATATCAATTTTCAATAGTTCCTGTCCTTCTTTTTCTAAGATCAATCCTCGCTGCGAATTATATCGGCAATTTGCAATCTTCCCGATCACATACAATTTCTGATTCTGATTTTTCCAGATTACAAATGATGGCTGACTCTCTGTTGCATCGTATCCATAGGTACTTCCTAATGGCTGTTTTGCTTTGATACAATCACAAAATTCATCTAATGTATTATAGTTTCTGTATAAGCTCCACTGACTTTCCAGTTCCCATTCTCTTACGATCTCATCTGTAGCAGCAGAAAACACCGGAACTCCTTTAAAATATTCATCTTCATTAAATTTTACTGGCTTATTAACAAGATGAACTTTTGTCATTCTTTCAAATTCGCCATCATTTGCTTTGAAATTATAGATAAACAATTTGTCATAGATATGATCCCAGAACTTTTCTACCCTTTCTTCATCTGAACGATATTCATCATCAAATTTCTGATCATTCTCAAATGAATTCATATATCCAGTAAATAATTTATCTGATTTATAGTCGCTCATCATTGACTTAACAACATACTGTATTGCTGACTTTGTATTGATAAACACACCTTTTCTTTTTGTATCTTTTTCAAGTGCCAGTGTCCCTATAATCTGCATATCTTCCTGATTCATAGCCTGTCCCCTCCTTGTAATTTCTTTTGTAATGCTTTCCAGTCCCTAGCCTGTAATATTTTTTGGTTAGCATACTTTTCTGCAACCTTGATTAAATCTGCATGTGTAAGCCCACTTCTGATGTACCAGATTTGATCAAACACTGTTTCTGTATAAATCTTTTTATTTAACTCTTCAAGATCCGTTAGAAAATAGATATTATATCCTTTGATCAAAACATCTGCTGGATTTTTTGTAACACATAATACTTTCGGATCTGAAACTCCTGATGTTTTTGATAAAACAATGTTCTTCTTAGGCTTATATTTTCCTCTTATTTTCTCTTTTAATTTGCTGTTTTCAACACTTAATGCAATGATTCTGTCATTATATTCTTTTACTGTAGTATCTTTTCCCTGTTTTGTTTTTTCATTTTCTCTGATCAATCTTCCATTTTCTTTCTTAACTCTGTTATTTTCTTGTTCCAGGTTACTGCATTTAATTTTTAAATTCTGAATGTTTTCTTTATATTTCTTTCCACGATTTTTCCAATTATCTATTTCCGCTTTTAACTTTTCATTTTCTTTTTTTAATAAATTATCCTGAACATTTACATCATCTTTTTCAGAAGTATCTTTTATTTCTTCTGAATCATTTTTTGTATCGTCTTTTGGTTTATTTTCTAATTGATTGAAGTATTCCTCAATTTCTTCATGGGAATCTGGATCTGTTATCCATCTCACTACGTTGTATAGCAAATATGTCTCATCATTTCGATCCTCTGCCATTTTTATCATTGCTTCAATTAATAGTTCATAATTATGTTTTCCACCTTTTCGGATTTTTCTATTTAAAACAACATCGTTATTAATAAATTCGACTTTTGGCCGCCATTTCTTATCACTTCGCTGATTAGCGATTCCAGGAACCCAAAAGCCACGAAACCACACTTTATTAATAAGGATTTTATAATCTTCTGCATTCATGTGGTTCAGGATCTTTTTTACAAGTTCGCATTCATTCACGTCACATCACGTCCTTTTCCTTGTTTTCTTTTGTCAGCTTATTTCAAGAACATCTATTCTTCTCTAACATCTGATCAACTTCTTTTGTTACATCTACACAACTGATTTTTTTAGGCCATGTTTTTAAGATAATGCAAGAAATATCTATCTGTGCAATACAACTTCCATCGTTCAGTTCTAAATATTTGTAAACAAAATAATCTCCGAGACCTTTATCAATAGATTCCTGCTCAATTTTTAATATACATGGCATATCAGTGCTATATCCAACTCCAAATCCAGTAACATACACTCTTTCACCATATTTTTCATAGAACTTCTTTAATGGTTTCATTGTTTTGATCCATTTTCCGCTTCTTTTCTTTTCTACTTCATTGGTCTTAATCTTTGATTCATCTCTTATAATCGTTTTATGTTCTTGATCTTGAATATGAAAGATAGCTTTTAATACTTCTGCTACTTCTTTGCAAAGACTTGTCTTTGCAATTTTTCTTCCGTCCTGAATTGCCTGATCTAACTGACATAATTCATCGATCATCTTTTCTATTTCTTTTTTTGTTTTCACAATAAGCACCTCCGTTCCTTATATTTTTAATTAGGATCAATTAATTTTCTGCTACCAGCAGATTTCGCCTTTGCGAATTATTTCGATGCTTTCTTATTTTTACACAAACTGCTTATTTGACCATTGACGATGGTTCTGTTTTACAGTCTTCTAAAACGGCAGTAGAGAGCTGGGATTTGCCGCCTTTCATTGACAATGATTCCGTTTCTTTAATCGTATAGACCATTTTTCAGTAATTATACTTACAATCAATAATATTCTTAGAAAAACCTAAATTTATCCTTTTGATCACTCGGTACCGCATAAATACGTTTGATTTTCTGTCCAATATATAATTTGTCTAAAATATCCGTAATTTTCTTGCCTTCATCTGTTTTCTCTTCATCTTGACTTTCATGCGTATAAGCAATATCATACTCTGGTTCTGGATTTGTAACATGAAACATTAACATTCTTTTATCCTTATCAATATAGTTATTTGAAAAATTCATTGGAAATTCGCCAATATATTCTCCAACATAAGATAATGGACGAATATTATCTGGAAGATATATACTCATATCAGTAATTGTATTGTCATACAGCTGCCATTCTTTTATTTTTCCACTTAATGTTGCCTGATTTTCAAATTCTACAATAATTTTTATGTTCTTATACTGACTTATTCTGATAATATTAAGATCATTAATAGCTTGCTGAAATTTTAATCCATTGTTTAGTTCGAAAGCAATGGACCGTAAACAGTCATAGTTAAGATTCATTCGTACACTAAAAGCAATCACATTTTCAATTTCATCATAATATTGCTTGTCTAACTTATCTTCCATATAATCACGAATTTCATCTGCTGTTGGATATAAAAATCTAAAATGATAATGAAATCTTCCAGGACGATTTATCAAATATTGACTTAAACTTTGAATCTCATTACATGTAATCACAAACAGTTTCTTTCCTGCACTTACTCCATCAAATAAAGATAACATCTCCGCTTGACAATTATGTTTCTTTTCATCAAAAGTTTTATCGTATTCATCAAACAGTATCATAACTGTTTGCTCAATTTCTTCAAGAAAGTTTGCAATCCCCTCATGATATTCATTAACCAATATAACAGGTATCCCTTTTTTTCTTGCTTTCAATCCTAAACACTTAGAAAAAAGTGACTTTCCAATTCCTTTATCTCCACTTAGAATTACTCCAAGATTTCGATTCATCTTATCCATGGAATTCAACACTTTCTTGACTTTATCTAAATGCTGACCATAAATTTTTGTTTCTGGAATCTCAAAATCGTGTGCTTCTAGTAAAGAAAAAATTCTTGTTTCTGGATCATAATCCACCCGATAAGTTTTTGGTGGTAGTTGATCGTACGTGGTAATCGCATTATTAAAAATTCTATATCTTTTACCTGATTCTACAATATGCATCAAACATTCCTCTTTTCTTATGATATTTTATATTGTTTGCTTTTTGCGATCTTGCAAATCTCGTAACGACGAGCGGTTTCAATATATTTTTACTTCTACTTTTCCTATTTTGATAAAATTATTGAAGTTATTGTAATATTTTGATACATTTTTTGTCATAAACATTAACGTTTATAAGAGATATCCGAATTAACTTATCTTGCAAATTCTTTGGCAAATTTCTTCGCTCTTGTTTCAGTCAACTCATGATAATGATGTTCTAATCTCCATCTTGATACATCTACCTGCCAGTTTTCATATAAGTCCATATGCAGTCTTAATAATGCTGCTTCTGTCTTTTCTCTTTCTTCTAAAAATTCAAGTGCTTTATTCAAATAAGGAATAATATCTGCAAACTGAATCTTCGTACCTCCAATATATACATTTCCAACCTTTTTGGTTCGAATCACGTATCGGATTAAGACACTGTTTAAATATGTCATATCAAGGTATTCTCCCTCCCTAATTTCCATATTGGCAGTAGAATTTACCGTATATTTTTTACGTTCAGAGATAAAATACTGATATTCTGTAGCACTATTTGCGACATGATCCAAAGATTGATGATATCCTTTCATAGAATCACTTCGGGAATCATAATATGTCTCATCTTTTGTCTCAAATCTATAGTTTTTGGGTAGAAATTTTTTTAATGCTTCTGTATCTGATGCAGCATTTTCTCTCTCCATTACCTGTTTTATTGTTGGATCATGCTCATCATCTAATGTGAATCCAATAAGTCGATTATTTAATACTCGAATTTCTTTTTTTTCTAATTCCATTTCATCCCATAAACAGGTAGACTTTTTGATAACATGCCCTATGTTTGTAATATTCGGTCTAATTGGCGTTTCAATGGTTTCAAACTCGATATCAAGAGGATATTTTCTCATAAATACATCATAATATTCGGTTTTATCCACTTTATTTATCTTATAAAATTTGAAATCTTTCAATGATACATCACGAGTACGATTAGCTTCTCCACGTCCACGATTATTGTTCCAGACACCACCTCTCCATCCATATCCATAGCCGTTATCATCTCTTGTAATCCTCATTAAAGTTAAAATGGTATCTCCCTTTTTCATAACTTCATGATTTGTTCTTTTTAGGATATCTTCTAGTGTTCCGAACCGATCATCTTCTAACCATCCATCTGCCATACTATAGATTACATAAGGATTTGACTTCATAATAGAACCTATCTTTGGAAGCTTTAAGATTTTCCCTTGATCAACTATTCCCTGTAATATCGCAAAAATAAAGTATCTTCCGGCGATCTCTTCTTTTTGAGAATTGCGAATGTTTTCTTCATCTTCACTTGCAATCTCTTTTGTCTCTGGCTTCAAAAACATATTTTCATCTTTAACCTGAACTTTATCATCGTCTGTCCATCCAATATAAAGATTCTCTCCATCCCTGATCAAAATTGCTATTGTGTTTCCGTGAAGTAATTCATATTCTGATAACATGTTATTTCGGATTTCGGACTGGCAGCGAATTGTTCCATCCTTGCTGATTTTTACTAAGGAGATGGATTTCGGACCAGGTGCAAACATATTCATAAAATCATCTCGAATTTTTAATAATTCCTCAAATGTATGTTTACTATATTTTGATCCGTCAAAATCATAAATTGCTGCATATCTTCCCAATTCTTCATTTAAAAATCGGATTTTTTGATATAGGACAACTGGATCTTCAATATTTGCATGTTTTCCTTTTCTTAGCGGAACAAAAGTTATAGTTTCTCCCCAATAGCAACGAATGGCATATAACTCTGTATCATATATAAATAACTGTCCTTCCAGTTCTGCTTTTTTTGATTCTAATTCTTCTTTCTTCTTATTTATTAATGAGATGGTATCTGCATATTTTGCTTCAATTTCCTGTTTCATTCGTTCAATCTCTGCTGCTTTTTCTTTCTGCAGATTTTTAAGTTCATCCTGTTTATTTTGAATCTCTTGTTTTTTTGTATCAATATTTGATGTAAGATCGTTTCTACATAAATTTTCATTTTGAAAGATTGCTGGCAGCGTTGTTTGAGCTGTTCCTCCCTTGCCTGCTTTTAAAGATATTAAGGACTGATCATCTAAGTTTTTAAATAATGTTGAAGTAATATAGTCTTTTGGAGTGACAAAACAGAATGAGCCATAATGAAGGACTGCTAAAATATAAAAGATTCCATGGCAATTTCATCTGGTCTAAATAATTCTGAATTTTAACAATTTCTCCATTTACGTCTACTAACGGTTCATGTGTGTATCGACCCGCACATCCCATAGAATATCCTTTATTCAAATATTCTTTGATTTCGTTGTTTATTTCTTTTGACTGATTATTTTTTCCCCAATAATCTTTGTCATATAACTGATCAATCCAACAATTTCCTTTTGTTTCTTGTAATCTAAAATTTATGAAACCTACAATATCAAAAATTGCGGTGCCAATTTTTTTTAATCTTCTGCTCATCTTATTGTCCTCCTATTCCTTTGTTTTTTCTGTTTCATAACAGATTCATCTATATGAATATATTCGGCAAAATCTTATTTTTACTTAATTTGTAACCTATAAAATGTATTCCACTTTCTATTTTTCCTTATTTTTACTATATATCTCTTTTTCGTGATATTTTATCTCCTTTTCTAAACATTATGTCTTATTTAGAAGATATTTTGTTTTGGACTACAATTTATCCAAAAACAAAAATTTCGGAAATATCAAATTGATGTAAAACCATATCTTTATCAATTTTCTGCCACATAGCAGATTTCGCTATAGCGATTCTTTTCGATGTTTTCTTATTTTTACACACTGCCAAAATATTTTGGTCCTTTGGGATCCACATATTTAACACAGCTCTAAAACGTAGAGGCGACATTGTATTTGTAGAGAATCCCTTTGGAATCCACATATTTAACACAGCTCTAAAACCTCTTATCTATACGTAGTACGGCAGTTTATCCTTTGGAATCCATAATAAACACAAACCATTTATCTGTATTCCGAAAAATGTATTTGCAAGTATTCCAAAATCCGATAAACTTGAAAT
>ENA-ORNI01001801-ORNI01001801.1-human-gut-metagenome-genome-assembly--contig:-NODE-1801-length-10268-cov-2.07921_pt1 | contig 10268 bp, 8 predicted proteins | sample MGYA00242118_ERZ509028 | MGnify/ENA primary metagenome ERZ509028 (study PRJEB26280, sample SAMEA2338755) | human gut metagenome | biome: human gut; feature: human-associated habitat; material: faeces...
CCTCGTTGATTCCGGAAACAGGGAGCGCCGCACCGGGTTTCCAGCCATAGATCGCAGTCAGGGTGATCCCCCTCCTTGCCTCGGCAGGAAGCAGGTTCAGGTATTGGCTGTTGGTCCCGCTTTCCGAAATATAGGTATTTTCCGAAGTATGGTAAGGAATCCCGCTCTCCACACAGTAAACCTGGTGGCTGATCCCGTCAGAATCCGTCAGCATATCGTGCCGGTAAGCATTGCCCCCGGAACTGGTGTGTACATCGATGGTTCCGTCTGCATGGTAGGCAAGATAGGTGTAAGGCGCCGGGGCACGGTAGTGGTTCCCATCAGAGCCCACATACTGGTCGCCCAGCCAGGAGCTTGCCGTCTGTCCGACAGACATGGCAAAAGCCTGAGCCGGAAGAAGCCCCAAAATGCTTGCCATACAAAGCAAAAACGCCAACAGCTTGCGAAAGCCGCGGCGTCTGGTTATGATATGTTCCATGAAAAAATCCTCACTTTCATAAAATCTAAAAGGACAGCCTTATTTGCTGTCCTTGTCGTCAAAATCATCCTCGGAAAGATATTCCGGTTCCCCGTATGCCTCATCCGGGTCAAAGCCTTCGCCATAACCGTCATCCTCAAATTCCGCATCGTCCTCGGCCTGCTGTTTCGGACGCACGATTTTTACATAGTAACCGATCCCGCCGACCGCAAGTAAGGCAGCAAGGATAAACAGGATCGTGCCGACGCTGCCGGTTTCTTTCTTCGGCTTTTCCGGTTCTGCCGGTTTTTCAGTTTCCGCCGACTTTTCTTTTCCTTTGCAGCCATTTAAGTCATTTTTGCAGACCGGACAGCCGGTATTAACCTTTCCTGCCTCACATTTTTCTGTGCAGTTGCAGCTTTCTTCCTGGGGAATCATGCTCATGCTGCCATTGTTCTTTTCTGCAAGCGCCATCAGGTCGGACTCTGTGACGCCGTTTAAGAAGTAGACATTGTTATCTTCCCGTTTCCCGTCGATCACCAGATAAAAGACATTGCCCGCGTCCGTAGTGATGGTGTAAAACTGCTTTTCCCCATCCGTACCGCTGACGTTGTCCTGTACCGTTCCGGTGCCTTCCGGGGTAAATGCACCTTCCGGGATCGCAGAAGTATTTTCCTGCTGTCCGGTACTGTTATCTGAACCGGAAGAATTTCCGCCGCCGGAAGGGGTTGCAGCGTTTGATCCGGAAGGTTTTTCTTCCTTAGGCGGTTTTGTCTGTGTACCGGACGGACTCTGGGGTGCTGCCGTAGCAGGTTTCTTTTCAGGAGCCGGTTCTTTGTAATACGGATTATCCAGCTTTACCACATCAGAACGGTTGCCGGCATAATCTTTTGCGTATATGCTTACCTGTTTTTCTGTTCCGGCATAATCTTTCAGTGCGACCGACGCTTTCCCGTCGGTGAGGGAGTTGATACGGTTTTCATCAACAAAGACCGCCTCCACGCCGGATAGATCGTCACTGCTTTCTATTTTCAGGGCATCGCCCTCCATGGAAGCAGTCAGCGTTGGCGGTGTGGTGTCTTTGGAACCGCCGGCATGAGCCATTACAGGAAGCGTAAGCGCCAGCAGCAGGGAAAGTTTTTTAAGCCTCATGCACATCCTCCTTCTCCTGCGGTAAAACAGTTTCCGAAGGGGCTGCCTGCTGTGATTTCAAAAAATCCGCAAGCTGCTGGGGCGTCAGTTTGAAACTGCGCGCCACCGCTACATAATCGGTATTTTCCAGCTCTGTTTTCTGTTCCTCCAGCTTATGGAGCTTTGCCTGCATTTCCGCAATCTTTGTTTTGGTCTTTTCAATTTCCTTTTCCAGTTTTTCAATTTTAGGATTCAATTTATTACCTCCAATCTGTTAAGGCAGACGCTCAAATGTATAAAAATGCTGCTGCCAGTAGCTTGTATTGATGTTTGCATAAGAAATCGGGTCTCCACAGTGGATCATCATTCCATTTCCCACATAGATCCCTACATGGCTTGCGCCGCTGGTGTTGTAGGTCCCCTGGAAGAAGATCAGGTCGCCCGGTTTTGCATCCGCACTTGATACCGGCGTACATACACCTAAAAGACCATCCGCGGTCAGCCTTCCGAAATTCCAGCCAACGCCGCAGTTGTTGATCACCCAGGACACATAGCCGGAACAGTCAAAGGAAGTGGAAGGGCTTGCGCCTCCCCATACATACGGATAGCCAAGATATTTTTCCGCCTCGGCCATCATTGCGGCAAACTGTTCATCCGCAAGGGCTTCCGGTGGAATGTCATAATCGAAGTAGTTTCCTGTGCCGCCTGAACCAACTTCCGGCAGGTGCCGTTCGCTGGTATCGCCGGTATCGGCAAAATACAGGGGATTCAAATACTGGCCGTCAACCAAGACCTCTAAGTGCAAGTGGGGACCGGTGGAATTTCCGGTATTCCCGACCTTTGCGATCACATCCCCGGCTTTGACCTCCTGCCCGGCAGAAACAAGGATCTGGGAACAGTGCCCGTATTTGGTCGTCAGGGTATGTCCTTCGTATGCCTCGCCTTCAATAGCAACACATAAGCCATAACCACCGGCATTTCCCGCAAGGGTGACTGTTCCGTCATGCCCGGCAAGGATCTCTGTACCCTCCGGCATCCCGATGTCCACACCGGTGTGATAGTTCTTTTTCCCACTGATGGGATGTACCCGGTAGCCGTAGTAGCTGGTCACATAAGGGAGCCAGTTGGTGCCAAAGACATTTTTGACATACTGGCGGTTTCCTTTTGTCTGCAGCAGGATCTCGCAGATCTCTTTCTGGTCTGCGTTCATCCGGGAAACGATCAGGTTTTCCAGAGGTGTGACTGTGAGCTTGACATTTAAGATGCGCCATTCATAAGGCACTTCCTCCTGGGTTTCTTCCCCAGTTTCCGGGTCAACGGAAGTTTCTGTGCGATAACGGATCTCGGTTTCTTCTGAAAAGGACAGGGTATATTGTTCCTGGAAAAGCTGCCGCAGCACGCTTTCCACTTCATCGTAAGTAAATCCCTGATAAGCAGAAGTCAGATACCCCATCAGCACATACGGGTCATGCTCGATTGCGCCCAGGTTATACCGGTATTCGTCATAGCCGGGGCGGTCTGATTCCACCCGGTCTATTTCCATTTGCAGATCCGTTTCCCATTCGGTATAGGTAAGCTCCGCCTGGTTGATGTCCTGATCATCTGCAAGATAGGTAGAAGCAGCCAGACTTCCCAAACCGCCGGTCCCGATATTGGAGAACGTGGAAAACAGGGACATAATCAGGAAAATTACCAAAAGGAGAAGCAGGAGGACAAGGCAGATCACAGGGTGCCGTTTGACCGCATGGACAATACCGACGCTGACCCTCTCTGTTGCAACTGCGGCATTTTTTGCCTGTTTCCCGGCTTCACGGGCAGCCTTGGCATACTGCCTTTTCAGTTTTTGTTTCTGCCATATCCGGGCAATCGCATGTTTCTTCAGCTCCGGGTGGTCGCTAAGAGCCTGCCGGTAAGCAAGTCTTGCGTTGGCCTTTGCTGATTTTTGCTGTAATTTCGCTGCCTTTCGGTAGGGGGCAGTTTTATGCCGGTGATATGCCGTGCGAAGCCCCGCCTCGCCCACAAGTTCAGAGCGGTGGGCTGCCTTGATCCCCACATTTTCATCCTCTGCCTCATAAATCTTTTTATGGGCGTAACCAATGGCAGTATTGGCGCCCGCCTTGACCGGACGCAGGGGTACAGATCCTTTTACATGGGCCTTTTGGGATTTAACCTCCTTTTCAAATTTTAAGTGTTTTTTGGCTTTTCCGGTCTCCGGGTCGGAAACCGTCTCCATGCGCAGTTTCTTCCGGGCCGGCAGACGATTTTGCGCCTGCTCTGCTTTTTGTGCAGTCCGTTCCGCCTTCCGTCTTGCATGGGTAAGCTTTTTATCCTTTGTCTCCGGTGGCAGTTCATCCGCAGTAAATTCCAGCTTGGATGTTTTCGGCGGTTCGCTATCCACACCCTTTTCCTTTTGTGCTGCCTGTTCCTCCGCCTGTGCCGCTTCCTGAAAACGCTGCTGATATTTGTTCCCATGCTGATGTGTCCGGTAACGATGTTCCTGACCGGATCTGTCTGTGCCGCTCGGTGGGGCTGTTCCTTCGGAAGAAGGTGCATATTGTCCGGTATCATGGTCTGTCACATCCTCTGTTACAAGAGAACGCCTGGAAACCTCGTGCCGGAAATTGCTTCGCCCGTTTTCCTGTATCGGGGGCTCTATCCTGGCAGCCTCCGACGTCTCAAAGTGATCTGAAAAAATATCCCCAACGGCTGCATAAGCCTCGCCCTGTTCTAACAAGTACGCCGGTGTTTCCGGTGATAGCTGGGAAAATTCCGTCTGTACAGGGATGTCCTGCCTGTGTGTCTTGCCGTTGACAGAAGAAGGGGTGTCCCGTGCCCTGCGCAGGTCAAAATCCTGTTCGGTCTGCCTGGCTGCCGGCTGATCCTCCCCGTGGGAATCACGCACTGGCATCCGGGTATCTTTGCGCTTCCTTTGAAATTCCCTGTCGTGTGCCATTGTTCTCACCTCCGATCCATTTTAATTTTTGTCTCACGCTTTGGTCCCCGCCACTTCATCCGGTCTTGTGGTAAGCACACTGTACAAAAGTGTGTCCTTCGGGAAGTGGTCCACAAAGGGGATGATCACATTTCCAAAGAACAAAAGCCCCTCGCCGGGACCGGAATGGGTCACATACGAAAGTTGGTGCGGGGAGATCCCCAACTGCTTTGCCAAAATCTGACGGTCTCCCTGGGCCTGGTTGAGCATATAGATAAAGTCCGAGTTCTCAAAAATATTTTCGATCTCACGGGAAGCCAGAAGGTCCTTGACATTCTGCGTTAAACCTGACGGGATTCCGCCCCATTTACGGAAGCGTTTCCAGATCTCCACGCTGAAACTTCCTGTCTGCCCTTTCAAAAGAAGATGGAATTCGTCGATATAGAACCAGGTTGTTTTATGTTTGGAACGGTTGGCCGTGACACGGTTCCACACCGCATCCTGCATGATCAAAAGCCCGATTTCCTTTAAGGCTTTTCCCAGTGACTTAAGCTGGAAACACAGTACCCGGTGTTGATCCATCTGGATATTGGAACGGTGGTTGAACACGTTAAGGGAACCATTGACATAGATTTCCAGCGCCGTTGCGATATTCTGTGCCTCCGGTTCAGACTGTTTCAAAAGCAGCTCGTAAAGATCGCCTAAGATCGGCATATTTTCCGGGCATGGGTCCTGCAGGTATTCCCGGTACACCAGTCTGGTACAACGGTCGATGATCGTCCTTTCGATAGGAGAAAGCCCTTCTTTGCCGCCGATGATAAGGTCACACAGCGACAGGATAAAATCACTTTTCAAAGTGATCGGGTTTTCATCATCGGAATAATCCAGATTGATGTCCATCGGGTTGATGTAGTTCGTGGAAGTAGGGGAAATATCAATGACCTGCCCCTGGGAACCGAACTGCTGTACCAGCGGCCCATACTCATTTTCCGGGTCAGCGATAATGATGTCGTCCTCCGTCAGAAGGAACACATTGACGATCTCACGCTTGGCAGAGAAAGATTTGCCGCTTCCTGGGGTACCGAGAAACAGTCCATTGGGGTTTTTCAGCGTTTTTCTGTTCGCCATGATCAGGTTATTGGAAAGGGCGTTCAGGCCGTAATACAACGCCTCGCCCTCCTGGAACAATTCACAGGTGGTAAACGGTACAAAAATCGCTGTGCTGCTGGTCGTAAGCCCGCGCTCAATTTCAATCTGGTTCGTACCAAGAGCAAGCGAGGACATAAGCCCCTGTTCCTGCTGGTAATCCAGCCGTTTTAAGGCACAGTTGTATTTCTGTGCCACACCCGAAGCAGCAAAAATATCATTGAACAGTTTTTGGCGTTTGGCAGCGATATTTTCCACCAGTACCGTTACAAGGAACATGCGCTCATTACGGCTTTGTAAATCCTGCAAAAGATTTTTGGCTTCCTCTCCATAGGTGGCAAGGTCGGTGGGAATGATGTCCATGTCATACCCTGATCTAACCGCTTTCTTTTGTTCCTCAATGGTCATTTTCTGCAGGTCCGACATTTTGCGCTTGATGTTTCGGATCGCCTGTGCCTGGTCGATAGACTGGATATGCAGGTTGACGGTCACGGCGTCGTTTAAGTCAAGAAGATCCGCTAAAAGCCGGTCGGTAAGCTCCGGCGCCAAAATCTGCAAAAAGGAGACAGCACCGGAATGATCGCCTACCCGGAATGTCTTTCCATCCTTTGAAAAAGACAGCCCGGATGGTGAAATGAAATCTTTGGTGGAAAGACCAGTCTTAGGCAGATCCGACCACTGGAAATGAAACTTTTCCTGACCGTCCGGGTGAAGCTGGCTGTGAAGAAGCTCCAGACGTTCCAGTCCGTTTAAGGATCTTGCCTGTACTCCCAGAGTTTTGAAATTTGCCAGCACATCCGTTTCAATGCGTTCCAGACGCATTTTTGCAGTACGCAGGTCATCCGCCTCAATCCCGAAGGTAATGTATTTGCGCTTGGTGAGACCGTTATTTCCTTTCTGCAACTGGTTCTTTAACATATCCCCGTATTCCCTGCGGATTCCGTCATACTCGTCGCCGCGGGGAGGAATGTCAATGCTTCTGGTAAAATCCTGCATATTGGCCCGCTGGTTGATAAAGGTAAGCTGCACATGGATCGAGGCGTCGAAGTAATTTAAGAAATCACAATACCCCTCGAAAATCTGTGCTTTATCATCTGCCTGTGCAAGCTGATAGTTAATATCAAAAAACTGCACTGTTTTGGTGTAAAGGGTATCGGTCAGCCGGCAGATCCCATCCCGGTACATTTCACGGTAGGGAATGCTCTGCTGGACCGTCTGCGGGGCATCTGCTTTCAGTCCGGCAAAAAAGCCGCCTTTTTTAGACGGCTTGGAACGGGCAGACTTAGTTTTTCCCTGCTTTGCATCGGCTCTGGTCTTTTTGGCCTGCCTGATATTTTTTTGCAGACGCTTTTCCTGAGCTTCCTGCTGCTTGTTTTTTGGCAATCTTTGTAACCTCCTTCTTTGACATAGATTTATACAGGTTATCCGTCCTGTATGGACGGTCCTTCGGCCAGAGCTTATAACGGAGCCGGTTCTTCAAGATCTTTTCTGCCGGCTGCCCGTCACGCTCATACATGGCGAAGAAGAAAAAGGGCATCATCAGCCCAATCATCAAAAGTACAGCCGCCGAATTGCCGATCGCCCCGCGGGTAAAGAAATACACCGGAAGGCCGACAAGCCCGGCAAGGCTGAAACAAATAAGCTGGCGCTTCGTCAGATTAAAGGCCAGCTTGGTCTTAACTTTGGTTAAATCCTTTGGTACAGGTACATAAGGCACTTAAAATCACCCCTTTCGCTCCGGCATAGTCAGCGTACAGTTCACTTCATTACCCCATACATCCCAGCCGGGTGTCTTTTGTCTTGCAAACAGCTCCACTCTGGGCTGATCGCCCATGAGTTTTACGATCTTATCCCGCACCTCGTCCGGTTTCTTGCTGTGCTGCTCAATATGGGAGATCACAAACTGATGGATTCCAGCACACTGGCGTTTCGGACGGCCTCTGGTTGCCAGCAGGCAGACCTCCGCGTTTGAGCGAGTCCAAAAGCCCATGCCATAAAACCAGCTATCCGCTTTCCGGTTCTGTTTGAGCCATAGAAAAGCCAGCGTTTTATATTTGAACCCCCAGGCGTCGATCACCCGGAAGGCTTCATTGAGCTGTGGGAAGGTTGCCCACAGAAAAAGGGCGCTGTCTTTTGCGGCAAGCTCCGATACCGGCAGGGCACAGATTTCTTCAATGCTCATTGTGGGGTAATGGTTTTCCGCAACGCCGCTTCCATGTTTCCTGTCATAATGCCAGGGCGGATCGGCATAGATAATGCCGTACTGTTTCGTTTCCGGCATTAGCGAGCCTGCTCATTCTTAGATGGGGCAGGTTTAGTCGGCTGTTCTTTGACCTTACCGGCATTTTCCTTCAATGCACCGGTCAGGGAAGGCTTTTCCGCAGCTCCCTTTGTTGCTTCAAGAGTTGCCTGCAAATTTTCAATAGCCTGCCCGTACCCATCGATCAGGGCATCGTTGAGCTGCTTGCGGAACTCTGCCGTAACCGGCCAGCAGACATCTTTCCAGTTGCCTCCCTTATCCTGGGTTGCGGGCATATTGACATACAGCCCCTTTTCACTGGAACAGATACGGAAACCGTCAATCTTAAAGCATCCGCCAATCGTAACATTGGCAAACGCCAGCAGGTTTCCCATTGGGGCGATTGGACGCACGCGGACATCCAGCTTCATGCCGTTTGCCATTTCCGGCGTCTGTGTCTCCGGCGCCATTTTTTCTGTATTGGTTTTACTCATATATAAAATCCTCCTTTTTAGAATTGGTTTTGTTCATGCTATCTTGCATTAAATATGGATTTGGATAACGAACCTGTCTTAAACAGGGCAAAGGCCAGCAGCACCGTATAACCCGCCGTTCCCCAGATCGCGCCGTGCACATCGCCGGACGATGGGATAGACTGGACCAGCACTGCATAAATGGCAACACAGATCAGGATCAAAAAACCCTGAAAACCCAGGGCAAAAAGGGAACGCAGATACCCAGTTCCCATTTGTCCCCATTCCCGGTTTGCCATTGTGGAAAACGGGATCGGTGCAAGGCTCACGGTTAAATAAATCTCGATCATACGGCCATATACAATGACAAAGATCACGATGGACAGTACCCACATACACAGATTGATGATGTTGGTTTCCAGCCACAGTCCAATCAGTTCCCACATTCCCATTGCTTCAAGCTGGGTTTCCAGATCAGACAACGCCGCCTGCACATCCAGGTTCCCGTTTATGACACCGGCACTTTGCGACACCACATTTTGGGCCACATCAAAGACCGCCATCACAATCGTAAAACAGTTGGTGAGCAGGTAAGTGGCAACAAAAGTCTTGAAAATCCACTTGAAGATGTTGAATGTATCGAATTCGTGCATGTTGTTCTTTTCGAGAATCATCTGGATCAGTTCATACACAAGAACAAAGGTAAGGATCATGCCCGCAATGGGAATGACGACGGTTTCCGAAAGATTCTGGATCATGGAAAACACGCCGCCATTCCAGTCCTGCGGGGTCTGACCTACCTGATTTGCCACATCCGCAACCTGGTTGTTGACGGAGTTGAAAATACTGGTGTACTGTCCGGTGATCGCATCGATCAGGCCCTCTTTAATCCAGTCTGTTATCCATTCAAACAGACTGCCCATAAGTCAGCCCTTAACCGAACAGGCCGGAAAGCAGCGGGATCAGCGTTGCACCAACCAGAGCGATACCTCCGCCATAAGCTGCTTGATCCCCTGGGATTTTGCACCTGGGTTATCATTTCCGTAACCTTCGAGAAGGTTTACAACACCCCATGCGCCCAGACCTGCGCCCAGGGCGATCACAAGGATCTTCAAAGTATCAATCGCGCTTGCAAAAAATGCCATAATGTTCCTCCTTTAATTTCAGAAATTTTAATTTGTGATATGGCCGTATCAGGCCGGAAACAAAAAAAGCCGCCGCACTGTTTTAGAAAAAAATCTGTTTCAAACAGCACGGCGGCATGGGGCAGGAAAAATCCTGCGGTTATTTACTTTTCAGGGAGAATCACGAATCCTCAAAAAAACCTCCTTTCATCGTGACAAAAACAAAGCCTGCTGGGGCGTCATGCTTTGACAGGCAGGAACAACTCTATAAAGTCTGGGAAGCCAGATCTTCGGCTGTGACTTCATAATTACGGTATCGTTCACCGGGACGCATCGGCATCCGGGTAGAAAGAAACTTTTCGATATTAAAAGCATTCTTCTCATTAAAATCGGAAAGCAGTTTGTAATTTGGGTGTTTGGTTATATCATATTTCCGGGAGAGGAACGGCCGCACACCCCTAATCTGCAGCAGACATTTGCCCCCGTCCATAACTGCCAGTTCATCCACCGACATCAGATCCTTTCCCAGCTTTTGAAAATTTTGTCCGTGGGATTCCTGATTGCCCTTTGTGACACTGGTGTTATACAGGTCGATAGTCTCTTTCCCTAATAGGGAGTTCCAGCTTTTTAAGGTGGTTTCTTCTTTGCCTCCTAAGAAAAGGGAGGCGTCACAGTTACCGATGATGGTGTCCATGTTGTCTTTATATAGGGCTTTGAGCTGACTTTGCGCCTGCAGCACCAGGCAGGCAGAGATCTCACGGCTTCG
>ENA-ORNI01001802-ORNI01001802.1-human-gut-metagenome-genome-assembly--contig:-NODE-1802-length-10257-cov-2.49735_pt1 | contig 10257 bp, 7 predicted proteins | sample MGYA00242118_ERZ509028 | MGnify/ENA primary metagenome ERZ509028 (study PRJEB26280, sample SAMEA2338755) | human gut metagenome | biome: human gut; feature: human-associated habitat; material: faeces...
CATACTGCGCGAATTTATGCGATTAGCATAAATTCTGTGCATCGCGAAGCGTGTTACTGTGAACGGAGTGAACAGTAACACTACTGGAAAACGCATAAAAGAGAATAATCGTATTTACTTTCTGGATAAATAATGTGATAATAAAACTGCCCGGCATAATTTCTTGCCGGGCGGTTGCTGTTTATAAAAAAGAAAGGAGAGGATGTCGTGAGCAGCAGAAAGAAAATCATGATCACCCTGATCATAATCTTGCTCCTGCTGACTGCCGGAGTATATGGATATGGTGTATACTATTTCACAGAGCATTTCTTACCGGGATCAATGGTAAACGGATTCAACTGTTCCTATATGACAGTATCCCAGTCAGAAGAATTGCTTACGCAGAAGGTGGGAGCATATGTTCTTACTATTGACACCAGAAATAACGGACAGGAAAGTATCACAGCAAAACAGGCGGGACTTTCCTATGACTCAGATGGAAGTGTTGATAAACTGATCAGAAATCAGGATCGTTTTACATGGTTTCTTGCTTTTAATCAGCACAGGAATTATGAGGTGTCCTCCTCCATTAAATATGATGAGCAGAAGACAGAGGCTGCCATTTCCGAACTGAAATGTATGCAACAGGAGAATATGACAGAGCCTTCGGATGCTCATATAGAAGAGAAAGACGATAAGTTTGTAATTGTTCCTGAACAGGAGGGAACTGCACTGAAACCAGAAAAAACAAGTCAGGATATTATAGATGCTCTTGTCACAGGACGAACGCCGGTTGATCTGGAAGCAGATGGATGCTACAAAGAACCGAAAGTTTATCAGAGTGATGAAACTCTGACGAAGAATTGTGAACTGATAAATAAACTTACGGATGTAGTGATAACCTATGATTTTGACGATTGCACAGAGACAGTAGACAGAGATATGATCAAAAACTGGCTCACAACAGATGAAAACGGTCTTTATACACTTGACAAAAAACAGATAGAAGCATATATCAGTGAACTGGCGGCTAAATATGATACGGTTGGAACAGAGAGAACATTTAATACATATGATGGTCGTGAGATTACTGTCAGCGGAGGGAATTATGGCTGGCAGATCGATCAGAAAGCGGAGCTGAAAGAACTTACAGAACTGATAAAAAACGGAGAAACCCAGGTCAGAGAACCTGTTTATTCCCATGAAGGTCTGGTCAGGAAAACAAATGATATCGGATATACGTATATAGAGATTGACCTGACGGCCCAGAGAATGGTATTCTATAAAGATGGAACGCCGACTGCGGATGCGCAGATCGTATCCGGAAATCCATTCGTGCCCAACTGTGCAACTCCTGTGGGATGTTATACAACAGGTGAAATGAAGAGCGGATGTACAGTGAACGGAGAGGACTATCCTTCTGCTGTAAATTACTGGATCCCATTCGATGGAAATCTGGGGATCAGTGATGCTCCATGGAGAATGGATTTCGGAGGACAGCTTTATGAATTTGAAGGCACACATGGAAGCATCTGTGCACCATCCGATCAGGTGCAGATCATTTTCAGCAATGTTGAGAAGAACACACCGATTGTTATTTATGAATAAAGGAGAAAAATGATGAAGATTGTAGTATTAGCGGGGGGAACAAGTACAGAACGTACTGTCTCCATTACATCAGGAACAGGAATATGTAAGGCATTACGACAGAAAGGACATCAGGCGATTCTTGTGGATATTTTTTGCGGCATTGAGAATGTGGACCGGGAGAATCCGTTTCCGTCAGAGTATGATGTGGACGCAGCATCAGAATATATGTCAGCATTTAACGACAGGATTGAACAGATGAAAAAAGAGAGAAGAAGCTTCTTCGGACCAAACGTGCTGAAACTCTGCGAGGCGGCTGACATTGTTTTCCTGGGACTTCATGGTGCGAACGGAGAAGATGGAAAAGTACAGGCAACATTTGACCTGATGGGAATCAAATATACAGGAACCGGATATTTAAGCAGTGCCCTGGCAATGGATAAGGGAATCACCAAGCAGATGTTCCTGATGAATAATGTACCAACACCGCGGGGAGTGTCTATGGTAAAAGAAGAAATGACCACAGATCTGAAAGCACTTGGAATGGAATTTCCTGTAGTTGTAAAAACCTGCTGTGGAGGTTCCAGTGTAGGTGTTTATATTGTGAATGATCAGGCCGAATATGAGCAGGCTCTCAAAGACGCTTATTCTTATGAAAATGAAGTCGTGATCGAAGAATATATAAAAGGACGTGAATTTTCAGTAGCGGTTGTGGACGGAAAAGCTTATCCGATCATCGAAATTGCTCCGCTTCAGGGATTCTATGATTATAAGAATAAATATCAGGCCGGCTCTACGATTGAGACCTGTCCTGCCGAAATTTCACCGGAACTCACAGAGAAAATGCAGCATTATGCGGAAGCAGGAGCCAAAGCTCTGTTTATGGAAGGATACTGCCGTCTTGATTTCATGATGAAGGAGAATGGAGATATGTATTGTCTGGAAGCAAATACTCTTCCCGGAATGACACCAACCAGTCTGATTCCGCAGGAGGCAAAAGTTCTGGGAATCGACTATCCGACTTTATGTGAGAAACTGATTAAAGTTTCCATGAAAAAATATCCGACGCAGGATTTCACACTATAGAGCGTGTCTGCAGCAATTTATAGAATTGTTATAGATGCATTATTAAGAGAATTGCTATAACAGGAAAGAAGATATAAAAAATATTATGAAAAACTTAACTCTTGAAAATATCGCCCGCGTATGCGGCGGTACTTATTATGGTCCGGCTGATAAATTACAGGAAGAAGTAATGTCTGTTATCACAGACAGCAGAAAAGCAGAAGAAGGATGTCTGTTTGTACCTATTGTGGGGGAACGTGTAGATGCCCATAAATTTATCCCACAGGTAATGGAAGCAGGGGCACTGGCAACCTTGTCGGAACGGGTGCTTGATAACGTTGATTTTCCTTATATCGCAGTAGAATCTTCTCTTCAGGCAGTGAAAGATATTGCAGAGTTTTATTTAAAGCAGCTTCAGATCCCGGTTGTGGGAATTACAGGAAGTGTTGGTAAGACAAGTACAAAAGAAGTGATCGCATCTGTTCTGAACCAGAAATACCATACTCTGAAAACACAGGGCAACTTTAACAATGAACTTGGTCTGCCTCTCACAGTTTTCCGTCTGCGTGATGGAGATGAAATTGCAGTTCTGGAAATGGGGATCAGTGATTTCGGTGAGATGACCAGACTTGCGCAGATTGCAAGACCGGATACCTGCGTGATCACGAATATCGGTACCTGCCATCTGGAGAATCTGGGAGACAGAAATGGTGTTCTGAAAGCAAAGACAGAGATTTTTAAATTCCTCAGACCGGAGGGACATATTGTATTAAATGGCGATGATGACAAGCTTATCACAGTAAAAGAATATGCAAAGATAAAACCTGTATTTTTCGGAATGAGTAATGAATGTCAGGTTTACGGTGATAAGGTTGTAAGCAGAGGTTTAAAGGGAATGACCTGCACCATTCATCTGGGGGATACTGCATTTACAGTTGATATCCCGATGCCGGGGCGCCATATGGTATATAATGCGCTGGCAGCAGCTGCAGTTGGAAATATTTATGGACTTACAACTGAGCAGATTAAAGCCGGAATCGAGAGCCTGGAGCCGATCAGCGGTCGTTTCAGAATGATCGAAACAGATAAATTTCTGATCGTAGATGACTGCTATAATGCAAATCCCATGTCCATGAAAGCCTCTCTGGATGTTCTGCAGGATGGTGCAGGACGCAGAATAGCAGTCCTTGGCGATATGGGTGAACTTGGAGAGAATGAAGTTCAGCTTCATGAGGAGGTAGGAGAGCATGCCGGAAAATGTGATATTGATGTTCTTATCTGTACAGGTAAATTGTGCAGAAATATGGCAGAGAGAGCACAGCGGACAAATCCGGACCTGAAAGTAATCTATGAGCCGGACAGAGAAAGTCTGCTGGAGCATCTGGAAGGTTATGTACAGGATGGTGACACTATTCTTGTGAAAGCTTCCCATTTTATGAAGTTTGAAGAGGTAGTTACGAAACTGGAAAATATGTAAACACTTTTGTCTTTTTATGAGAGAATTTGATGAGCGATTTTAGTTCCATGATACCGGAAACAGCAGTATAATAATCCTGTCAGTTTATGAGCAGGCAGCGTGTTCAAGTGAGGAGGATGTTATGCTGGAGAAAGTTATGGAACTGCATTTCCTGCTGTATGCCATGATGTTAATGGGCGGACTGGGAGCACTGGGGATGCTGACCACACATCTTACCTACCGAAGAATGATCAGAAAAAATACAGAGGTTAAATCAAATCTCAAAGAGAAATGGACAAATCTTTGGAAAACAAGAGACAGGCTGTTGAACCGTATGAACCGGTTTGTCTGGTATCCGTCACTTTTCTGTATTGCTTTTCTTGGACTGGCTTTTTTTCTGTATTCCAAAGATGCACGATGGGACGGAATGCCGCTGGCATATCTTTATGTGGCTGCGATTATTCCGACAGCATTGCTTTTGCTGAGACAGGCGCTGGATTTTACATACAGAGAAGAACTTCTGATGAATTCTTTTTCTGATTATGTGGAACATGCCCGCACATGGGTAGAAGAAGTGCCGGTGCCGGAGAAGGCTGACGAAGCTGTAAAAGAGGAAATCGTTGAACATATTGCGGACAGTATCCGCCAGACTGCAGCAGCAGGAAGCCATTTCAGCGGAATGCTTACACCCGAGGAAGATGAGATTATGAGAGAAATCATAAGAGAATTTATGAAATAAAGACATGAAAATTCACTGCAAATGAGATACACAGGATCAGAAACAATATGGTAATGTAAAGTTTCTGATCCTGTACACATTTTAAGACAGAATAATTTATTATTCGTCATCCTCTTCAATTACCTGGATCTCCAGATAATCAAAATCAATCTGCTCTATAAAATTATCCTGATAAAATCTGGCTTTTCCATGTTTCTTAAAATGTCTGACTGTAGATTCCAGCCAGATTGGGTTTCCCAGATCCATTTCATAACAGATACTTTCCAGACCACGAAAAATCTTGTGGGTCCGCGTATCTTCGGAGTCATCGCAGATTACAGTATCTTTCAGTAAATGATTATCTTTCCATATTTTTCCCCATAAACGGAACATATCGGTAATACCTCCCTGTCAGAACTGCCACAGGCGGCAGAAATCTCATTTTCTAAGTGATTCCCAGTATAGCGGATTTTTGCGGGAAAGTAAAGAAAGTGAAAAGCAACAGCAAAATACTTATAGTCTTAGGCTTGATTATTCCGGTGGAATATTCTATAATAAAACCTAAATTTCCATAAATTAGCGTGTCAAAGTGCCGGTTCAGGAGAAAATCAGTTTTCATCTGGAAATTTGAAGACTGGTGTGGATAAGGTGAGTTCCATAACTGCATTTGTGATATGCAAAAAAACAGAATGGAGGAGACATTATGAAATTATACGATACCGGTGTGTATTTGCTGAATGGTCAGAAGATTGTTCCGGAGAATCAGGCAGATTTTCCTGTTTCCAAAGAGGAAGCTGCAAAGAGTACAATTGCCTATTCAATTCTGAAAGCACACAATACTTCCGGAAATATGGACAAACTTCAGATTAAATTTGATAAACTGACTTCTCATGATATCACTTTTGTCGGAATTATCCAGACTGCACGTGCTTCAGGCCTTGAGAAATTTCCAGTGCCATATGTACTGACAAACTGCCATAATTCACTCTGTGCAGTAGGCGGAACTATTAATGAAGATGATCATATGTTTGGACTTACCTGTGCCAAGAAATATGGCGGCGTATATGTACCGCCTCATCAGGCGGTTATCCATCAGTTTGCAAGAGAAATGCTTGCAGCAGGCGGTAAAATGATCCTCGGTTCAGACAGCCATACACGATATGGCGCACTGGGAACCATGGCAATGGGTGAGGGCGGACCGGAGCTTGTAAAGCAGCTTCTTTCCCAGACTTATGATATCAATATGCCAGGTGTAGTTGCCATTTATCTTACAGGTTCTCCACGACCGGGCGTAGGTCCTCAGGACGTTGCGCTTGCGATTATCGGCAAGGTTTTTGCAAACGGATATGTGAAGAATAAAGTTATGGAATTTGTAGGGCCCGGTGTTGCAAATTTAAGTGCTGATTTTCGAATTGGCGTAGATGTAATGACAACAGAGACCACCTGTCTTTCCTCTATCTGGCAGACAGATGAGAAGATTCAGGAATTCTATGAGATCCATGGCAGAAGTGAAGATTACAAAGAACTGAAACCAGGTGAAACAGCATACTATGATGGCTGTGTAGAGATTGATCTGAGTGAGATCAGACCAATGATCGCTATGCCATTCCATCCAAGCAATACATATACAATTGATGAACTGAAAGCAAATCTGGATGATATTCTGGCAGATGTTGAGAAAAAAGCACAGATCAGCCTTGATGGAAAAGTTCCATATACATTAAGAGACAAAGTAATTGATGGTAAACTTTATGTAGAACAGGGAATCATCGCAGGATGTGCAGGTGGTGGATTTGAAAATATCTGTGCAGCAGCTGATATCCTTAAAGGCAAGAGCATTGGTGCAGATGCCTTCACATTGAGTGTATATCCGGCAAGTACTCCGATTTATATGGAACTGGCTAAGAATGGCGTTCTGGCAGGACTTCTTGAAACGGGAGCTGTTGTGAAGACTGCTTTTTGCGGACCTTGCTTTGGTGCAGGGGATACTCCTGCAAATAATGCATTCAGTATCCGTCATACGACCAGAAACTTCCCGAACCGCGAAGGTTCCAAAATCCAGAATGGCCAGATTTCTTCTGTTGCACTTATGGACGCACGTTCTATTGCGGCAACTGCAGCAAACAAAGGTTTTCTGACTTCAGCAGAGGATTATACGGGTGGTTATACAGGGCAGAAATATTTCTTTGATAAGACAATTTATGACAATCGTGTATTTGACAGCAAGGGTATAGCTGATCCGGGTGTAGAGATCCAGTTTGGTCCGAATATTAAGGACTGGCCGGAGATGGCTGCACTTCCGGAGAATCTGATCGTGAAGGTTGTTTCTGAGATCCATGATCCGGTTACTACAACAGATGAACTGATCCCGTCTGGTGAGACATCTTCTTATCGTTCCAATCCACTTGGACTGGCTGAGTTTACACTTTCCAGAAAAGATCCTGCTTATGTAGGACGTGCGAAAGAAGTTCAGAAAGCTCAGAAGGCTATTCAGGAAGGAAAATGTCCGGTTGAGGCATTACCGGAGATGAAACCTGTAATGGATGTGATCAAAAAGGATTATCCGAATGTAAGCAAGGAAAATCTTGGTGTGGGAAGTACGATCTTTGCAGTGAAACCAGGTGATGGTTCTGCGCGTGAGCAGGCTGCTTCCTGTCAGAAAGTGCTTGGCGGATGGGCAAATATCGCCAATGAGTATGCGACAAAGAGGTACCGTTCCAATCTGATCAACTGGGGTATGCTTCCATTCCTGATTAAAGAAGGGGAGCTTCCGTTTGCAAACGGAGATTATCTGTTCTTCCCACAGATTCGTAAGGCAGTGGAAGAAAAGGATGATGTGATCCGGGGATATGTTGTCGGTGCTGAGGGACTGAAGGAGTTTGAAGTGGCTCTTGGGGAGCTTACGGATGATGAGCGTGAGATTATCCTTAAGGGATGCCTGATTAATTATAATCGAAAATAGGAAGTGATGAAGATGCAGCTATCCTCTCTTTAGGTTGGGAGTAGCTGCATCTTTATTATTTATGAAATTATGAGAATTGCGGGAACTGCTTTGCAGCGGAGCGATTCGTGGATATAATAGAGCCCCGGGCAGCAACGTACTGCATCGAAGAAGGCAAAATAGTCTGAAAATTATCAAATAAATAAAAATATTATAAAATTAGTGCAAATAAGACAAAGATAAATAGAAAATATTGAAATAAAATGCAAAAATGTATTGACAAATAATAACAAGAGTGTTATTATAACACCATCAAAAGAAACAAGGAAACGAATTAAACAATCAAAGAAATTCATTCAATTCATAGCATATATAAATGTTCCAATGAAAAGGATGAAAATAAAAGAAAGGTTCGGGTGATTCCATTGGGAAAGAATTTATAACTTCATCAATATAAGAGTGACGGGTATCGCATTTCCTGCAAGAAAGACCTGATACGGAGATTATAAAAAAGTATTTTCCTTATATAATATAAGAGCATACGCACAGTCTGATTAATAAGGAAGGAATGTATCAAAGGTATTATAGAAGCGATAACTTATATTGAATATCTGTTGCAGACCTGATACAGGGATTTTGGTAAATGTGTAAAGAAATATTTACCGGAAGAGCATAACCCTTATCTCAGTAGTTAGCCTGAAAGCAGAGGTTCAGGTAACAGATAAACTGAAGGTAAGAACGATGTTTTGAGAGGCATATAGAAGTTTAAGTATATGGTTTGAAATCCTGCATCAGAAGAATATCCGGTATATAAAATTACAGGATATTGAGAGAAATATTAAGGTACTTTTTCAGTGATACTTTACATAATTCAGAACATCTGCCATTAATGTTCGATAAATATGAAAAGCACATAAGGAAATTAAACAGTTGTGAATTTAAGAAGTTAGGTTTATGATTGCTTAGCACGAAAAATAATGAAAAAGTGTATCCGATATTTCATAAATGAAAACAAATTATAATACGTGAAATTATAATTTAAAATCTATAAAACTTTCTAAGTAAGTTCCGATGAACTGAATAACTGATATCATAAAAGCATAAAAGCAGGAATGAATCAGATTATAAACAGTACATATGGATTATGAGCAGGAAACAGAATAGGAATTTTAAATAAACATAGAAAAATTTAATAGTGAACTTATAAAGTAGTTTGTAAATAACATATTATTTTATTATAGAAAGAATACTAAGAGGAAAATAAATTGAATAACGAAGAACATTGAAGCGGTCATCATTTTTGAAATCAGGAAAAGTAAAAAGTGATGACCGTTTTCAAATTGTATTCATATATATTCGTTTATTGCGTGAAATGGAATTTTAGGATATACTCTCCATGAAAAGGAGAGTTTTTTATGTGGATAAAAGATATCAGAGATTATATTTTATATGAAGATAAAGATATTCTGGTCTGTCACAAACCGGCAGGGCTTGCAGTTCAGAATGCGCGGGTTGGCAGTATGGATATGGAGAGCCTCTTGAAGAATTATATTGCTCAGAAGGTGCCGGGTAAGATGCCGTATCTGGGTATTATCCATCGCCTTGATCAGCCGGTGGAGGGGGTTCTTGTGTTTGCCCTGAATCCGAAGGCAGCAGCAAATCTCAGCAGACAGATGACAGCGGGAAAAATAAAGAAGACTTATCTTGCAGTTACAGAAGGAACAGTGAAAGTGAAGAGTGCAAAACTGGTGGACTGGCTGAAGAAGGATGGCAGGACCAACAGCTCTGCAGTGGTTGAGGGAGGGACTTCCGGAGCAAAAAAGGCGATATTGTCTTATGAAGTTCTGGAAACCTGGAAAAATAAGGAAGATGCACAGGATTGTGGCGAAAGAAACCTGATCCGGATCGATCTGGATACAGGCAGGCATCATCAGATTCGTGTGCAGATGGCGCATGCCGGAATGCCTTTGGTTGGTGACAGAAAGTATAATCCCGGTCAGAATAGTCAGGAACCGCTGGCTCTCTGTTCTGCAAAACTGGGATTTCAGCATCCGGTGACAAAGAAACAGTTGGAGTTTCAGGTGCAGCCTGCAGGTATGGCATTCAAAAGACATTGATATAGCGCAATTTTTGATGTATAAAAGTGAAAAATGTGTAAAATCTCTGGACGAATTTCGTAAAGTGTGTATAATGTAGAAAGTAATATGCAGTTATAAGGTTTATAGCAATTCTCGTAAATAATGTATTTAAGAGGATCGCTACAGGTAATTGTTCGATGTTAATTATTCTGTGAGAGTACTGAGCAGATATCGATTTTTAGTTGACAGAAATTATACATTATTTTATGAAATTGCTGTAATGTGCAGTATAGCACTGAAAGGAAGAGGAAATTAAAATGAAAAGAGCGGCGGCAGCAGCGATAAGTTTAATGACAGGACTGGCAATGCTGACAGGATGCAGCAGAGCGGAGGTGGAAGAGACAATCCAGCCGTTGGTGGCAGACGCTATCGA
>ENA-ORNI01001808-ORNI01001808.1-human-gut-metagenome-genome-assembly--contig:-NODE-1808-length-10244-cov-2.34419_pt1 | contig 10244 bp, 9 predicted proteins | sample MGYA00242118_ERZ509028 | MGnify/ENA primary metagenome ERZ509028 (study PRJEB26280, sample SAMEA2338755) | human gut metagenome | biome: human gut; feature: human-associated habitat; material: faeces...
CCGGCTGCTGTTCATAGATCCGCTCCCTGTCAATCCATTTGTTAAACGATCCGCAATGATTAAATACGCCGTCGAGAATCACACGCATCCCTCTTTTGTGCATCTCCTCCACAAGCCTTGCAAACAGCTCGTTGCTCGCTTCAAGATTGCGGATATCGCCTGTTCGCTTCTGATATTTTGTAGCGCCTGTATTATCTTTCGCTCCTTTAGGAAGCGTCTCTCCGCCGTCCGAGACGATCTTTCCATAATGTGGATCGATATAATCATAATCCTGAATGTCATATTTATGATTTGACGGAGAAACGAAAAGAGGATTAAAATATACAACCTCAACGCCGAGATCCTGAAGATAATCCAGTTTATCCATGACGCCCTGAAGATCTCCTCCGTAAAAATTACGGATATCCATCGCCGCCGGAACTTTACTCCAGTCTTTGATCTTTACGCTCGGAGCGCCGATATAAATATATTCCCCGTCCTCCACGTCATTTGTCGGATCGCCGTTACAAAACCGATCCACAAAAATCTGATACATAACCGCGCCTTTTGCCCACTCGGGAGTAGAAAATCCCGGAACGATCATAAACGCATAAAAATCTTCTCTCTGAAACGCCGCACCTGCTGAAATAACATATCTGATCTCCGCTTTTTACTTCAAACAGATAACTGAACGGAACATCACTTAGCTGCCATTCTATCTCATAGAAATCGAATTCGCCTTCCGAAACAATCTTCCACATCGGATACGACGAATTGCCGGTCAAAATATGGACTTCTTCCACATCGTTGTGAGCCGTGCGAAACCGAATCTTGATCTTTTCGTTTTCCTTCGGTTCTGCAGGGATGACATAATCCTGCGTACCGTCACAGAATAGTGCCTCTCTGTTCATATATTACCCCTCCTCCGACACTCCGTCCTCAAACAATGCCTCAAACTCGCTTCGTGTGATCTTCTCTTTTTCAAGCAGAAGTTTTGCGCACGCCTCAAGAACATCATGGTATTCTTCAAGAATAGAACGGGCTTTGGCATAGCATTCGTCAATAATACGTTTTACTTCCTCGTCGATCGTTCCCGCGATCTTTTCTCCGTATCCTCTTGACGTATGCCCGAAGTCGCGTCCGATAAACACTTCGTCACTGTCATTGTCGTAGTTGATCAATCCGAGGCGTTCGGACATACCGAACTTTGTAATCATTGATTTTGCGATCGCAGTCGCCTGTTTGATATCCTGCGAAGCGCCTGTCGTAATATCGTCAAATATTTCTTCTTCAGCTACACGACCGCCTAAGGAAACCGTAATTTCCTGAAGCATCTGCCCTTTTGTATTAAACATTTCGTCTTTCTCCGGAAGAGGCATCGTATATCCCCCTGCCCCGCCGGTCGGAATGATAGACACACTGTATACAGGTCCTACATCCGGAAGAACGTGGAACAAAATCGCATGTCCCGCCTCGTGGTAAGCCGTAATCTTTCTCTCTTTTTCAGATACGATGCGGCTCTTTTTCTCCGCTCCGATGCCTACTTTTACAAACGCATGACGGATATCTTTCTGTTGGATAAACATTCTGTTATCCTTTGCAGCTATGATCGCAGCTTCATTCAGCAGGTTTTCAAGATCCGCCCCTGTAAATCCTGCCGTCGTCTGAGCGATCTGTTTCAGATCCACATCTTCCGCCAACGGTTTGTTTTTCGCATGAACTTTCAGGATCTCCTCTCTGCCGCCGACATCCGGCCGGCCTACAAGTACGTTTCTGTCGAAACGTCCCGGTCTTAATATTGCCGGGTCAAGGATATCTTTTCTGTTCGTCGCAGCCATCACGATAATTCCCTCGTTGACGCCGAATCCGTCCATCTCAACGAGAAGCTGATTCAACGTCTGCTCTCTTTCATCATGACCGCCGCCAAGTCCGCTGCCTCTTCGTCTTGCCACAGCGTCGATCTCATCAATAAAAATAATACACGGAGCATTTTTCTTCGCATCCTGAAAAAGATCACGCACGCGAGATGCGCCGACACCTACGAACATTTCCACAAAATCCGAACCCGAAATACTGAAAAACGGCACTCCCGCCTCTCCTGCAACAGCTTTTGCAAGAAGTGTTTTTCCTGTTCCCGGAGGTCCTTCCAACAAAACGCCTTTCGGAATACGAGCGCCTACCTGCACATATTTTTTCGGCGCTTTCAAAAAATCGACGATCTCCGCAAGTTCTTCTTTCTCTTCCTGCAGTCCCGCTACATTTGCAAACGTCACCTTTATCTCGTCATGATTTGTCATGCGGGCGCGGCTTTTTCCGAAGTTCATCGCTTTTGCATTCGCCCCGTTTCCCTGACGGTTCATAAGAAAGAAAAGCAGCATGATCCCGCCAAGCGTGATCACGGTCGGAAGAAGAACGGAAGAAAGCATCGACGTTTCCGGAATTGCGGATACCTGATATAAAACTTCGTTTTTATCAAGCAGTTTCTCTACTTTTTCCACATTCGACACATTGACCGAACGGTTCTCATCTGTATCTTTCAGAGCAAACACTACCGTACCTGTCGGAACTGCCTTATTCTGATCGATATATACTTCTGTTACATTTTCTGCCTCAACCTGCTTAACAAACTCTGTGTATGTCATCTCCTGTCGATGCATCTGCATCCGGTTTGCCATCCAGAGCGCGCCAAAAACGATCACCATAAATATAATGATCGTAAATCCATTCACACTTCTGTAATTTCTGTTATTATCCAAAACTGATCCTCCTGATTATTCCACGCCTTCCACTACGCCGATATACGGAAGGTTTCTATATTTTTGGGCGTAATCAAGCCCATATCCCACAACAAATTCATCCGGGATCTCAAATCCGCAGTAATCAACCTTTACATCTTTCACTCTGCGGTCCGGCTTATCCAAAAGCGTACACAGGCGCATACTTGCCGGATTTCTCTTTTTCAGCACATCGATCAGGTAATACAGTGTATTCCCGGAATCAATGATATCTTCCACAATAAGCACTTCTTTATTCTCGATCGACTCATCCAGATCTTTCGCTATACGAACAACTCCGCTCGAAGCCGTTCCGTCTCCGTAACTTCCGACACACATAAAATCCATAGAAACCGGCACGTTAATCCGCTTAGCCAGCTCACACATAAAAAATACGCCGCCCTTTAACACACAGATCAAATGAATTTGTTTTCCTGCGTAATCTTCACTGATCTGTCTTCCGAGTTCCCTGATCCTCTCGTCAACTTTCTCTTCCGAAATCATCTCTCTGATCGTTTCTGCCATCTTTTTCTTCCTCCGTAATCTTTATCTCAACAATATTTTTTGTCTTTTCTGTCACTTTGTACGCTCTGCTCATCCTGTATCCCGGTATCCACACAATATGGCTTCCGTCTGCGACAAGAAGCATCCTGTCTCTTTCTTCCTTCGGGATCTTCTCGTTGATAAACCATGCTTTCAGTTTCTGACGTCTCCCCTGATCATCGATCACGAGATAATCGCCGCTCTGCCTTGTCCGTACGCAAAGACCGCATTTAATTATATCATAATCAATCCATTTCGTGTAACTTTTTTGCGGGATTTCTTCTGCCTGCAAAATGTCTCCGTTTTCCACAAAACGCAGTTCCAACTTTCCGGCGGCGTCTGACTCCGGCGCCGCTTTTCCCGTTTCCGCCCTGCTTTGTGTTTGCCTTATGATCTCTATCCCGTCATATGTCCTCTTCGCCGCAACGCCTCCCGGCAGATCGATCTGTTTTCCCACCTGCCGGTCAAACAATTCCGAAACCGACTGAAGGTGGGCAGACGTCAGATCTTTCTGTCCTCCGCGCACTTTACCGATACATTTTTGCAGAAGCAGTTTTCTCACTGCCGGAAAACTTTGAAAAAAGCTCTCTTTTTCTATGACAAGTTCTATCGGCGATTCCTTCTGTTCTTGGTCCTTTTTTCTCACGCTGACGCAGGTTTTCCACAACTGCCGCACGCTGTAATCGAGATATTCACATATTTCTTCCGCCTGACGGGATAACGATTCCAGATGTTTCACCGTCTGATCGTTTACTTCGTTTTCCAATACCGGCAGCACTTTATGCCGGATCCGGTTGCGTGTATAATCGTCCTCCTCATTCGTTGCGTCGACGCGCCAGACGATTCCTCTCTCCCGCAGATAAGACTCGATTCTGTCTCTTGTAAGTGAAAGAAGCGGTCTGATCCGGTTGTCCCTGACAGGCACGATCCCGCAAAGGCCGCGTATTCCCGTTCCTCTTGCTATATTAAGCAGAACCGTCTCCGCCTGATCGTCTCTGTGATGCGCGGTTGCGATCTTCGTTCCTCCGTTTTCGGCACACATTTGTTCAAATGCTTCTCTTCGTACTTCCCTTCCCGCTTCCTCACAAGATTGTTTCCGTTTTTCAGCGATTAATTCCACTTCTTTTCGGAAAACACGACACTCCACTCCAAGTTCGCCGCAAAGCTTCTTTACATACTCCTCGTCCGCATCCGCAGCCGCTCCGCGCAGGCAGTGGTTCACATGGCACACTTTTACCTCGAAACCGAACTTTTCCCGCAAACTGCAGAGCGTCAAAAGCAGGCATACCGAATCCGCTCCGCCCGATACGCCTGCTATCACAACATCTCCATGTTCGATCATATGAAATTGTACGATCAATTCCTCTATTAATTTTTCTGTTTCTCTTCCTGCTTTTTCCATCATAAGTATACTATACCAAATCCGTGTTTTTATGTATGAAGCGCCGCGCAATACACAGCTTTTCACTATACGCATACTATACCGAATCCATCCGCGCCTGTAAAGTATTCCTGTCACATATTTCCCACATTCCCACAACGATCACCGTCATATCATCGGCAGGCTCTCTGCCTGTCCACGCCAGGACCTGTTCCAGGATATGATGCGCCATTTCTTTCGGATTGACTATAGCGCTTCCCTGAATGATCGTTTCAAGCAATATATCCTGCTCTCCTACCGGAAGGGCGTCAAGAATCCCGTCCGTAACCATGATCACAAAGTCTCCGTCCTCAAGTTTTCTCCTGACAGAATCAATCTCTATATGATGGACAACCCCGATCGGCAGACTCGTAGAACTTAGATGCTCCACACAGTCTTTTTTCTTAATAAATGTCGAGGAAGCTCCTGCTTTTACGATCTCGCATTCTCCCGAATACAGATCAAACACACTGAGATCCACAGTCGAATAATGAATCTCCTCCCGCCCTGTCGCCAGCGTTGTATTGATCATCTGAACGGCGGCTTTTTCCGGGAATCCCGCGGCAAGCAATTCTTCCAAAAGCTCGATCACAAGCGTGCTCTCCTTACATGCCGTCTCACCTGCGCCCATCCCGTCAGAAAGAGCCGCCGCCTTCTTTCCTCCCGGCAGTTCCATGAGTGTAAAATTATCTCCCGATATTTTCGCACATCCTTTCCCGATCTTGGCAGTACCTGACAGCGTATAGTACGACGGTCCCTCTCTGCATACGATCGTCATATAACGGAATCCGACTACCTGCGGACTTCCATGTGCAAGGACAAAACGTCTTCCCGCTGCTTCTGATACGGCCTGAACGACTTCTTTTGCCGTCCCTTTCTCTTTGCCTGTACTTCGTACTGTCACATGTACTTCAAACTTTCCTTCGCCATTTAAGAACAAATATGTATACAAAACTCGCATTCCACATTTTCTAAGCGCCCCTGCTATCCTCTTTTCCATGCGCTCATCCGTAAAAATACTTTTTTCCAATTCCCGCACTGTCTGTTTCATAATATCGGCAAAAAGATCCATCTGAAACGCACACCCTTCCCTGCTTCGCGCCAGACGGTTTGTCCATATGATCGTTTGTCTCGCATCCCTGAAACCTTCCAGCATCTCCCGCAAAAATCTCGGAGCTTTCTCGCATCTTTGCATCAGTTTTCTCTTTGTCTCTACGTTTAATTCATTTCCATAATGATCGACCGCCGAGAGCACGTCATATCCCATCTGGTACGTATGAACAAAGTTCTCTCCCCAGCACCACGCGTTCTTTTCACATTTTTTGCAGACCCTTTCTTTCACCCGGTCAAACATCCCGTCAATATCGGCTCCCGAAAACTCTTCTTTGTGTGCCTCTAACTCTAAAAATGTATGGGAAAGCTGTTTGAGCGAACTTGCATATTTTTCAATCTGTTCTACATAAGGACTTCCCTGCAAAGCCTGTCCTTCTTTCATTGTATATCCCCTTTCTTACAATCTGACTTTCCCGTCTTAATGTAACACGGTATTTTCTTAAGCGGCATCACCGAAAATGCCAAGAGTCATATTCCGGAATTACAGACAGCCGTCAATGTCTTGAACAGGCCCGGACTTCAACTCGCCGCCGTCAATAAAAAAACTCCGGGAAATCTTCCCCGGAGTTATCTTTCGTACATGCCTGTCTGGCTTTTTTGCTCTGTTTGTTTTTCGTCTTATTTATTTTTATTCGACGGTTTAAAAATAATCTCATTCGGATTCACAAGTCCTAATTTATCTTCTGCCGTCTCTTTTATATACTCGTCTGTCTGAACATACTTTTCGTATTCTTTCACTTCTTCCGAGCGCTTCTCTTCCTCTTTGATCTGCGCCGCCAGTTCCTCTTCCTGAGCCTTATACGCGTTGTTCTTTGCATAAAGCTTTACCGCGCCCACCGCAAGTACGCCTGATAAAAACACAAGAACCGTACAAATCATCAAAACGCTTTTCTTATAACTGTGCAGATGTGCCGATCTTCTGCGTCCGGCATTCCTTCTGTCCGCCGTTCTTTTCTTCTTGCCGTTCATTTATCTCACCCTGTTCATCTTTCTTTACACTCCCCAGTGTTAAGTAATATTGTATCTTCTTTTCTGACTCATTTCAAGACTTATTTTCTATTTTCTTTCCTTGCTTTTCTGCACGATTTTTCCGTTTTTTCCTTTTTTCCGCATCTTTCGGCACATAGTTTCACAATCTTTCTGATCCCCGCATGCCCTGCCGCCGCTCCGCACAGCATCCCAAACACAAAAAACCAGCGGATGCTCCCGTATGTTGTGTCATACATTTTCCGAAAAATATAGATGCTCGCAGCAAGCCAGTAAATAAAATCCTCCAGACTGACCGCCCAGCCGCTGTGAGGAACAAGCTTCCGAAAACAAACAAGTACATGATAAGCTGCCGCCGCTTCGACTCCCGCCAGCGCCGCATACAGAAAGATTCCGGCTTCTGCTCCGATCCCGGGTATCATATCCTACTTAAACAGCTTCGTCAGAAAGCTGTCCCCCTGTTTCGCCTGCGGCGTTACGCTTGAATAAGCAATACTGTCAATATTGCCCGACAGATCTACCTCGCCTTTTTCCACGGTCAGTCTGTTGACATGAAGATCCGTGCCTTTCACCATGAGCATCCCCTGCTCTGTTTCAAGAAGTATCTCGTTTAGATCAAAAGACAGTACGTCAAGCACCCCTGTCACCGTACTCGTCTTTCTGTTATTTACAACTAATTTATGCGCCTTCGCAATACGCTGTTCTTCCATGAAAACTCCCTCCCGCCTCCGAACTTTTTACAGCATGGTTATATATATGAGAGGTTGTTTTCATTTATGCTTTTCTTTTCTCTTTCTCTACAAATACCGGAACAATTCCTCTGCTTTTTCCTTCTTCGTCGTATCTTCCAGCTTCAGCACTTCCGCTTTCACTTCTCTTGTTCCGAAATAGATCTCGATCACATCGCCCGGTTTTACCTGCACAGATGCTTTTGCCGGTTTTCCGTTGACGGAAACGCGCCCTGCATCACATGCTTCATTTGCTACAGTCCGCCTCTTAATAAGGCGGGATACTTTTAAAAATTTATCAAGCCGCATTTTTCTCTCCTTCAATAATGTCCGGACCCGCCTCTGTTTTCAGTAAAAACAGAAGCAACAAGGCACTTACGATGATACCCGTAAGTGCCTTTTTATCTGCCCGTTCAAACGAATTGATTAATTGATAGCGTCTTTACGAGCTTTTCCTGCTTTAAATTTCGGAGCTTTGCAAGCCTCGATCTTCATTGTCTTTCCTGTCTGCGGGTTTCTTCCCTCTCTTGCAGCTCTTTCACTCACTTCAAATGTACCAAAGCCTACAAGCTGAACCTTCTCGCCTTTTTTAAGTTCTTCGGTAACAACATCAACAAAAGCTTTCAGCGCTTTTTCAGAATCTTTTTTTGAAATGTCAGCGCTCTCTGCGATTGCTGTAATCAATTCTGTCTTGTTCATAGGTAAATCCTCCTCTTAATTGTACCACAATACATGTTATTCATTTTAAAGGGGAAGATTCCGAACGCACACGGATTTCCACCTTTAAATATTGTTATATCGGGTTTACACAGCTTTGTCAAGATTTTTCACCATTTCCATTATGGCTTTTCCCATTTCGTCGGATTTTACATCCGCATCTGTCAGAGAAGTACCTTTCACGCCGTAGTAGAATTTCACTTTTGGCTCTGTTCCCGAAGGTCTTACGCATACCCACGCTCCGTCAGGCAGCTCATAGTAAAGTACATTTGAATTCGGAAGTCCTGTAGCCGTAACTTCTCCGGTCTCCATATCCCGAATCGTATCCGCCTGATAATCTCTCACTTTAAGTACTTTATATCCTGCGATTTCTTTCGGAGGCTCGCTTCTTAATGTGGCAAGGATCTGACGAATCTTCTCGAGTCCTTCGATTCCTTTCATTGTGATAGACTGGATGTCGTCTTTGTAATATCCGTAACGCTCATACATCTCGATCATCGCATCCCACAACGTCATCCCTTTTGTGCGGTAATATGCGGCAGCTTCACACAGAGCCATCGTAGCGACGATCGCATCTTTATCTCTTGCATGTGTTCCGATCAGACATCCGTAACTTTCCTCAAATCCAAACAGATACTCTCCTTTTCCTTTTGTCTCGAATCCGAGAATCTGCTGTCCGATATACTTAAATCCTGTCAGACACTCGATCAATCCGACATTATAATGCTCTGCGATCGCATCCGCCATATTGGAAGTCACGATCGTCTTGATAAGATATCCGTCTTCAGGCAGACCTTTTAATTCTTTTCTCTGTCCGATCTCGTAATCCGCAAGAAGGCATCCCGACATATTTCCGGTCAGATCATGATATACTCCGTCTTTATCTTTCACACGCACGCCGAGCCTGTCCGCATCCGGATCTGTCGCAAGAACGATATCCGCATCGATCTCTTTCGCCAGTTTTAATCCGAGTTCAAACGCCTCTTCGGCTTCCGGGTTCGGATAGGAAACTGTCGGGAAGTCTCCGTCCGGCAGTTCCTGTTCTTTTACGACATATACGTTCTCAAAACCAAGCTCTTTCAAAATACGGCGAGCCGGAATGTTTCCCGTTCCGTGAAGCGGCGTATACACGATCTTAAGATCTTTGCCCGCTGCTTCGATCGCATCTTTATGAAGCACCTGCTTTTTCAGTTCCGCAATATAAGCATCGTCAACTTCCGCGCCGATCACTTCGTAAAGTCCGGCCGCTTTCGCATCCTCTTCCGTCATCGTCTTCATTGTTGTGTAATCTTCCACAGCCTTCACTTCGTCCATAATTCCTTTATCGTGCGGAGGCGTGATCTGCGCGCCGTCTTCCCAGTATACTTTATAGCCGTTATACTCCGGCGGATTATGGCTTGCCGTAATATTGATGCCTGCGATACATCCGAGTTTTCTCACCGCATAAGATAACTCCGGCGTCGGGCGCAGCGATTCAAATATATATGCTTTGATCCCGTTTGCAGCCAGACAACATGCAGCCTCTTTGGCAAATTCCGTGGACATATGACGGGAATCATACGCAATCGCAACGCCTTTTCCCTGACCGTCGTTTTTCATGATATAGTTTGCCAGTCCCTGTGTAGCTTTGCGTACTGTATAAATATTCATACGGTTTGTTCCCGCGCCGATGATGCCTCTCAGTCCTGCAGTACCGAACTCCAGATCCATGTAAAATCGTTCCTTTATTTCATTTTCATCCTCTTTGATACTTTCAAGCTCCGCTCTCGTATCTTCATCAAAGTATGAATTAGAAATCCATTCTTCATACCTCGCCTTGTAGTCCATATTTCTACCTCCTAAACTAATATAAATTTTATATCCGCCCCTATATGCCCGATATGTTTTATTATACAACAATTATTTATAAATTCAAAGGAAATATCCGACTAAGGAACTCATATTTCTCTTCTGTCTGACGGATGCATATCTGTAGCTTTTCTA
>ENA-ORNI01001812-ORNI01001812.1-human-gut-metagenome-genome-assembly--contig:-NODE-1812-length-10222-cov-2.04092_pt1 | contig 10222 bp, 10 predicted proteins | sample MGYA00242118_ERZ509028 | MGnify/ENA primary metagenome ERZ509028 (study PRJEB26280, sample SAMEA2338755) | human gut metagenome | biome: human gut; feature: human-associated habitat; material: faeces...
CAATCGGTTCAGGAATCTTTACACCCGGAAGTTTGCTCACGTGTTCCCGCTTTTCTCTTAATGTTGTTATCTCCTCCCCAAGCGCCGACCAGAGAATCACCTCGTGTCCATTATTGTAAAGAAGGATAGACAGGGCAGTTCCCCAGCTTCCCGCACCAAGCACACTTATCTTTGCCATATAAATACCTCTTTTTATTTATTTTTTTTGCTTAAATAAATTTTACTTTCTGTCCCGTCAAGAAGCCGTTTTATGTTCTTTTTATGTCTGTAAAATGCCAGTACTGTCAAGAGTCCCATAACAATATAAAGCTCGATCATATGATAAGAATCCATATGATAAGAACCCATCTGTCCAAATACGATCATACTGATAAATGCAGCCAGATATGCACTTACCGAACACAGAGAAACATAGTGTGTCAGGAAAAACAGTCCGAAAAATACAATTGCACAGATCACAAAAATCCGCCAGTCAAAAGCAATCACAAGTCCTACAGATGCAGCTACGCCCTTCCCGCCCTTAAAATTAAGATAAAACGGAAAATTATGCCCCAGAATACACCCAGCTGCTGCATAAAGGCTCAGCAGCGGCAGAATATCTCCATAAGAATTTCCGAATATTGCCCTTACGATCAGGATGGCCGCAATACACTTCAGACAGTCACACAACAGATTCAATGCCCCGGCCTTTTTGCCAAGTGTACGCAGTACATTTGTAGAACCCAGATTTCCGCTTCCCTGTTTGCGGATATCAATATGATAAATTTTTCCTAAAATGTATGCGGTCTGAAAAAGTCCACATGCATATCCAATTGCAATACAAATCAGGCGTTCCATGATTATTCTTTTTCACCTCGTTCACGAATAATGAATTTCAGTGATGTTCCCGCAAATCCAAAGGCATCCCTGATCTTGTTCTCCAGATATCTGGTATAAGAGAAATGCATCAGCTCTTTGTCATTTACAAAGATAACAAATGTAGGCGGTTTGACAGCCACCTGTGTCATATAGTAAATCTTCAGACGTTTTCCCTTATCAGACGGAGGCTGCTGCATTGCCACTGCCTCAGAAAGGATTTCATTCAGGACACCCGTCTGGATACGCAGTGTCTGGTTTTCGATAACCGCATCGATCGTTTCAAACATTCTGGAAATCCTGAGTCCTGTTTTTGCAGAAATAAATACCAGTTCCGCATATGGCATATATGCCAGAACCTCGCGGATTCTGTTTGTGTGCTTATAAATAGTCTTATCATTCTTTTCAATGGCATCCCATTTATTTACGGCAATGATAACACCCTTTCCTCTTTCGTGGGCAATACCTGCAATCTTGGCATCCTGTTCTGTAACACCCTCTGACGCATCGATCATTACAATGACAACATCCGCACGTTCTACTGCAGTCACTGTACGGATCACACTGTATCTCTCAATCTCCTCTTTGACTTTTCCCTTACGGCGAAGTCCGGCAGTATCAATAAAGATATAATCCTTTCCCTGCCATTTTACTCTGGTATCTACCGCATCTCTTGTAGTTCCGGCAATATCAGAAACAATCACACGGTCTTCTCCCAGAAGTTTGTTTACCAGTGACGATTTTCCTACGTTTGGTTTTCCCACAATGGCAATTCTCGGGATTTCATCATCTTCTTCTGTATCTGCATCCTCAGGGAAATGTTTTGCCACTTCATCCAGCATATCACCCAACCCCATACGGTTTGCCGCAGAAATCGGAATCGGTTCACCGATACCAAGGTTATAGAACTCATAAACATCCATCATAAATTTCTGGATACTGTCTACCTTATTCACAACAAGGACAACCGGTTTGCCGCTACGTCGGAGCATATCTGCCACCTTCGCATCGGAATCCACCAGTCCCTGATGAACGTCTGTGATAAAGATAATAACATCTGCCGTATCAATGGCAATCTGTGCCTGCTCTCTCATCTGAGAAAGGATGATGTCACTGCTGTCCGGCTCAATACCGCCTGTATCGATCATGGTAAATGTCTTGTCCAGCCATGTCACATCTGCATAAATTCTGTCTCTTGTAACGCCGGGTGTATCTTTTACAATAGAAATCTTCTCACCTGCCAGCGCATTAAACAATGTGGATTTACCTACATTAGGCCTGCCCACTATCGCTACTACCGGTTTGCTCATATATCTGTCTCCTTCTTATCTTTTTATGGTCTGGTTCTTCGATCAGACAGTTTACCAGGTCAGCACCCGGTTCATCTACCACTACAACTTCCGTCTTAAGAGCCTGTCTGACATCTTCCACCGTCAGGTCATCCAGAAAAACATCCTCGCCGCTTCTGAGCATATTGCATGGGATCAGTACTTTTTCTCCCAGATTTCTCTGCGCAAGCTGATCCATAAGATCAGTAGCTGTGATCAGACCGGAAACTGTGATCTTCTCTCCAAAGAAATTATTCTTTACTGCATATACTTCAGCCTGGACATTCGGAAATTTCTTCTGTACCAGTTTTATCATTTTACCTATATAAGGCGCTGCCAGCCGTCCTGTTGCAACAGTGGCATTTACCTCTCTGTCATCGCCTTCAAGCTGCTCAAGTCTCTCTTTTACCTCTGTTTCAAGCAGACGCATCATACCAACACCATTCTCCAGCTGAAGGTATCCGTCATATCTGCCCTCCTCAGGAAGTTCATATCCTGCAAGAATATACCATTCATCCGAAGCATGTACAAAATGAATACCATGCTTCTTCACCATGATCTTCTGCCACCGCTCTACCTGACTGATCAGATACCTTGCATCCTCTTTATCAAAAGATTCCAGTGGATACAGACCTTTTCGATACCTGGAAAGGCCTACAGGTACGATTGAAACGCTCTGCAGTACAGGCGCATATTCCGACAGTTTTTCCAGACTGTATTCCAGTTCATCCCTGTCATTAATCCCCTTGCAGAGCACAATCTGCCCGTTCATGGTCACATCACCTTTATAAAGCCTGTCAACTTTTGCAAGGGCATCTCCGGCAAATCGATTATGGAGCATTTTACAGCGAAGTTTGGGATTCATAGTCTGAAACGATACATTGATCGGGGAAAGATGAAACTTGATAATACGATCCAGATCATAGTCACTCATATTGGTAAGGGTAACATAGTTTCCCTGCAGGAATGACAGTCTGGAATCGTCATCTTTAAAATATAAAGTTTCTCTCATACCGGGCGGCATCTGGTCTATAAAGCAGAAAATACAGTGATTGGAACAGGAGCGGTACTCATCCATAAGACTGTTCTCAAACTCCACGCCAAGATCATCTTCATATTCCTTTTCTACTTCCAGTTCCCATTCCTCGCCATTCTTCTTTCGGATAAGGAGCTTAACAAATTCGTCATTCATCAGATAACGATAATCAAACACATCCTCTACCGGCTGGCCGTTAATGGAAAGCAACGCATCTCCCGGTTCCAGTTCCAGTTCTTCTCCGATACTGTCCGGAAGAACCTTGGATATTATGTGTAAATTTTTTTTCATGAATTTTACTCCATTGGAATGTAACCGGAAATTGTGTGTGGGATAAACTTTTCCGGCACATTTTGTTTCTCGATCATTCAGGAGCCGCTGATTTATTTACTGTGCAGGCACAGTAACTTTCTGACATTTACTCCTGATATCATATGACAGTAATTCCGGGCAAAATATACCTGCGCCCAGAATCCACTATCTTTTATATCATAACAATTGTAAAAGAAAAAATCAATAAATTCCTTGACGTATTTTAGGGCAAATGTTATATATTATATTGAAATCTATTTTTTGAGTATAAAATCACTACTTAGGAGGAGTATTATGCCAAACATAGAATTGTTGGAAAAATCCATGCCGGTTGCACCTATCCGTATTGCAGCTCTTGGATGCAGAGAACTTGCAGAAGAAGTTGACAGAAAACTTGTTAAATTCCGTAATGAGCTGGTTGAACGCAAACAGCTCAGTGTTATTCCTCAGGGATACAGCGAAGAATCATTTATTGTAGAATGTGAATGCCCCCGTTTCGGAACCGGTGAAGGTAAAGGTTATATTAAAGAATCCGTTCGTGGCACTGACCTTTATATTATGGTTGATGTGACCAATTACAGTGAATCTTATACTGTATGCGGACACGAGAACCATATGTCTCCTGACAACCATTTCCAGGATCTTAAACGAATTATTTCCGCTGCAACAGGCAAGGCACACCGTATCAATGTAATTATGCCGTTCCTTTATGAAGGCCGCCAGCACAGACGTACTAAAAGAGAATCTCTGGACTGTGCACTGGCACTGAAGGAATTAAGCGATATGGGAGTTTCCAATATCATTACCTTTGATGCCCATGATCCACGTGTCCAGAACTCTATTCCGCTGAATGGTTTTGATAACTTTTTCCCTACTTATCAGTTTTTAAAAGCTCTGATCAAGAGTGTGCCGGATCTTCGTGTTGACAATGACCATCTGATGATCATCAGCCCTGATGAAGGTGCCATGTCAAGAGCTGTATATTTCTCCAACATCCTTGGAGTAGATATGGGTATGTTCTACAAACGTCGTGATTACTCTACAATCGTCAATGGAAAGAATCCTATTGTTGCACATGAATTCCTCGGAGATTCCGTAGAAGGCAAAGATGTTGTAGTTATCGATGACATGATTTCCTCCGGCGGAAGTATGCTGGATGTTGCCAAACAGTTAAAGGAACGCAACGCAAAGAGAGTATTTGTATGCACTACCTACGGTCTGTTCACAGACGGTCTGGATAAATTTGATGAATATTACGAGAAAGGCTGGCTTGACAGAGTGATCACAACCAACCTGAATTACCGCATTCCGGAACTTCTCGAAAGACCATATTATGTAGAAGCAAATATGAGTAAATATCTTGCGAGCATCATTGATATCATCAATCATGATGTTTCCGTTGAGAAGGTTCGTTCCAGCAACGAAAAGATCATGTCTCTTATGGAAAAAGTAAATTCCAGATAGTTTTTCCGGCAGATGAATACGAAAAGGGGAGCTGTTAACTAGCTCCCCCTCTTTCGTATTGTACAGTTAATCTGCAAATTCAGGATTACTCACTTCGCACTGTTGTGCTTATAACAATTTCAGGTTTTATGAACGTATGCCAAGAAAAGCCCCAAGATTTCCCCTTTTTCCATGGGAAGCCCTGTGAGAAAAGAGAAACTCAGGATTACAGCAGGTACAGAGATTTGGCATGGAAATGTTTTCTTCCGGGATTCCCGCTTCCAGAAAAATAATCTTGTTTGCCATCCACAGGTTTAACTGATATTTTCCGTTTTCTTTTCTGTAAAACAGCTTGTTCCGGTATTTCTTATCAAAAACCTTTTCAAATTCTTCAATCACATCTTCGCTGACTTCATAACACTCCTGACAGATAGACGGTCCGATAGCCACTTTCAGATCTTTCGGATTACTTCCATACTCTTCAGACATCTTTTCTATGGTAACTGCACCGATTTTCTGAACCGTACCTCTCCATCCCGAATGAGACAGTCCGATCGCGTGATTCGTCGGATCAGCAAAATACAGTGGAACGCAATCCGCATAAAAGGTTGCAAGAACCAGCCCCGGAACATTTGTGATCATTCCATCTGTATCTGTATAATCACGCGGGATCACAATTCCCTTTCCGCGGTCTTTCTCTGTTACTTTCCGCACATTGTTGGTATGAGTCTGATCAGATGTAACGATGCTGTTCATATCAAATCCCATAGCATCAGAAATCCTTCTGTAATTTTCTTTCACGCAGGACTCCTCATCACCTCTTGTAAAACTCAGGTTCATAGAACTGTAGATTCCTCTGCTCACTCCGCCAAAGCGGGTGCTGAATCCATGAACAAGCCAGTTCATTTCTTCATATGCGGGATATGTAAGAAATGTAACATCTTTATTGTTTTTTACATTCATCTTTGGAATCTGTTCACTGTTCCATTTTATCTTCATATTTCATTATTCCCTTCCTGCTGTATGGCAGATTATTCATCAAAGCAGTTTCTATAATTATTAGAGGATTGCAATATATTCAAACGCATTCTTAACCCAGTGTATTTCATCCCCGTCAATTCCTGCCACATCGAAACGGCATGGGATATCCACATTGTGATATTCCACTGTAAGAAAATACCTTGCCACCTTACATATGGTTTTCTGTTTAGCAGGATTTACTGCAGCCAGCGAATAACCGGAACTATTGTCTTTCCTGTATTTTACCTCAACAAAAACAAGATATTCTCCATCTCTGGCAATCAGATCGATTTCTCCAAATCTGCATCTGTAATTATATCTCAGAATAAATAATCCCTGCTGTTTCAGATAATCAGCAGCTTTTCGTTCGTAACAGCTTCCGGTAGACCGGGTATTTTTATGCAAATTCTTCCATCCATTTCTTTTTATATTATATGTAGGCATCTTTTGTTGTTACTGTGCATCACCCAGTGTATTGCTGTGTACTGAAGGATAGTAACCTTTTGCGACTGTTTATATGAAATGTGTAATAAAGGTCTTTCTGTGGATCGGGGTTTCTCCGTATTTTTTCAGTGCCGCAATATGATCGGCAGAACCATATCCCTTATTTGATGCAAAACCATATTCCGGGAACACTTTATCATATTCTTCCATCATTCTGTCCCTTGTCACTTTTGCAACAATACTTGCTGCTGCAATGGAAACACTCTTTGCATCTCCCTTAATAATGGGAACCTGTGGAATGGTGATCTGAGGAATCGTGACTGCATCATTGAGAAGAAGCTGAGGAACCACTTCCAGTTTACTTACCGCCTCCCGCATTGCCTCATAAGTAGCCTGAAGGATATTGATCTCATCAATACGCTCCGGGCTGCACATACCGATTCCTACTGAAACCGCTTCCCTCATAATCACATCATACAGTTCTTCTCTTTTGGAAGCACTGAGTTTCTTGGAATCGTTCAGATAAAGGATCCGGCTGTCCTGTGGCAGAATTACTGCACATGCCACTACCGGGCCTGCAAGAGGGCCTCTTCCCACTTCATCAATTCCGCATAAATAACCAAGATGTTCATATTTATGCTCATATACCTTCATATTTTCAATACGCTGCTTCTCCGCTTCCAGAGCTGCTTCCTTTTTGCGGCACTGCGCGATCAGTTTTTGCACACCACTTCTTGTATCTTCTTTATAAATTTCATATAAAGCCGGGTAGCTGCTCATATCTGCTGCAGCAAACTCGGCTTTAATCTCAGCTATTGTTTTCATAATGGCGCCCACTCCAATGTGATCCGCCCCATTTTTCCGGAACGGAAATCATCAAACAGTATCAGCGAAGCTTTGGCATAATCCAGCTCTTCCTGCTTTTTCAGACACCCTCTGGCTCTGGCAATCGCCTCCAGAACTTCCACAGAAGTTCCCTCCTCTGTGATCTGATATCTCTCTGCCAGAATCCCTTTATAATTTTCGCGCAGATAATCGATCAGCCAGAGTGCCAGTTCCTCCATATTCAAAATGTCATCTTTGATAGAACCTACACATGCCAGACGGATTCCCACCTGCTGGTCTTCAAATTTCGGCCACAAAATACCAGGAGTGTCCAAAAGTTCTACTCCCTTATTCAGACGGATCCACTGTTTTCCTTTCGTAACTCCCGGCTTGTTTCCGGTCTTTGCACAGGCCCGTCCTGCAAAGGTATTGATAAATGTAGATTTTCCTACATTCGGGATTCCCACTACCATAGCGCGGATCGGACGGTTTTTAATACCGCGGCGTCTGTCTCTTTCTATCTTTTCCTTACATGCTTCCTGGATCACATTATTGATTGCTTTCATTCCGGAACCATTTCTGGAATCTACTTTTACAACATAAAATCCCTTTGCCTGAAAATAAGTTTTCCAGGCTTCATTCTGGCGCTCGTCAGCCAGATCTGATTTATTAAGAAGAATCAGTCTGGATTTATTTTTTCCCAGTTCATCGATATCCGGGTTTCTGCTCGAAAGAGGTACGCGGGCATCCACAAGTTCAATGATCAGATCGATCAGCTTAATGTCCTCCTGCATCTGTCTCTTTGCCTTGGTCATATGACCAGGGTACCACTGTACGTTCATATACACCTAACCTTTCAAAAATCCAAATTTATCTTTCGGGGAAATGACAAACCATACCTTTCCCACAATATATTTCTTTTTGATATTTCCGATATCACCATACCGGCTGTCCTCACTGTTATTTCTGTTATCGCCAAGTACAAAATACTCACCGCTTTCCAGAGACACTCCGTCGGATGCCAATCCCGCATTACTGATTTCAGGAAAATTCTTATTTTCATTATATACTTCTCCGTTGATCAATACTGCTCCGTTGGATATCTGTACAGTCTCACCAGGCAGACCGATCACGCGGCCGATATGCAGAGCCGCATCATCACTTCCACTGGTTTTATATACAATGATGTCTCCCCTTTCAGGTGAGGATACTTTATAAACAGCCCTGTTTACAAAAAAGCGTTCTCCAACCTGCAGTGTGGGCTCCATGGCACTCTCCTGTACAGTCACTGATTGAAACAGCGCAATTCCCGCCAGAATGCCAAAAATGAGCACTACCGCTATCTGAAATATCCAGTTAAGGATTCCCCGGACTTTTTTATCTTTAAGTTTTGTTTCCAGCATATCTCTGGTCTCTTTCAGTGCCGGACTATCTTTCCATTTTCTGATATTCATCCAAATCTCCTGACAGATGGAAAAAGAGGGACAATACACAAGTTATTGTCCCTTCTTCTGCTAATTCATGAAATTATTTAACAAGCTCTTTAACCTTAGCTGCTTTACCTACACGATCTCTTAAGTAGTTCAGTTTCGCACGACGTACTTTACCACGACGGATAACTTCTACTTTTACTACATGTGGGGAATGAAGCGGCCATGTTTTCTCAACGCCTACTCCGTTAGAGCTCTTTCTTACAGTAAATGTAGCTCTGTTGCTTCCGCCCTGTTTCTTGAGAACTGTTCCTTCAAAAACCTGAACACGTTCACGGTTTCCTTCTTTGATCAGTGCGTGTACTCTTACAGTATCACCTGTGTTGAATGCCGGTACTTCAGCTTTTAACTGAGCTGCTTCGATGTTTTTGATAATTTCGTTCATTGTATTTTTCTCCTATTCTTATATGGATGTTCTTAATACATATCCTGTAACAGAGGACCATCTTTTTTCACAACAGTTGTGATTATACTATATAGCCTGATGTATTGCAATACTTTTTGCAAATTTTTTACCAGCAGATTACTTCACATCCTGTTTCCGTAACCAGAACAGTTACTTCCCACTGGGCTGAAGGAAGTCCGTCCTCTGTACGGACTGTCCACTCGTCAATCTCATCGCTTCCCATATTTACCATCGGCTCTATGGTAAACATCATACCCGGAACCATCAGGACACCTGTATTCTCTTCAGAAACAAAGCTTACCCATGGATCTTCATGGAACTCAACTCCCACACCATGTCCACCGATTTCTCTGACTACAGAATATCCGTTTTCTACTGCATGTTTATGAACTGCACTTCCCATATTTCCAATCGGAGTCCATGGTTTCACCTGGGAAATACCAATCTCAACACATTCTTTTGTGACCTTGACAAGTTTTTCTTTCTCCGGACTCACTTTACCGATGCAGAACATTCTGGACGAGTCAGAATAATAACCATTATATATTGTAGATACATCAACATTGATAATATCTCCCTCTTTCAGAATCTGCTCTTCATCCGGGATTCCATGGCATACCACTTCATTTACAGAAGTACACACGCTCTTTGGAAATCCTTCGTAATTTAACGGTGCCGGGATTCCCCCATGCCGTACAGTCTCTTCATGTACCCATCTGTCAATCTCTTCAGTGGATACACCTGGTTTAATATGCTCTTCCACATAATCAAGAACTGCGATATTGATTTTGCAGCTTTCTTTTATTTTCGCGATCTGTTCGGGTGTTTTGATCAGATCATGATCGATCACTGCATATCCTTTCTGCTTCATTATTTCCATTTTTTCATCAAATGCCTCATGGCATTTTTTATATTTTTTCCCGCTTCCACACCAGCATGGATCGTTTCTTCCAATTTTCAAAGACATGATAATTCCTCTTTCTTTTTTCTTATGTAGGGTACAGCGCATCATCACCATTACAGGAAACTGTGTACTGTTTTATCATACCACATTTTCTCTCGG
>ENA-ORNI01001815-ORNI01001815.1-human-gut-metagenome-genome-assembly--contig:-NODE-1815-length-10210-cov-1.66775_pt1 | contig 10210 bp, 13 predicted proteins | sample MGYA00242118_ERZ509028 | MGnify/ENA primary metagenome ERZ509028 (study PRJEB26280, sample SAMEA2338755) | human gut metagenome | biome: human gut; feature: human-associated habitat; material: faeces...
CCAGTCAAGCGGCCGATACGGCAACAACCAGAGCGACAGAGGCAGAAAGAAGTGCTACAGCCGCCAATCAAAGTGCGAATACGGCCAGCCAGGCGGCCGCAACCGCAACGAATAAAGCAACTGAGGCAGAGAGAAGCGCTGAGGAAGCAAATCAGATTGCACAGGGGCTGGGTGGTTTTAATGGCAAGGCATCCTCGGTTTCCGCCGTGGATGAACAAGGATTATTGGGAGAAGCGGATGGAACAAGCAATGTGCAGGAGTTGCTTGATGCGTTAGCACAAAAGGTTGCGCTGGAATTGGTGAGCAATTCAAAGCTGACAGAGATATTAAGCGGATACATTGCAACGTCCAGTATCAATAATACGGGCCTGGTTACGAATGAGGGGTTTGTGGCGGATGCGCGGCAAATGAATCCAAATGTTTCCGGCTCGCTGGCGGCCAAAGTAAAGAAGAATACGGACGATATTGTTACTGCAAATAGCAATTTAGCAAAAACTAATGCAAAGGTGACTTTAAACGGCGTCAAGAACATTAATGGTTTTACAGCCGTGTATTCTGACCGAACTGACCGGGCATTCCAGCTATATTATGATAACGGTGAGATTGCGTCAATCGCATTTAACAACACCGGTATCTGGTATGATTTTTATGACGGACGAAACTGGAAGCAGGTTTGGAAATTTAATAAGCCATCATAATAATCATTTTGTGCTGAAGGCATATAGGTTCGTAAGGTTTGGAACTTGACTGTTATAACCAATAAATCGTACGGTATCACCTTTACGCACAGAAAACCATATAGGCATTGACGAATTGACTGTGACATCATTATTGACCCAAAAAATATTTATCCCATTTATAAGTACATTACAACCCTGAGCTGAGATGTTAAAACCAATGGAACCACAAACTATACAATCCTCTGTAGCTGCCCAACTTGTACCGTTAGCAAACCCATCTTTAATTTTTTTGCTGGTGTCTATGTATGGTAAATTGCTATTTTGAATAAAGGAGCTGTCCTTGAAACAGCAGAAAGAGAGGAAAAATTATGAAGAGAGCCATGCTTAGCAGCCGATGGCTGGAAAAACAGATGATGAAATCAAAGAAACGAGAGAAAAGGCCATTAAGACATTAGAAAATAAAGGATATGAAATTGTGAACACTCTTTTTACGGACGAGTGGTACAGCAAAGAAAAAATGGCCGAAAGAGGAGTTGTACAGATTCCCCTATGCTTCTTGGCGAAATCGCTTGAAAATATGAGCCTTTGTCATGCGGCCTATTTCTGCAAAGGATGGGAAAATGCAAGAGGCTGCCGGATTGAACATGAGGCAGCTAAGGCATATGGACTTGATATTATCTACGAGAATTAGGCTGATTGCTATTTAAAAATAATAAGAAAGGGGGAAATCCCCATGAATAAGAATGTGATAGTTTTAAAAGATGCTACAGAAATAACTATTGTTAACGATGCTGACATTTACAACATGCAGATTATTGTTGACAATCTGTCAGAACTTGGGACATTATGGGACAAGCTCACACCCGATAATCTGTCAACAGTGGCAATCAAAGATTCCGATGGGGTTGTGGTAGGAAACTACAACAATATGGTCCTGTGCAGTCCAGCTTTCCAGTCGGTCGATAAGACCGAAGCTGGAAAAATTCAGGCAACATTTGGAATCCGTGGCAGAACGGAATTGGAACTGTTAAAGGAGCAGGTAGCAGCCATGAGTGAAACTTTAAGTGTACATGATGGCGCGATTGGAGATATGGGAGCCGTCATAAGTGCCGTAGCGGAGACGACAGAAGGAGGGACAGTATAATGGGACGTTACTATGGTCTGAAAATCAGGAATAATGAAATGACACTGGAGAAAGTTCCCAGGCTTTGGAAAACAATGACTGAAAAATGGCTGGAACAGAATCCGGCGGATTGATGGAGGAATCTTGTGCCAACGGAAGTCATAGTTGCATTAATTGGACTGCTGGGAAGTGCGGCGGGCACGTTTACCGGAATCATGGTGTCAGCCAAATTAACGGCATATCGTTTGAGTGAACTGGAAAAAAGGGTAGAAAAGCATAACACAGTCATTGAACGGACTTACAAACTTGAAGAAGCGCAGGCGGTTATGCAGGAACAAATCAAGGTGGCCAATCATAGAATTGGAGACTTAGAAAAAGAAAGAGAGGAATGACGATGAAGCACGTAGATTGGACAAGAAAACTGACAAGCCGGAAATTTTGGGCGGCTGTAGTTGGATTTGTAAGCCCGATTATGGTGGCAGCAGGGGCGGGAGACAATGAAATTACCCAGGTGACCGCTATTATTATGGGAGGGGCCACTCTGATTGCATACATAATCGGCGAGGGGCTGACGGATGCGGCGGCCACAGGAAACACAGGAAAAGAACCTGAGGCAGAGGAGCGGGTGGCGACCAAATAGCCGGAGGTGGTCCGAAATCTAATATGTAACAAGTCAACAGGAGGGGAGGCAGAGGGCTTCCCCTTTTATGCATAAGGAGGAAATTATGATTGATAATGCATACGCAAGAGGGCAGAAACTGTTATGTGGCGATTATAGCCAGTACACACCTACTGGAAAGTCTTATTTCACCAAAAAAGGCAGATGGTTTTCTGTACCTAGAAGGGGAGATATCGTCTATTTCTATTATACATCTCTGGGCCGTGTCGGGCATGTGGGTGCTGCCGCGGTAGTCGAAACCGATTACCAGAACCGGACATTTGAGTTTGTCACGTTTGAGGGAAACACATCATCGGGAAACGCAGGGGACCGTAATGGAGGATGCGTCGCCCGGCATACCTATAAAGCATCCTTTGATGCAGTGGGAGGAACACAAAAAATCAATGGATTCGGGCGCCCCATGTATAGTATGGATACCTGTACGGTGGATGAATTTATCAGCGTACATCGAGAAGGAAAGCAATAAAAACTTGGATAGTAAGACTGGAAATCCAGGAGATAAAAACTATACAAAGTACGGAAAGTGGTATGGTTATACGCCTGCGTACTGGTGTCAGCAGTTTATATCATGGTGCGCATACGAAGCCTGCCGCCAGCACATGGAGAAAACACAGACCGGGTGGGAGAAACAGCCAGACGGAAGCTGGAAATACTTGCGGTATGGCGCATACATCAAGGATGAATGGGAGCTTATCAACACCGCGGCTGGGGCTCAATGGTTTGTATTTGATGGTGCTGGGACAATGACAACGGGATGGTTCGGGTCAGATGAACAGGGATGGTACTACATGAACCCGGATGACGGGGCCATGCTGGCGGCCCAATGGTTTGAAGTCAAGGGAAAACATTATTATGCAACAAAGACAGGGGAAATAGCAAAGAATGTGTATGTGAAATCAACGGCTCCAGGAATGTATTGCTGGGTAAATGGTTCAGGGGAATGGGTAAAAGAGTGGGATACCACCATGCCGGACCTGCAAACATATGGACTGGCAGAATAGGGGGAAGAAATGACAGTAGGGGAATTAATAGAAACAATCATCCGGCTGAGAGGACGCCAATACGGTGAGGATATCATGATGGGATGGCTCAATGAGATAGAGGGCCAGGTGATTGAAGAGATAGTGAACCGGGCACAGGGCTACAATGTGACATTTAAACCGTTGTCTTATGACTTGGACGCGGAAAAGGAGCTAACCATACCGACGCGTTTCCAAGACGTGTATATCCATTACATGCTTTCTAAAATTGACTATCACAATCAGGAAACAGAACGGTATAACAATGATGTGGTTATGTACAACAGCGCATATGATGCGTATGCGGCATGGTTCCGGCGTGAGAACCGACCAAAGCGCGGAGCATCATTTTCAAGATTTTAGGAGGTGCTATGGGACGATTGCCATTCTTGACTATGGCCCCAAAAGAAAACAGCCGTCAGATAGGTAACTTTCTGGGACTGAATACGGGGACGGTCATAAACGAAAACGAATTTGCCGACATGCAGAACATGTCCTCCGATGATTTTCCGGCCATCTCTACACGGAAGCCCAGGGGAAAAATCATCAAGAACCTGACAATGCCTCACGGCCTGTTTTATAAAAACGGCTTGGTGTATGTGGACGGTACAGAGCTGTATTACAAGGATAAAAAGATTGCAGATGTGACAAGCACGGATAAACAGATAGTGGGATTGGGCGCGTTCCTGGTTATTTTTCCGGATAAGATAATGTATAACACCTCAACCGAGGAACTGACCAGACTGGAAACGCAATGGTCACAAACATCCTCAGCCACATTTGCACAGACCACAAAGGGGTCGACCATGGTCAAAATCAGTTGCACAGGTATAGGGAAATCATTCCATCAATTTGATGGAGTTGAGATAACGGGATGCACAAATGATACATTCAATAAAACCACGGTCATACAGGAAAAGGCGGACGATTATCTCGTAATTATTGGCAACCTATCCGAATCATTCAGCCAACCATCCGGCCTCACCATCAGCCGGAAGGTTCCCGATATGGATTATATCTGTGAGAATGGAAACCGGATCTGGGGCTGCTCAAGTAAAAACCATGAAATATACGCAAGTAAGTTGGGAGATCCGGCAAACTGGAATGCGTTTGAAGGGATAAGCACGGATTCCTACGCGGCGACCGTGGGAAGTGATGGAGATTTCACCGGCTGTCTGTCCCATCTTGGATACGTGTTGTTTTTTAAGGAGGACGCTATACACACCATCATGGGTGATAAGCCAAGTAATTTTCAGATTACAACTGTCAGCCCGGCCAGAGGCATTGCAAAAGGCTGTGAAAACACGGCTTGTGTGGTTGATGAGACATTAATATACGCGGCCCGTAACTGCATATGCAGCTATGACGGTGCCAATCCATCCAGCATATCAGATGCCATAGGGGACTACAGAGTATCCCAGGGCGTGGCCGGGCAGTATGATGGAAAGTATTACGCCTCCTTGAAGCGGAATGGAAAATGGGCCATGTATGTGTTTGACCTGGAAAAAAACTTGTGGCACAAGGAGGACGGCTTGCATGTACGGTTTATGTCGTATGGAGAAGGTGAACTGTACTATATCGACATAGACGGAAATCTTTCAACCGTGGCCGGAAACCGGGAAGAGAAAATAAAGTGGATCCTTGAAAGCGGGGATATGCTGGACGGAAGCGTTGAGTTTAAGTATCTGAAGCGCCTTCTGTTCAATATGAAAATGGAGCCAGGGACAGAGGTGGATATTCTACTACAATATGATGAACAGAAGGATTGGGAGAAAGTATACACCTATACGGCTGCTTCATATCGTACCTATGTCCTCAACGTGATTCCACACCGGTGCCAGAAATACCGGTATCGCCTGGAGGGCAGAGGGGCGGCTACGTTGATTGCTATAGGTAAATATGTAGGTTATGGGAGTGAGAGGCATGGCAGTTTTTAAACCACTGGTGTTGGACCAGGACGAAACAGATATGAGCCAGGTCATGAGTAAACTGTATCGCTTCAGTCGGGATTTAAAATATACGTTGTCGAATCTGACCCTGGAGGACAATATGGATAATTCAGTCATGAAGGTCCTGGATAGTCGAAAGAATAAAACTAGAGAAATAAGCTTCAGCAAAGACGCCTTGACCATTGATTTGCTGGACTATGAAACCGGGATGCATACAAGCCTGGAACAAACCCGTAAAAAGATATCGCTCCTGGTAGATTCCGGGGACGTGGTAAATACCATGCTGTCACGGATGGAGCTGTACGGGGAGTACATCACCCTTAAGACAGGACAGGTCATCATACAAGCTCAAAACATGACCCTGGATAAAGCGGGCAATGCGTATTTTTCAGGGGATATTATAGGCGGATCAATCAACATAGGTGGGAAATTTATCGTGTATCCAGATGGTAGCTGCTATGTAGACGGGGCATTCACAACGGAAACATTAAACCCTCCAAATGGAATATATGCTTATGAATTGGACGTATACAACGATGATGACCGAATAAATACGGTTACAGGAAACATAGTATGCGCTGATGCTTATATATCGGAAACCCTTACATGCAGAAGAGTGCAGCAGACATCAGACAGACGGTGTAAGAAATGGATTGAACCCATATCTGACCAGGAAGCGACAGAAGCATTAAAGGCAATCGTGCCAACGCGATACACGTTTATCGATAGCGGCCGGGCTGGTATTGGCTGTATTGCCCAGAATCTATATCGTAAAACAGAGGCAGGACGCCTTCCGATGGTTGTACGACATGGAAAACACCTGGAACTCCCATACAGCAGCTATGGAGCCATCTATACGCGAGCAATTCAGCAAAACCAAGAGAGGATAGGAGCAATAAAGCAGGAAATCAAGGAAAGAAAGGAGCGGATCCATGTCAAGCTTTAACGTGCCGGCACTGGGCGGTCAAAATCCTGATATTAAGAAGGTATATAGCTATGTTCGGTTGCTGAACCGCGAATTGAAATATACCCTGGGAAACCTTACGCCAGAGGACAACTTCACGCAGGAAACGCTTTTGAAGTATCAGGAGACGGATACAACCATTGCACAGCTTGAGGTTACTATGGATGGATTTTTGACCCAATTCAAGGACCTGAAAAATGACTTGGAAACCGGAATCCGAGTGCTGAATGGTGAGATTTCTATGAAGGTAAGCGCAGGAGAACTGTGTTCAGAGATATCTGCCACTACGGACACTATCACATTCAAGAGCGGTTATCTTATCATAGACAGTAACAATTTTAAGTTATACAAGGATGGAACCGCTCAGTTTTCCGGGACCATTAATGGCGGTTCCATCAACATCAATAACAATTTTGTTGTAAGCGAAAGCGGCGCTGTTACTACCAAGGCAATTACCTATTCCGGGCAGATAAGCGTTAATGGGCTGTTGTACTCCAACTATATGCGCATTGCGGGAAATGCCAATGTGGAAGGTTCCCTTACATGCCGATATCTAAATGCGACCTATGATGTATCCTGCGAGGTTCTGACAGAACGGTCGGACCGGCGCTTAAAAGAAAATATAGAGGAGATACCCGACCAGACAGCTCTTGCGCTTGTCCTGGGATTCAGACCAGTCACATTTACCTATAAGGATTCGGGAAAGAGAGGAATGGGACAGATTGCCCAGGATTTAGACGAACTCCAGAAAAGACTGGGTACAGACCTGCCATTGGTGGACCATGGAGGGGAATATCTGTCAATTCCATACAGCACTAATAGTGTTTTGTATGCCGGGGCCATCCGGGCCCAACAGAGAGAATTGGATGAACTGGAAAAGGAAATCAACCGAATGAAGGAGGAAAATATATGGTAAAGATTGCATTTGAAGAAGAAAAAATCAATATGGCTCTGATGCTGTTAAATCAACTGCGGGTGGAAGGCATACAGCAGGCGAACTTTCTTTTATCCATAAACAATATATTGACCAACGGAGAAAAAGTAGAAGAGGAAGGAGGAAAATAATATGGCAGTAGCAAGCATTGTCGATTATTTGAAAAGCAAAGGACAGGACAGCTCCTATAACAATCGAAAAAATCTCGCAAGCCAGTATGGAATTACCAACTATGCCGGAACAGCCGCCCAGAACACAAACCTGTTGAGGGCATTGCAAAGCGGAAGTAAAGGAAGTGCAGCCAGTCCACAGGCAACCAATCAGGCAACAACAGGAAGTAATGTAACCATAACGCCAGTAAACAATGCAAGTGCCGAAAACAAAAACAGCCAGTACTTGACTGGATACCAGTACCAGAAGTATACGCCATCGGACAGAGTAAACAGCTATGCAGATAAGCTGGCCGACCTGGAGGACGATAAACCGGGGGCCTATGTGAGCAAGTACGACAGTCAGATAGACAGCATTGTAAACAGCATCCTGAACCGGAAGCAATTCGACCCCAACAGCGTGTATGATACGGATTTATATAAAAATTACAGGGAACAGTATATGCAGCAGGGAAACAAGGCCATGCGTGACACGATCGGTAACATATCCGGAATGACGGGCGGATATGGATCGACCTATGCCACAGCAGCCGGCCAGCAGGCATATGATAATTACATGAGCCAGCTGGGAGACAAAACCATGGATATCTATGATAGGGTGTATCAGCAATATCTTAACGAAGGTCAGGAGCTGTATAACCAGCTTGGAATGGTCAATAACCAGGACAGCATTGACTATAGCAGGTATAGGGATACGGTCAACGATTACTACAACGACCTTAATTATTATGCCGGTCGGTATGATAGTACATATGCGCAGGACTTTGGAGAGTATCAGTACAACCAGGATGCCCAGCGCTGGGCCGAGGAATACGCATACAAGAAAACACAGGATGCATTGGCGCAGCAGAACTGGCAGACACAGTTTGATTATCAGAAAGAGCAGGATGCACTTCAATACGCTCTCCAACAGCAGCAGCTTGCACTGTCGGCTTCCAAAGCCAGGAGCGGAGGCGGGGGAGGAAGCAGTAAGAGCAGCAAGAGCAACACCAATGCCTACCTTACTAAGGCTAAAAATATGCTGAGCGGTACGGATGGAAACGATACACATAAATACAAAAGCGCTACTGTATCAAATTATCTGAAAAAACAGTATGGTTTGTCTGCGGTAGAAGCGGACTATATCACGTCTCAGGCAAATGAAGCCATAAAAGAGGGGTCGGAGGGAAACGTGAATAAATATTATGATTATGCGGCGGCCTATGCAGAGACACATGATGAAAATGAGGTATTTGAGTATCTGAACCGATTCTATGAAAATAAGAAAATCAGTGAAGATGAAGCAGATGAAATCTATCGGAGACTGGGAATGAATTAAGGAGGCAATATGTCATTTAGCAGTAGACTGAAAGAAAAACAGGAACAGGAAAACAGAACGGGCAGTACAACTAGAAGAAATAGAAGTGAGGAGCCGGCGACGCCGGTCAACACCTTCCTAGCGCGCCGGGAAGAACGAGAAAGAGAACGAGAGAGGGAGCAGCAGGAGAAATTAAAACAAGCGGTGCAGCAGGACCACTCAAAAGAAAAGTCTGATTTTTTCCGTGCGGACAGAGCAAGCACGGAAAATGGCACAGAGATTAGATGCCAGCCCCAATAAAAAAATGTATGAAACGTTAGACCATAAGCCAAAGAATGCAGGAAGTCCATTTGCACCGATACGACAAACGCCAGAACAGAAAGTAAAAGTAGAGGAATATACAAAATACCTGGCTGAAAAAACCAAACAGGAGAGGCAACAGAAGCAAAAGAGAGAACAGGAACAACAGGAAACAAAAAGAATTCTGGACAAGGTAGGGTATCAGGATGGATATCAGTTTAAGCGATACATTGACCTGCCTAATGAACCAGACTTTGCCCAAACCGTTGAAAAAGCCAAAGCGAATGACCCTTCATGGATGGAGCGCGCCCAATTTTGGAAGAAAACATCCAATCCAGTAGAAGATGCATACAGGCAAATGGAAAAGATGTGGGGAAAAGACGGGGCAACCCAGGAGGATATTCGGGAAAAAACCCTGAAAAGAACAATGGGAGTAGGCTCGGAAAGCGATAATATGCTGCGGAAGTATGCCCTTATGACCGAGCGAGAGCGATATACATATGATTATGTATTTGAAAAGGCCGGAAAGGAGGCGGCAGATAAATACCTGGATAGCCTGCAAGATACAATCAACCTGAGAAGCGCGCAGGATAAATACACCAGAGACGAAACGACCGTACCAGACCCCATGAAGGTTCCGTACAATATTGGAAAATCATTTGGAATAGGTGCGGAAAGCGCTGTGAAAGGAATCGGACACCTGCCGGATGCAATATTAGGCAGACAGCCGGACTACAACATCACAGAATCCGAATATTACCAGGAGATGCTAAATAGTCAGGCTGGAAGATTAGCTTACAACCTTGCGTCCGGTCTTGGAAACCTGGCTCCATCTATTGCAATTGCAGCGGCAACGGGAGGCGCAGGAAGCGCTGGAGCCGCGGGAACTATAGGAAAATTTGGTGGAAAACTGTCCGCTTGGGCGGCAAAGGGGGCTTTGGGAAGCGGTATAATGTCAGCTCAAATGGCAGGTCAGACTTATCGGCAGGATATCATGGAAGGGCGTCCGGTTGAGGGGGCCCAGATGAATGCGGCCCTTACTGCCGCCGATGAATATGTAACCAACTGGCTATTGGGAGGTATCGCGGCCTATGG
>ENA-ORNI01001822-ORNI01001822.1-human-gut-metagenome-genome-assembly--contig:-NODE-1822-length-10171-cov-27.7408_pt1 | contig 10171 bp, 8 predicted proteins | sample MGYA00242118_ERZ509028 | MGnify/ENA primary metagenome ERZ509028 (study PRJEB26280, sample SAMEA2338755) | human gut metagenome | biome: human gut; feature: human-associated habitat; material: faeces...
CTATTATATCGGAAACTTTTACTTTTTGCAAAATGTTTCTATCACAGCTTTTTCCCCTTTTATCTTTAAGGTGACTGCCCCGTACTCCTGCGTCCCATACAATTCGCATCCTTTTTCACTGAGTCTCTCTACAGTCTCCTTTGCCGGATGTCCGTACCGGTTGCCGATTCCCGATGAAATCCATGCATATTTCGGTGTCAGCTGCTGTAAAAATTCCGGCAGTGTCGAATTCTTAGAGCCGTGATGCGCGGCTTTCAGAATATCACACGTTGTTTTTCCATGTGCTCTCATCCACTCTGTGAGCTGCACTTCTCCCTCTCCTTCCACATCTCCGGTTAACAGCATCTCCAGATTTTTCCATTCCATCCACAACACCATAGACGCTGCATTTCCAGTCTCACCCTGATATTCCTGTGAAGGCGCCATACAAGTCAGACTCATCTCTCCCAGGCTCATCTGCTGACCTGCCTCCATTCCAAATACTTTCGTGCCATTTTCCTTTGCCGTTTTTCCCAGCTTTTTCAACGCATCATCATGAAGCCTTACCGGCGGCAGCACCAGATTTTTGATTCGTACTCCAAGGGTCTGATTCTGAAGGATTTCCTCGATTCCACTCATATGATCTGCATCGCCATGAGAAATAAAAACATAATCCAGCTCTTTTACTCCCTGAGATTCCAGAAACGGAACAATTCGATACTCCCCGACTTTAGAGATATCGCTGCTGCCTCCATCTACAAAACAGGTTCTCCCATTGGGTGTTCTCAGAAAAATTCCATCGCCCTGTCCCACATCCAGCATCGTCGCCTGAAACACCCCGTGGTGTTTCATCTGACCGCTTGCTGCCAGACAGATTCCGGCCGCTGCCAGCATTCCCCACGCAAAACAGGTTTTTCCTGTTTTCTCTTTTCGAAGCATCCAGTACAGACAGACCAGAAGCAATACTGCATAATACAGCACGATCCAGCTAACTTCCGGCTTTCCGGTAACAATTCTGGAAAACGGCAGTTTCATACTCAAATTGCAGCTCCATTCATACAGATTGAGAATTCCCCTGCATAAAAGAAATACAACACCTCCTGCCGGTTTGAAAAAAAGACACAGAAAAGAGCCCAGAAGTCCTGCGCCCAGAACGACAGACATCAGAGGAATGATCACGAGATTTAAAAGAAGAGAATACGGGGGAAATTCATAATAAAAAGAAAGCATGACCGGAAAAAGAACCAGATTGACCGCAAGACTCGCCTGAAAGCTTTGCAGGATCTTTGACTTTGTTTTTCCCTGTCTCATCATTAACGGATACACTGCCGCCATTCCAAGCACCGCTCCAAAAGAGAGCAGATATCCGGCATCCCGAAGGTACATCGGACTCTCCAGCGCAATCAGCGCCGCTGCCACAGACAAACTGGTAGCCATGTCATACGCTCTGCCGCACAGATCTGCTCCTACCCGGATGCCAAACATAACAAATGCCCGGATTGCAGATACCCCGCCTCCGATCATAACCGTGTAGCCAAGCAAAAACAAAATTCCCAGCACTCCCGCCGGTTTCACAGGACATCCCACTCTGCGTAAAAGCCCGTAAAATCCCATTCCGATAAATGACATATGAAGTCCTGATATCGCCAGAATATGGCCGATCCCACTTTTCTGATACAATGCTTTCATCTGGGCATCCAGTTCACTTTTCTCTCCCAGTAAGATCGCGCTCATGCTGTTTCCGTGACGTGCTCCCATCTGACTGACTAAAAGTCTCTTCCAGTTTCTTCTTAATTTTGCCAGCCATTCCCGGAATTTCCACGTTTCCTGATCTGTGATCCGGCAGTTTTTCACCCATATACTTGCGTGAAGTCCCTGTTTTTCATAATAAAATTTCTGATCAAAATTCCCGGGATTTCTCGCCTCTTTAAAATACGAAAGTTCCCCCTGAATCTGTATTTGATTTCCAAGTTTGATTGTTTGAGTTTCTTTTTGATCCTGTTCGATATAAATTAGAAGCTCCGGCTCTTGCAGCACCTTTGCTTTGACTTGTTCTTTGAATTGCTTGTTGACAGATTGCCTGTCAGAATTGGTATTATTCTCTTTTTGCAGCACCTGGCAGTCTCTCAGATAAAATATCCTGTAATCAGGCTTTTCCTCCCACCGCTTCACCTGCCCTGTCACAGTCACCTGTGAAGCATCCGGGATGATCCGGCGCAGTGTACACGGATTTGAAATCGCGGATTCAAACCAGATGTTCACTGCTGCCAGCAGAATCAGAACTGCCACTGCCGCCGTACAAAGCGGTCGTTTTCTCAAAACTACTTCTTCTCCTCATTCCATCCCAGGTCAGCCTCCAATGGCTGACTCAAATCTACAGTCTGCATATATTTGACATCGTTTTCGCCGTTAATGGATATCTGCACTTTCCTGACTCCGGTTCCCTGTGTCAGTGAATTGACCAAAGAATAAATCGTCACCTGCGGTTTGACATCATAGGCACCTTTTAAAAAGGTCTTATCAAAATTCACATAACAGATTCCATCCTTTGTTGTCACACTCAGCAGGTTGGTATCCGGATTGATCGTTGCTTTTGCGGCCGACGTCTCCGGGCCTTTCATCAGCTTTTCCACGATCAGCTTCTCCCTGGAAATATTGCTGTTATAGCGGACTTCCATTGTCTGCTCCACCAAAGCATCTCCTGCTTCATTGGAAAAATATAAAGTGAGCGTCCCTGTCTGATACGAACTCGGCGAAGCGCCCTCGCTTTGCACAAAATCATCTTCATTGAGATATCCGAGTACCTGTCCCGAGCTGTCAGTCAGATCCGCGCCTTCCACTTTGATCCAGACACTGTTGATTCCCTCGATCCTGACTAAAGATTTTACCAGAGCCGCTCTCACCAGAGTCTCTTCCACGGTATCCATTTGTTTATATTTTGCATTAAAATCCAGATACAGGATTCCTCCCTCCAGTTCATAACGCTTCACTTTCACATCCTTCGGAATCGGCGGCGTATACTCAATCTCCTCAGACGGCTTTTTCAACTCTTTTATCATTGCTTTTGCCGCCTTGAGCGGATCCTTTTCTTTGCTCTCATAGGACACTTTCTGAAGCCCGGTCCTGTCACTGTTTAAACAATAAATATAAGAATCTCCTTTTTTTACCTCCGTACGTTTGGCACAGGAAACTGTCGTGCACGCAAGACAGATTCCCAGAAAGATGAGGAGAATTTTTCTGACTTTTTTCATCTGCTCCCCCTTATGCTGCATAGGTCAGAGGAATCCGGACGGTAAACGTGGTTCCCTCTCCCTTACTGCTGTAAACTTTGATCGATCCTCTGTGCATGATCACTGCATTACGGGCAATGGCAAGTCCCAGACCTGTTCCTCCGATTTCTCTCGAATGAGACTTGTCCACCCGGTAAAACCGCTCAAAAATATGTGCCTGATCCTCTTCCGGAATTCCAATGCCGGAGTCCATCACCTTCACATAAAAGTACTTGTGATCCGCATTCAGGGAAACTCTTACCCATCCTTCGTCCCGGTTATATTTGATCGCATTCTCTACCAGATTGGAAATGGCGAGTGTCAGCTTCATCTCATCGATCTCCGCAGAAACGGGTCGGAAGCTTTCCAGTACCACCTCGATTTTTTTCTTATCGGCAATCGGCTTCAATCGTTTTAAGATTGCCTCCAGAAGCTCATTGATATTGATCTGTCTGATATTCAGTCCCTGTACTGTCTTGTCCATCTTGACCAGCGTCAGAAGATCACTGATAATGTCATTTTCCCGATCAATCTCCTTTGCGATATCTCCCATAAATTCCTGATACAGCTCAATCGGCACATTTTCCTGGGCAAGCAGGGAATCTGCCAGCACTTTCATGGATGTCAGCGGTGTCTTTAACTCATGAGAGACATTGGATACAAACTCCTCTCTGGAATCATTGAGCTGTTTTAATCTTCCCAGCATCTTGTTAAACGCATCAGACAGCTGCCCTGTCTCCGAAAATGTCCCTACATGCAGCCATTCACTTTCATACCCTTCTGTCACATTCTCAATAGACGCAGTGATCCTTCCAAGCGGACGTACAAACCATCCTGCCACAAGTATCCCAAGGGACAATACGACCAGAAAGACTACGATCAGAACTGCGCCGCCCTGTGCGCGCAGCATACGGATCCCATCCAGGACCGTATCCATAGAAACACTGGCCAGCATCACTCCTGTCACTGCCTTTTCTTCCGAAATGACCGGTGCGGTTACCTCGACGTACCGATTCTTTTTGTCATAGTAGCTCGTGCTCTTGCCCTGCCTGAGACAACGGATCACATTTTCAGATACCATCGTCTTTCCTTCATCCAGACCATACGTATCCTTGATCACATCCAGGTTCTGGTTGATGATCATCACGCGTCCGTTATAAATATTGGTCAGTTGGGTTAAATTTGCATCGATCACTTCTGAAGACGGGTTGGTCAGATACTGATAACTGTTCAGCTGATTGCTTAGAATAGTACATTGATTCTGAATTTCTGCTGTTCTGACCGAAATGGCACGCTGCTCAGATGTTTTCACTGTCCAGACATAAGAAGCCAGACATGGGATCAGCCCAAACACCACAAACAACACGATCAGCCAGAACCGCATGCTTTTAAATATATGATTCTTTACTCTGATATGTAATTTATCCCTGGAAATAATAACCTACCCCCCATTTTGTGTGTACATACTTCGGCTCGCTCGGATTCAGCTCGATCTTCTCCCGAAGCCTTCTGATATGTACATCCACTGTTCTGGCATCCCCCGGATAATCCACACCCCATACAAGATCCAGCAGATTCTCACGGCTGTAGACTTTGTTCGGATTCATGGCAAGAAGCTCCAGCACATCATATTCTTTTGCTGTCAGATTGATCTCACGCTCTCCGATAAACACTCTTCTGCTCTCACAGTCGATCCGCATATTGCCTTTGACCAGAATCTTGGCAGTCTGCGCACTCTCCTCTTTTCTCGCAGTCCTTCTCATGATCGCTTTGATCCGGGCCTTGACTTCCAGAATATTGAACGGCTTCGTAATATAATCATCCGCTCCGTACTCCAGCCCGAGTATCTTGTCCATATCCTCACTTTTGGCAGTCAGCATGACGATCGGCATGTCGGAAAACTCACGGATGGCCTGACAAACCTGAAACCCATCCATCTTCGGGAGCATCACATCCAGCAGCACGAGGTCATACTCGCAGTTCTTTGCATACTGCAGTGCTTCCTCACCGTCATAGGCACAGTCCACCTCCATGTCGTCCTGTTCCAGACTGAACCGTATCCCTTTCACGATCAACTTTTCATCGTCAACTACTAAGATCTTCTTCTTGCTCATACTTTCTTCCTTCAACTTCCTGCTATACTGTAATATTATCTTTAATCTTATTATACAGACCTTCTTTGATTCCTCTGATCTGCATCAGCTCTTCTGTATTCTGGAACCTGCCGTTTTCTTCCCGATAGGCAATAATACTGTCCGCCCGGGACTCGCCTACACCGGACAACGTCATCAATTCTTCTTTTGTCGCCGTATTAAGATTGACTTTTCCATCCTGCGGCTTTGTTCCTTCTGCCGGACTTTCCCCCGGCTGTGCTGCTGCCTGTGTCTGCATCTCCTCTTTGGTGGGAATATAGATCTGCTCCCCATCCACAACAACCCTTGCCTGATTCACTGCATCCTGTGCAGCCTCGGCTGTCAGTCCGCCCGCCATGGCAATGACTTCATAAAGCCTGTCGTCACTGCCCACTTCATACACGCCGGGCTTTCCGACTGCTCCGCACAGATAGACAAAAATCTTTGTCTCTTTCTTCGGTTCTTTGTCTTCAACCTTCTTTTCTTCTGCAGAGGACTCTTCTTTCTCTTCCTGTGTCTCCTCCAGAGAAATCTCCTTAAGTTCTTCCCCCGACTCTTGCCCGCACCCGCTGATCAGGCACAACGCAGTCAAGATCATAACAACTGTATAATAAGCTTTCTTTTTCCATCTGTCCCTCATATTTCCTCACAATCTCAGACGCAAGGAATCCCCTTTTATATTGGACAGTAATATTGTAACGAAAAACGCTCAAAATTACAATAACATTTTTACAATCCTGTTACGCATTTATTACAATTCTGACGCTCTATTCCCACTGGAAGATTGCAATCCCGATCAGTGCCACGACAAGCCCTGCCAGCTTCCGGAATGCAAACGGCGATTTTTCCACACCAAACATCCCCAGAAGCTCGATCACATACGCCACGATCAGCTGGGAAATTACGATCAGAAGTGCTGCTTTTGCCGGTCCTAAGGATGCCATGCTCTTAACTACGGTCCAGGTAATCCCTGCTCCGATCACGCCTCCTAAGAGCATATATTTCGGTTCCACCTTCGCAAGTGCCGTCACATCCGCTCTTCCTGCCAGAAACCATACCGCCAGACATGCCAGAAAAGCACTTAACTGCACCCAGATATTGCTGACCCACAATCCGGTTGTCTTTGTTACCTGTGTATTAAATACACCCTGAACACTCATCAGCGCCCCGGAAAGAAGGGCAATTAAAAAACCAGTCATCGTTTTCTACCTCCTGAAATTTTTCTCAATTTCTTTTAGTATTTCCCGAATCCTAGTTTTTCATTTATCACTCTGTCAATGCTTTTGTCAATTTTGGGATCATTTCATCCACATGCTCTTTTTCAATGATAAGCGGAGGTACCAGACGCAGTACATTGCCCTGTGCCTGGATCACAAGAAGTCCTTCCTCAATGGCACGGTTATTTACCTGCGCGACCGGTTGCTTTAACACAATACCCTGCATCAGTCCGGTTCCTTTTCGTTCCAGCACGCCATCCACATGTTGTACCAGTTCTTCCAGACGTTCTGTCAGATATTCTGACACTTCATTGACATGCTCCACGATCTTTTCTTCCTCAAAAATGTCGATCACCGTCTTGACTGCCATACATGCCAGTGGGTTACCGCCATAAGTTGCCCCGTGATCTCCCGGCTTTAACGATGCCTGTGCCACTTTTTCTGTCATGGCAAAGGCTCCCACCGGAATACCGTTTCCAATTCCCTTTGCCATAGTCAGAATATCTGGTTTTACCCCGAATTTCTGCCATGCAAACATCGCGCCGGTTCTTCCCATTCCGCACTGCACTTCGTCACAGATCATCAGAATATCGTTCTCATCACAGATCTTACGGATTCCTTCCATGAATTCCTGTGTAGCAAGATTGATCCCTCCTTCCCCCTGTAATGGTTCTAAAATAATTGCGCAGGTCTGATCCGTCACCAGCGCTTTCACACTGTCCAGATTATTGAATTCTGCAAAAGAAACTCCCGGGAGCATCGGTTCAAAAGGTTCTCTATACGCAGTATGTCCAGTCACGGAAACGGCGCCGAAGCTGCGCCCGTGGAACGAATTTTCCATGGCGATAAACTGATATCTGCCCGATTTTTTATTATACGCATATCGTCTTGCCGCTTTTAAAGCCCCCTCATTTGCCTCAGACCCGCTGTTCGTAAAAAATACCCGGTCCATCCCCGAAATCCGGTTCAGTTTTTGTGCTGCCTCTCCACAATTGGTATGATAATACAGGTTGGACGTATGATACAGCTGATCGATCTGGAATTTTAATGCCGCATTCAGCTTCTGATTTCCGTATCCCAGTCCCGACACTGCAAATCCGGCTGCAAAATCCAGATATTTTTTCCCGTTCGTGTCATACAGATAAACACCTTCTCCCCTCTCCAGCGCAATTGGAAACCGATTGTATACGTGTATTAGATTTTCTTCTGCTGCTTTGATCTTCTCATTCACCATCATAATACCTGCTTTCTTCTTCATGTAAAATTGCCGTACCGATTCCTTTGTTTGTAAAGAATTCCAGAAGCAGACAGTGCGGGATCCGCCCATCTAAAATATGCACTCTGGAAACGCCGTTTTCAATGGCATCAATACAATTATTCAGCTTAGGAAGCATTCCTCCTCCGATATAGCCCTCTTCGATCAGCTGTTTTGCTTCTTTTACCAGAAGCTCGGAGATGAGAGTAGCAGGATCCTTCGGATCTTTATATACTCCCTCAATATCTGTCAGAAATGCCAGTTTTTCTGCCTTCATGGCTCTTGCAATGGCACAGGCTGCATCATCTGCGTTGATATTATATGTATGGAATTCATCATCCATTCCTACCGGACACACGACCGGAAGAAAATCCTTCTCCAGAAGATCATGCAAAATCTGTGCATCTACTTTTTTGATCTCCCCGACAAATCCGATATCTTCTCCGTTGGAATATTTCTTTTCCACATTCAGAAGTCCACCGTCCTTCCCGCTGATTCCGATGGCGCGTACTCCCTGTCCTTCCAGAAGCTGTACCAGGCTTTTGTTCACTTTTCCAAGTACCATTTCCGCTACTTCCATGGTCTCTTCATCAGTCACCCGAAGTCCGTTGATAAACTGCGGTTCTTTGCCGATCTTTCCGACCCATTTACTGATTTCTTTTCCGCCTCCGTGCACAATGATCGGTTTGAAGCCGACCAGCTTTAATAAGGTAACGTCCTCGATTACTTTCTGCTTTAACGCCTCGTCTGTCATGGCGCTGCCGCCGTATTTTACAACGACGATCTTCCGGTTAAACCGTTGGATATACGGCAGTGCCTCGATCAGTACTTTCGCCTTCTCCAGATATTGATTCATATTTTCATTCATATTCTCACTCCTCCTGCCTGTCTTTTTTACTGAATATACATTGTACTAGCTGCGGTAATCCGCATTGATATCGATATATCCGTGGGTAAGATCACATCCCCATGCGGTTGCTGTTTCCTCTCCCTGTCCGAGATCTGCAATAGCAGTCACCTCCGGCATGGATAAAATCTCTGTGGCCTTTTCTTCACTGTAATCCAGCGCGACTCCGTTTTCGATGATCTTTAACTCTCCGGCGCTGCTTTTGAAATACAGATCTACTTTCTCCGGATCAAATTCGGCACCGGAATAGCCCATAGCACACAAGATCCGTCCCCAGTTTGCATCATGACCGGCAATCGCCGCTTTGGTCAGATTGGAGCAGACCACGGATTTTGCCAGTGTTTTCGCCTGTTCTTTCGTATCTGCACCTCTTACCGTCACTTCGAACAATGCTGTGGCGCCTTCTCCGTCTCCTGCCATTTTTTTTGCTAGTGTCTCATTGACCTCATGCAGAGCTTCTGCAAATATTTCAAATTCTTTTGTCCCTTCTTTGATTTTTGGATTTTCTGCCATTCCGTTCGCCAGAAGAAGTACTGTGTCATTCGTTGACGTATCTCCGTCTACAGAGATCATATTATACGTTTCTTCCACATCTGCGCAAAGTGCTGCTTTGAGCGCTTTTCTGGAGATTACCGCATCTGTTGTAAGAAAAGCCAGCATGGTGCACATATTCGGATGAATCATACCTGATCCTTTGGCCATCCCTCCAATGGTAACGGTCTTCCCTCCAATCTCCACGGTCACTGCCACTTCTTTTTCCATAGTATCTGTGGTCATGATTGCTTTTGCCGCCGCATTTGCTGCCACTGCCCCCGACTGTTTTTCTTTTGCCAGAATCTGAATACCCTTTTTTAATTTTTCAATCGGCATCTGCATCCCAATCACCCCTGTCGAGCCAACCAGAACACCGTCTGCCGGAATTTCAAGAGCCTCTGCTGCAGCTTTCGCAGTCTCCAGACAACAGTGCATCCCCTCTTCTCCTGTACAGGCATTTGCGATTCCGGAGTTGATGATCACTGCCTGAGACTTGATCTTAGATTCCACAATCCGGCGGTCCCACTTCACCGGAGCCGCCTTTACTACATTGGTCGTAAAAGTTCCTGCCACTTTGCACGGTTTTACGCTGTATACAAGTGCCATATCTGTTCTGTTTTCATATTTGATCCCTGCGGCCGCTGCCGCTGCTTCAAATCCTTTTGCTGCTGTGACTCCGCCTGTTATTTTTTTCATCGTGCATGCCTCCTCATTTACTGCGCATTAAATGCTGTAATATTTTCTGTATTCAACACAAAATCATAATAGTTCAAATCCTGCCGCTCATTCCATCCGATGGTATTCCAGAATGCATTTCCGATATCGTTCTGCGTAAATGCGATCAGAGATACATTGCTGATTCCTTCTTCTTTTAAAGC
>ENA-ORNI01001846-ORNI01001846.1-human-gut-metagenome-genome-assembly--contig:-NODE-1846-length-10057-cov-2.42701_pt1 | contig 10057 bp, 10 predicted proteins | sample MGYA00242118_ERZ509028 | MGnify/ENA primary metagenome ERZ509028 (study PRJEB26280, sample SAMEA2338755) | human gut metagenome | biome: human gut; feature: human-associated habitat; material: faeces...
GGGGCGTGCAGATTGCGGGAATGATTTTTCAGACACGCTCTAGATCTCAATCATCACAAGAGAGAGGAAATAAATAACCGGTGCTGTGAAGATCACACTGTCGAATCTGTCAAGGATTCCTCCATGTCCCGGAATTAATTTTCCATAATCTTTAATCCCCTGATTTCTCTTGATTGCAGATGCAGCCAGATCGCCTACCATGGAGATCAGTGCTCCGATTGCACAGATTACAGCATATTCCAGCATCGGTCCCTGAGTGGCTGCTGCATAGATCACACCAAGAAGTGCAGCTCCTGCCACACCACCCACAGCTCCCTCCACAGATTTCTTAGGGCTGAGGACAGGTGCCATTTTATGTTTACCGATCAGCATTCCCACACAATATGCGCAGGTATCACATCCCCATGAGCACAGAAAGATCAGCCATACGTGGAACTTTCCACCGGGAAGCTCTCTGGTAAGATAAATAAACGACAACATAACTGCCACATACACAATACCAAACAGTGCAGGCATTACCTGCCCTGCCTCATAGGTTGGATAAGTGAATACGTATACAAACATGAGCAGCACAAGTCCGAAAATGATTGCCAGCACTCCATACCTCTCAAAATCAAGCAGTACTGCCAGATAATATAATACTGCGCCTAAATAGCCTGCTGCTGCCAGCAGATTTATCTTCTCATCCTGCACCTTCATTGCTCTGTACAATTCTCTCATTCCAATGAGAGAAACCGCAAGAAGTGTGAAAAACAGCACATAATCACCGCTAATAATAGTGGCAAGCGCAATAATCACAAGCAGGATTCCGCTTAAGAGTCTTGTCTTAAACATTCTTTACTCCTCCTTAACTCCGCCGTATCTTCTGTCTCTCTGATTATATTTCTCAATAGCCTTAATCAGCTCTGCTTTATTAAAATCCGGCCATGCCACATCTGTGAAATAAAATTCTGTATAAGCCATCTGCCATAACAGAAAATTGGAAAGTCTCAATTCACCGCTTGTGCGGATCATCAGATCCGGATCAGGGATTCCTGCCGTATCTAGGTAATTGTCAAAAACATGCTCATCAATTTCTTCCGGCTTTACTTTTCCATCTGCAGCATCCTGAGCAAGTTTGCGGATACCTCTTATGATCTCATCTCTGCTGCCGTAGTTTAATGCAATCTGGAAATAGATTTCATCATATTTCTGAGAATATTGTTCCAGACGTGCAATACTTTCCTGAATATCCTGATCAAATGCCGAAACCTCTCCGATCACCCGGACACGCATTTTGTTCTTATCTGCCAGTTTAATACATTTTTTCAGATAACTTCGGAACAGTTTCATCAGACCGTCCACCTCATCTTTGGAACGTTTCCAGTTCTCTGTGGAAAAAGCATATACAGTCACATATTTAACTCCCAGCTCCTTCATATAGTCACAGACTGTTTCCAGATTTGCACAGCCCTTCACATGTCCGTAGCTTCTGGGCATTCCCTTTGCCTTCGCCCAGCGTCCATTACCATCCAGAATAATGGCAATATGATTTGGTACATTCATACTCTTGTTTCCTTTTCTTATTCTGTTATTCCTTTAACCTTACTGTCTCATCATAATGAACCACAGTTTCCGGTCCATTATCTCATTCAGATAAAAAGAGAGCCCGCATTCATGGAGCTCTCCTTTTCGTTTCCCTTATACGGTCATGATTTCTTTGCTCTTTGCATCCACTGCCGCATCAACTTCTTTGATATATTTATCTGTGCTCTTCTGGATTTTCTCCTCAAGTTCTTTGATCTCATCCTCAGATACATCCTGTTTTGCAAGTTTCTTAAATGCATCATTTGCATCACGACGAATGTTGCGGACTGCTACTTTGGCTGCTTCGCCTTTTTTCTTGACATCTTTAACCAGTTCCTTACGGCGTTCCTCTGTAAGTTCCGGGAACACAAGGCGAATTACTTTACCATCGTTGCTTGGATTTAATCCAAGGTCAGAGGTAAGGATTGCTTTCTCAATTCCTTTGATCAGGCTGCTTTCCCATGGCTGGATCTGGATCATACGAGCTTCCGGGACAGTGATATTTGCCACCTGCTGAAGAGGTGTCGGAGCTCCGTAATAATCTACGGCGAGTTTGTCAAGGATATGCGGGTTCGCACGTCCTGCACGAATTGTAACCAGTTCGCTCTCAAGGCTTGCCAGTGTCTTTTTCATCTTCTCTTCATATTTCTGAATTCTCTCATCCATTAGGTTCGTCTCCCTCTTTTTATAGTTTTTATATTACACTTTCTCTGTAAACTGACTTATAAGCCTTACTTATACAGTAACCTTAGTTCCGACAAATTTGCCATGTACTGCATTGATGATGCTGTCTTTTTCATCCAGTGCAAATACCAGCATCGGCATCTTCTGTTCCATACACATGATCGATGCTGTCAGATCCATAGCTGCCAGTTTCTTTGCAACTACTTCTTCAATGGAAATTTCATCATATTTTACTGCATTCGGGTTTGTCTTCGGATCACTGTCATAAATTCCGTCAACAGCTTTTGCAAGAAGGATTGCTTCTGCTTCGATCTCTACTGCGCGAAGTACAGTGGCTGTATCTGTGGAGAAGTAAGGATGTCCTGTACCGCCTGCAAAGAATACGATCTTGCCCTGTGCAAAGCTTGCTTCCACTGCATCCTTAGAGTAAAGGCTTGTAAATGCACCGCATACAAATGGTGTAAAGATTTCTGTCTTTAATCCAAGGTATCTGCAGATATCAGATACATAAATACAGTTCATAACTGTTGCAAGCATACCAATCTGATCAGCCTTATTCCTGTCGATAGTCTCACTGGTGCGTCCTCTCCAGAAATTACCTCCGCCGATCACAATGCCGATTTCCAGTCCTTCCTCAGCAATTGTCCTGATCTGCTTTGCAACTTCAATAACAGTCGCCTCGTCAAATCCGGTCTTCTTTTCACCGGCAAGGGCTTCACCGCTTAATTTTAATAATACACGTTTCATAGTAACTGTCTCCTGAAATTAATTTTATCGCAGGTAACAGAGGATCGGAATACCTCCTCTGTTACATTCGTAGTTCTATTCTACCATATTCCGGCAACAATTTCATTACCATTTTCATCAACTGTTGTAGAAACTGTGAAATTGCTGTAATAATGGAATCCTGTTTTACCTGTCTCAGGATCATCCTCATAGCTGCTGCCCTGTGGAGAACCGCATGCGCCTTCCAGTGCATCCAGAGACTGACCGATATACTGTTCTGCTGTGGAAATCATATCGCCGCCATTTCCCGGATCATCGTTACTGCCCGGATCATCATTAGTACCCGGATTGTCTGAGTTTCCCCCATTGCCCGGATCATCTGAACTATCCCCGGTTCCATTGCCACTGTTATTATTCTGATCAGAACTGTTGTTACTATCTGTGGAATCAGAATTATCTGCAGACTTCTTATCACTGTCGTCTGTGGAATCTGATTCTGACTCACTGTCATCTGTAATGCCAAGACGTTCCTTTACCGCATCAAGCGTGGATACTTCTTTTGTTGATGTACCTGTCAGATATTTTGCATATGGGATCGCATCATCATCTGTGCCATCCATACATAACGTAATCTGCGAAATTGTTCCAAGCGGAATATCGCGGAAAAAGCATTCATTCTTGTCCTCATCAGCATATGCAATACGGATATCATAGGAAGCTGTACTCTTGTTGGATGTTGTCTGTGTATCTGATGTCTGTGTATCTGATGTCTGTGTACCTGATGTCTGTGTACCTGATGTCTGTGTATTTGCAGTCTGCATATAATACAGTGCCTTGTCCTTATCTGTCAGGGTAAACATTCCATTGATAAGATCATCTCCCCATCCTCCATCCTCGTCTGCATCATAATCCTCACTGTCTTCATCCACATGAGTCCGGATATAGAGTGACTGGATGTCATCCCCTGTATTATTTACAAACACAATCTTAGATGCTGTGGAAGTTTTCTCCCCCATTACATTCTTTATGTCTTCATCTGCTGTCTGCTGCATATCCACCATATCGACTGCCTTGGTTACTTCAGGAGTCGGGGTAGCTGTTACCTCTACAGGTGCTGTCTCTGTTGTCTTTTTCTTACCACATCCGGCAGCTGCCACTGGCATTACTAACAGACCTGCCAGTATTAAATAACGTTTCTTCATAATATATTCCCTCCTGCTATATGGAATATCTTTTTTCTTTTTAACAATGTCATTTTTTCAATTCCCTATTATTGCAGAGTATCGAAAACTTGTCAACTAAGCCTCTGCCGATTTCATACAATTTTAAGACTTTCAGGTTTTTAAAGTTTCTGCCTGCGGACGCATTCTTATGAAAAAATCACATTTTTCCTATTTCATATTATTGCACAAAAGGAAGCACACACTGTAATCAGCGGATACTCCAACAGAAAGGACTGCCATGTTACTCTGGCAGTCCTTTCTTATCCTTTTGTGGTCATATTTAATATATTTCTATTCTGCAAGCTTCATCAGAAGTTCCACACATTCTTCCTCTGATAAAACCGAAGTATTCAGGCAGATATCATAGTTTTCCATTTTGCCCCATTCATGTCCTGTATAAAAGTTATAATAATCTCTTCTCTGACGATCTTTATATGCAATTCTGTCAAGTGCCTCTCTCTGAGAAATATGCTTATTTTTCTTGATCCGTTTAATACGGTCTTCCATATCAGATGCATAAATATACACACGAAGCAGCTGATTATCATCTTTCAGGATCTGGTCTGCACATCTTCCCACAAAAATACATGGACCTTCCTGTGCCAGGCGCTTCACTGTCTCTTTTTGCGCATGAAACATCTTCTCCGGAATTGTCAGGCGTTTTTTATCCTGCGATTCTTCCGACATCATTACTCCGATTGCATAGAGAAGACTGGTCTTGCCTTTAAATTCATTGATGATTTCCTGGCTGATTCCATGCCTCTCTGCTTCCTTCAGCAAAAGCTTACTGTCGTAACAGGGAACTCCCATTTTTTCTGAAAGCAAAGCTGCAATGTGTCTTCCACCGCTTCCATACTGTCTGCTGATCGTGATTGTTTTCATAGGGCACCACTCCTTTCAGCTCATCTGCCTGAAAAATGAATTGTTATTTTTTTATCTATATGATAGATTATACGAATTTTCGAATATTTTTGCAATATCCATTAATTTTTTCATAACATTTCACAATTTTGAGCCAAAGGATTTGGTAATATTATCAATATAGATTCTTAACCTTAAAGTCACGTTCTGCTTCTCTTCTCTGGTCTTTCTTTGCGATATCCTGTCTCTTGTCATAAAGTTTCTTACCTCGAGCCATTCCGATCTCTACTTTTACCAGACTGTCTTTGAAATAAACTTTCAGAGGTACCAGCGTCAGACCTTTCTCTTTTAGCTTTGCTTCGATTTTGTTGATCTCATACCTGTGAAGCAGCAGCTTACGGATCCTCAGGGGATCTTTATTAAAAATATTGCCTTTTTCATAAGGGCTGATATGCATTCCGTAGATGTAAACCTCTCCGTTTTCCACACGTATAAAGGATTCCTTAATACTACACTTACCCATGCGCAGGGATTTTACCTCTGTTCCTGCAAGGGCAATGCCGGCTTCATAAGTATCTTCTATAAAATAATCATGAAATGCCTTTTTATTATTGGCAATCAGCTTCATTCCTTTTTTCTTTGCCATAATATCCTCCAAGCCATTTTTATTTAACTCTCTTCTTCATCATCAAATACCAGAAGTGTATCCATACATTTTTATTTAATTCTCTTCTTCATCGTCCCGGATATCAGAAACCAGCTCAAAGTCTACAGTCTTGAGCATCTTATCTGCCTCTGCCACGCGGACACGAACCTTATCTCCCAGCTTGTACACTTTCTTTGTCATCTCACCGCGAAGTTCATAGCTCTCCTGGTCAAAAACATAGTAGTCATCACGCAGCGTGTTGACATGAACCAGTCCCTCTACAGTATTCGGAAGTTCCACATAAAGCCCCCATCCGGTAACACCTGAGATAATTCCCTCGAACTCTTCTCCCAGATGGTAGGACATGTATTCTGCTTTCTTCAGCTTGTCTGATTCACGCTCTGCCTCATCTGCGCGGCGTTCGCATACACTGGACTGCCTCGCAACTTCATCAAGGATTTCAGCATAGTGTTCGGTTCTGCCTTCACGCATCAGTCTGCCTCGTAAGTTATCCTTAATGATCCTGTGGATCTGCAGATCAGGATATCTTCTGATCGGAGATGTAAAATGGCAGTAATATTTTGCTGCCAGTCCAAAGTGACCGCTGCATTCTGTTGTATATTTCGCCTGTTTCATGGAACGCAACACCAGACGGCTGATCATTGCTTCATTCGGAAGCCCTTCGATACTTTCGATGATCTGCTGGATTTCTTTTGGCGTGATTTCTTCTTTTGCTTTCTGAATCTTCACACCCTGATTGTGAAGTAATGTCAGAAGACTCTCCACTTTCTCCGGATCCGGGTTATCATGGGTTCTGTATACAAACGGAATCTCTTCTGTGCAGTATTCTTGTGCCACAGTCTCATTTGCCATCAGCATGAAATCTTCAATGATTTTGGTTGCCACATTTGCTTCATATGGCTTAACATCGATTGCTTTTCCTGCTGCATTGAGAATAATCTTGCTCTCCGGAAAATCAAAGTCAATGGAACCTCTGTGATGGCGGCTGTTTCGTAAGATTCCGGACAGTTCTTTCATCATAAAGAACATCGGGATAAGTGCATCATACCGTTTCTTTGCTTCTTCGTCTGTGTCCTCAAGAATGTTCTTTACATCAGTATAGCACATTCTCTCATTTACGTTAATCACTGTTTCCGCGATCTGATGGGAAACTACCTTACCCTTTTCGTTAATGTCCATCAGGCAGCTCAACGCCAGTCTGTCCTCTCCCTGATTCAGAGAACAGATTCCATTGGAAAGACGTTCCGGCAGCATTGGCACAACGCGGTCTGCCAGATAAACACTGGTTCCACGTTTCAGTGCTTCCCTGTCCAGAGCACTGTTATACTGTACATAGTTGCTTACATCTGCGATATGGACTCCCAGATGATAGATATCCCCTTCTTTTGTCAGGGAAATCGCATCATCCAGGTCTTTGGCATCTTCGCCGTCAATAGTGACTGTCTGCAGATGTCTCAGATCCAGCCTTCCATCTCTGTCTGCATCCAGCACATGATCCGGAACACGCTGAGCCTGCTTCATTACTTTCTCAGGAAATTCACTTGGGATTCCGAAGCTCTTGACGATTGCCAGGATATCTGTACCCGGTGTTCGGATATTTCCCAGATTCTCCTTAATTTTTCCTTCAGGATTCTTATTTCCGGAGCCGTAATCTGTGATCACCGCGATTACTTTATCACCATTTTTTATTCCTGCCGCTTCTTTTCTCGGAATGAAGATATCTTTGGAAAATTTCGGATTATCACTGATCACAAAACCGAAATCCCGATTTAACTGATAAGTTCCTACAATTTCAGGCATACCACGCTCCAGAACCTTCACAACTACGCCTTCCTGGCGTTTTCCCTCTTTTTTGTCATTTCTGATGATGATCCTTACTTTATCCTGATGCATAGCTGTTCCTGTATCACTTTCAGGAATAAAGATATCCTCATCCTGCCCTTCAATTTCTACGAAGCCGAAACCTTTGGGATGTCCGATGAAGGTTCCCTCAGCCTGGATTCCCTCCGGCTGCTCTTTTTTATTTTTATCTTTTTTATTTTTATCTTTCTTCTTTCTGCCATACTCTGATCCGTATTCTTCTCTTCGGTCATCGTAATAACGGTCATCTTTTTTCTTTTTCCATTTTCCTTTGACCTTTTCATATCTGCCCTTGCGGTCTACAGATACCTTTCCTTCCTCGCAAAGTTCGTCCAGAACATCATACAGCTCTCTTTTCTCTTCTTTTGAAAGTCTCAGAAGAGAAGAAATCTCGCGGAGTCTCATTGGCTGATAAATAGGATCTCCCATCAGTTCCAGGATAAACTTTTTTCTTCTGTCCATATCTTTTTTACTCATATTACTCCTCACAGCCTCCGCAGAGGACTTTTATCTGATTCAGCTCTTTATGACACAAAAAACACTCTTGCACATAACAAGAGTGTTTCAAATTTCTTTTCTGATTAACCAAGCATATTTAATGCTACAGAAATTACAAAAAATAAAATTCCCATAATAGTGGTTGCCTTAACAAGTCCGCCCTCCATGGAACGACCTTTGTTCTTACCCCAGTATGTTTCTGCTGCTCCGGCGATAGCACCAAGTCCCTGCTGCTTACCTTCCTGCATAAGAACTACTACTGTAAGAGCGATGCAATCTATTATGAAAATGACACTCAGAATGATCTTAATAATCTGCACTTCGTTACACCTCCTAATCAACTGAGTTTCATTGTAACATAGCCGGATGGGGATTTCAACCACAATTCAGAGTTTTTGTCAGGTTTCTTAACAATTTTTTTCATTTTCTTTAAAAGGATTTTCATACACTGCCAGTTCTCCCAATGCCTCATGGATACGAAGAAGCTGATTATATTTGGCATTTCGGTCCGAACGGCAGGGTGCACCTGTCTTAATCTGGCCGGCACCTGTGGCAACTGCCAGATCTGCGATAAATGAATCTTCCGATTCTCCTGATCTGTGAGAAATTACTGTCCTGTATCCCGCTTTCTGTGCCATTTCCACTGCATCCAATGCTTCTGAAAGTGTTCCTATCTGGTTTAATTTTATCAGAATGGCATTTGCCGCTCCCAGTTTGATACCACATGCAAGACGTTTGATATTCGTGACAAACAGATCATCACCTACGAGCTGTATTTTGTCTCCCAGTCTTTTTGTCATCTGTTTCCAGCCTTCCCAGTCATCTTCCTCAAGTCCATCTTCAATGGAAACAATCGGGAACTTCTCTGCAAGTTTTTCATAATATTCTATCATCTCGCCGGAATCCCTGAGAACTTCTTCCCCTTTCATTTTTCCTTCTCCGGGGAAAACATAAACGCCTCTTTCTTCATCGTACAGTTCACTTGCCGCAGCATCAATTGCAATGCTGATATCCTTTCCGGGTTCATACCCTGCCTTTTTTACTGCTTCCAGAATCACTTCCAGGACGCTTTCTGAATCGGAAAGATCCGGTGCGAAACCTCCCTCATCTCCGACTGCTGTTGACAGACCTTTTTGTTTCAGGATAATTCTGAGAAACTGGTATACTTCCGCACACATTCGAATCGCCTGCTCCATATTTTCCGCTCCCGTCGGCATAATCATGAATTCCTGTAAATCCACCGTATTGTCAGCGTGACGTCCCCCATTTAAGATATTCATCATCGGTACAGGCATCTGTCTGGTATGGCAGCCGCCAAGATACTGATATAAAGGAACGCGGAGAGCTGCTGCTGCCGCCCTTGCTACTGCCAGGGATACTCCCAGTGCCGCATTTGCCCCTACATTACTTTTATTGTCTGTGCCGTCTGTTTCTATGATTTTTTTATCAATATAGGACTGATCCAGAGCATTTTCTCCAAGAATTGCTTCTGCCAGCTTTGTATTTACATTCTCCACTGCTTTGCGGACACCAAGTCCGGTGTAGCAGCCTTTTTCTCCGTCACGAAGCTCCACTGCCTCGAACTTTCCTGTGGAAGCTCCCGAAGGGACGATTGCCCTTCCCGTATATCCATTTATCCCGATCACACCTTCTCCTACTGTTACTTCTACTTCCACTGTAGGATTTCCTCTGGAATCAAGTACCTGTCTTGCATGAACCCTTCTCACAGGCAGATAACGTAACATATTAGAACCTCCTGATCATTTTAATAAACCGGTAACTGTTCCATATTTTCACAGTTAAACCTCAAGTACAGCGTTTCGTAAATAACTATACCAATCGCGTAGGATGCGGATTCGAGTGTGCTGGTATAAAAACGCAGGCGTAGCGGGCTACGCTGAGGCTTTTAGACCTGTGCAATCGGATTCGCAGACAAGTGAGTGGTATAGTTATTTCGAAAACGATGTACTAG
>ENA-ORNI01001883-ORNI01001883.1-human-gut-metagenome-genome-assembly--contig:-NODE-1883-length-9844-cov-2.06027_pt1 | contig 9844 bp, 6 predicted proteins | sample MGYA00242118_ERZ509028 | MGnify/ENA primary metagenome ERZ509028 (study PRJEB26280, sample SAMEA2338755) | human gut metagenome | biome: human gut; feature: human-associated habitat; material: faeces...
TGTTCCGACACCGATGATATTTCCCGTTCCGATCGTGGAGGCAAGCGCTGTTGCAAGCGCTCCGAACTGACTGACTTCTCCGTCTGCCCCCTCTTCTTTTGCAACCGAAAGCCGAATCCCTTTTGTAATTGTCTTTCTCTGGATAAATCCTGTGCGAACTGTCAAAAACAGATGCGTTCCCAGCAAAAGTGCGATCATCCCCCAGCCCCATACGAAATCGTCTGCCGATTGAATGATCTCGTATATTTTATCATACATACTTATCCCGCCCTCCTTCTTACTTTTACACTCTTTTTTACATTTTTTACTATTGCAAAAAGGGCATACGATATACCGACCGCTGACAGCCGGCATGCCGTATGCCCTCTTACGCAACTATCCTTGAATTATTAGTTGCATTTTAGCACATTTACGCGCTAACGTAAAGCATTGAACTTATAAGTTTTTCACGCTTTTGCATCCAATTCAAACCAAAACGCTACTCCATTATCAAAGTTCTCTACTCCGTATTTCTGGTGGAACGATTCCATGATCGCTTTCACGATCGACAGACCGATTCCGTTGCCGCCATATTCTCTTGTATGCGCTTTGTCCACTTTATAGAACTTATCCCACAACTTCGGAATATCTTCTTCCGGAATCGGAGTTCCGCTATTAAACACAGTGATCCGCACTTTTCCGTCCCCATTTTCTATACGGACTTCTATGCGCTTCTCATTGCCGACATGGTGGATCGCATTCGTAAGATAATTTCGTACAACCTGCTCTGTTTTAAACTCATCCGCCCACACACAGATACTTTCATCGGAAATAAAACTGATCTTTGCCCCTGCCTGCTGAACAAGGATCTCACAGCTTGCAATTACCCCCTTTACAAGGCGCACGATATCAAACCGCTCAAACTGTACTTCATCAGAGCCGAATTCCAACTGATTCAGCGTCAGAAGATTTTTCACCATCACATTCATTTTCGCCGCTTCGTCTATGATCACATCACAGTAAAATTCGCGGCTTTCGGGATCTTCGCTGATTCCTTCTTTCAGCCCTTCCGCATACCCCTGGATAAGGGCGATCGGCGTCTTTAGTTCATGAGACACGTTTCCGAGAAATTCATTTCTCATATCCTCGATCTTTTCTTTCTGTTCGATATCTTTCTGCAGCTGATTATTCGCCTGCTTTAGTTCTGACACCGTTCTTTCCAGCTTCTCCGACATTTTATTGAAATTATTCCCGAGCACACCGATCTCATCCATGCCGCCGCGCGTATACTTGGTATCGAAATTTAAGTTTGCCATCTCCTGGGATAATCCGGCAAGTTCCATGATCGGTCTTGTAATACTTCGGGAAAACATCCATACTAACAGACCTCCGATAACCATTCCGATACATCCGAGATAGATCAAAAAGCGGTTTGCAAGAGATGCACTTTCCGTAATACTCGCATAAGGACACTGCATGATAAACCATGAGCCGTCCATAAATCTTCCCCACATTTTCAAATACTCTACATCTCTTTGTACTTGACTGCTCTTATCTCTGTAAATCGTGTAGTCCTCATTCCGCTTCAGTATGTTTTCATGATCGACTCCTTCCATTCCGAATAAGCCGCTGAACATTTCTTTCAAACGCGGATCGCTTTCTCCAAGTGTCGTAAGGATCGCATTTCCACCTCCGTCCACCACGACAAGGTCAACGTTCGCCCGCTCAAGCTGTGTCAGAATATCCCTCACCGAATCAGAATCTGACAGACTTCCGGACTCCAGCTTCGCATTGACGTCATTGTATGTTCGGATCAGATCATCCGCTTTGTGAGACAGATAATAATGTCCTAAAAAAGCGTTATTTATAATAAGGACAAGACCTAAAATAAGACTGAACAATCCGATAAAAATCGCCGTCATCTGACGCCTGATCGAATACTTTATCATCCTTGTATTTCCTCCGGTTAATTGACTTCAAATTTATATCCCATACCCCATATCGTTTTGATATACTCGCCCCTGTCGCCTAATTTACTACGGAGTTTTTTCACATGAGTATCGATTGTTCTCGCATCACCGAAATAATCATAATTCCACACATTATTCAATATTTTTTCCCTGGACAGCGCAATCCCCTGATTTTCCACAAAATATGACAACAGTTCAGACTCCTTATAACTTAAATCGATCATCTTGTCATTGATCTTAACAATATGCGCCGCCTTATCAATCTTGATATCTCCCGCTTCGATCACATCTCCGGCCGTATTTCCGAGAGTTCGTCTTAAGATAGCGTTTACCCGCGCCACAAGAATCTTCGGGCTGAACGGCTTTGATATATACTCGTCCACTCCAAGTTCAAACCCTTGAAGTTCGTCACGTTCTTCCGATCTTGCCGTCAGCATGATGATCGGTACTTTGGACGTCTCTCTGATCTCCCGGCAAACCTGCCAGCCATCCATCTTCGGCATCATCACATCAAGGATCACAAGGGCAATCTCCTTATCTTCATAGAAAATGTCCATCGCTTCCATGCCGTCTCCCGCCTCAAGCACAGCATATCCTTCCCGGGTAAGAAAGTCTTTCACAAGTTTTCTCATCCTGCTCTCGTCATCTACAACAAGCACTTTTATATTTTCCACAATATCCACCTCTCATATAAAAATGTACCGGCAAAAATATTCCGATAATTTCTCTTTTATTTTCAGATTACCATACAAATATGTCAATCCTGTGAATTTGTTTTATTTCTCGTCCCAAAACCCCCGTTCCTTTCTCTTGAAAAACAGTATTTTTAGTGCTATTATTTTTAAGATTTATAATTCCTAAGGAGTTTTTTATATGGGACTTACAGAACTTTTCATCCTGGCAGTCGGACTTTCCATGGATGCTTTTGCCGTTGCCGTCTGTAAAGGACTTGCTATGCCGAAAGTCACCTGGAAAAAGATTACCGCCGTCGGTCTTTGGTTCGGCGGATTTCAGGCTCTTATGCCTGCAGCAGGCTACTTTCTCGGCATCCGGTTTAAAGACGGCATTACCGCTATAGATCACTGGATTGCGTTTATGCTGCTTTCCATCATCGGAATTAATATGATCCGCGAAGCTTTCTCCGGCGACGAAGAATCTTCAAACGACCTTTTAGATTGCAAAACGATGTTCCCTCTGGCTGTTGCGACAAGTATTGACGCTCTGGCCGTAGGCATCACCTTCGCCTTTTTAAATGTACATATTATTCCTGCCGTTTCATTTATCGGCGTAATAACGTTTATCATCGCTGCCGCAGGTGTAAAAATCGGAAACATATTCGGGACAAGATACAAAGCGAAAGCAGAGCTTGCCGGAGGTATCATCCTGATTCTTCTCGGCGTTAAGATCCTGCTCGAACATCTCGGCATATTTTAAATGACAAACTTTTGATCCGATATTTTTATCGGCAAAAGTATTACATCAGGGAGACTTTTATTATTATGGAAAAGAAAAATTCATTCATGCAGACGAAACCTGTTTTTTCTCTTCTGCTTTCTATGTCTGTACCTATGATGCTGTCCATGCTTATTCAATCGCTTTATAACATCGTTGACAGTATCTACGTTTCCAGACTTGGCACAGATGCTCTGACTGCCGTTTCGCTTGCCTATCCGCTTCAAAACGCGATCTTATCCGCAGCGGTCGGAATCGGCGTCGGGATCAGCTCCGCTATCTCCATTCATTTAGGAGCGGGAAATCGGGAAAAAGCTGACCGGGCGGCGACTCTGGGAATCGCCCTTACATTGATCCACTGCATCTTTTTTATCATTGCAGGTCTGACGATCTCCGAACCGTTTTTAAAACTTTTTACAGACAACCCGAAAATATTAAACGACGCATCCATATATACGGAAATCGTACTTTGCCTTTCTTTCGGCTCTCTTTTTCAAATTGCATTTGAAAAGATCTTCCAGGGAATCGGTGAAATGAAGATTACAATGTACCTTCTCATCGCCGGCTGTGTCGTCAATATTATACTCGATCCGATCCTGATCTTCGGATTGCTCGGTTTCCCGGCGCTTGGCGTTGCAGGCGCTGCCATCGCCACCGTGATCGGACAGATCAGCGCCTTACTCTTATACATCATCGTATATAGAAGAAACTCTTACGCGGTACACATCAGCTTCAAGCATCTTGTCTTTGATAAAGCGATCATCAGACAAATTTACAGTGTCGGAATCCCCTCTACTGTTATGATGCTCCTGCCGTCTATATTGATCAGTGTACTAAACAGTATACTTACTGCATTTTCAGACGTTTATGTCGCAGTTTTAGGCGTTTATTTCAAACTTCAGACTTTCATCTATATGCCTGCAAACGGAATCGTACAGGGAATGCGTCCGATCATCGGGTACAATTACGGCGCCGGTGAAAGTTCCCGCGTCAAATCAACAATACGATACAGCCTGCTCACTGCGGCAGGATTGATGTTGACAGGAACGATCCTCGCTCTTGCCCTTCCGAAACAGATTCTCGCTCTGTTCGATGCAGACGCCGCTTTAATGAGCGCCGGAGTCACTGCTCTTCGCATCATCAGCCTCGGATTTCTTGTTTCTTCTGTCGGTCTGATCTATTCCGGCGTATTTGAGGCGATAGGAAACGGGCGGAATTCTCTGATCATCTCTTTGCTCCGCCAATTTGTGATAACAATCCCGTTAAGTTTCATTCTCACCCGCTTTTTCGGACCTACGGGCGTATGGATCTCATTCCCTGTAGGTGAGCTCTGCGCTTCCGCCGCGGCGTTCTGCCTATTAAAAAAATATCAAAACGGAGCATTCTCGCCTCTTTGACGGGATGCTCCTTCTATATAATACGACATCCTCAGCAAAACCATTTTAATTACCGAAAGGAGATTTCCCTATGAAACACTCTTTGCAAATGTCTGAAACACTCCGCTTAGGAATCATCCTCGCCTTATCCGGCGGATTTATGGACGCCTACTCTTATCTTGAACGCCCAAACCGGAAATCTGCTCCTATTCGGTGTAAATCTCGCGGAAGGGAACTATTTTGCCATGCTCAGCTATCTCCTCCCTGTTCTCGCGTTTACTCTCGGCATCTTACTTGCCGATACTGTGCGCTGCCTCAACATACGACTCCACTGGCGTCAGCTTTCCGTTCTGTTGGAAGCTGTTATTTTAATATGTGTAGCCTTTTTTCCTCACTCTTTAAATCCCCTCGCAAACTCACTCACCTCTTTTGCCTGCGGCATTCAGGTCGAAAGCTTTCGCAAGATCCGCAACAGAGGAGCGGCTACAACTATGTGTATCGGAAACTTAAGAAACGGAACCGAGAATCTGCACCGCTTTCTGCGAACCCATGACCGTAAAGCATTCTACAACGCCCTTCTTTTCTACGGCATTATCCTCTGCTTTATAATCGGAGCAGTCCTCGGAAACTTCGTCATCAAACGCTTTCATGAGAAATCGATCCTCGTATGTTCAGCGCTTTTGTTTATTGCATTTTTCATGATGTTTGTCAACAAAGAGCAAAAATAAATTCTGCAGACCGACACCGGTTTCCACAGTTATAACTCGATTTATCAATGCTCAAAAAAACAATGACCACAAACTCAGTTTTTGAATTTTCAGAATTTTTTGTTAATTGTCCATTTCAATCCGGAATGTGTTAAAAAACAGCTTTTAATATCCTGTTTTAAATTGACAATCTCCTCTCCAAACGATATATTCATAATAGAATTTTATACTTATTTATGAATCTACAGAAATTAGAGGAGACAATGATGAAAACAAGAATGAAAAAATTGCTTGCGGGGATGTGTGCGGTTCTCATACTTCCCATCGGTTCCGCGCAAACTGTTCTTGCCGAAGAGCCGGAACAAAACTTCCCGATATCCGTAGAAAAAGCGGTAAATCAGACATTAAAACTATGGTACGGTTCTCCTGCCAAAATTAATACTGCCGAATCCAGCGGCGGCGAATGGATGCAGCAATCTCTGCCTCTCGGAAACGGGAATCTGGGAAATTTGATTTTCGGCGGAATCTCAAAAGAAAGAATCCATTTCAACGAAAAAACACTTTGGACAGGCGGTCCTTCATCGAGCCGTCCCAACTACCAGTTCGGAAATAAAGCAACGGCATATACTGCCACAGAGATTGAAAATTATCGAAAACTGCTTGATGACAAATCTTCTAATGTATTTAACGATGACCAAAGTCTCGGCGGTTACGGTATGGGGGCAAAAATCAGATTTCCGGGCGAAGACAATCTAAACAAAGGCAGTTATCAAGATTTCGGCGATATTTGGCTTGATTTTTCCGCAATGGGAATCACTGACGATAATGTGCAGAATTATCGGAGAGAACTGAATTTACAAACCGGAATTGCATCAACAGAATTTTCTTATAAAAATGTTTCTTACAAAAGAGAGCATTTTGTAAGCAGTCCGGATCAGGTAATGGTAACAAACCTCTCCGCTTCTGAAAAAGGAAAACTTAATTTCAGCGCAAAAATGGAACTAAACAACGATAACTTAGAAGGAAAGCTTACATTCGATGTCCGGAATCAAACTTGCACTATCGAAGGAAAAGTAAAAGATAATGATTTAAAATTCCGTACAACTATGAAACTCCTTCTAACCGGCGGCGAGATAACGGCAGATGAAAAAAATCAGGTTTACCGGATTAAAAATGCAGATCAGGTCACAATCATAATGGCTGCCGAGACAGATTACAAAAACGATTATCCTACTTACCGGGACAAAGAGAAAAATCTGTCGAATGTTATCGACACCCGGATCAATGACAGCTCGAAAAAATCTTACGATGAATTAAAGCAGACGCATATAGAAGACCACCAAAGTCTTTTCGACAGAGTAAGTTTAGACTTAGGAGAGTTTCAGACATCCGTTCCGACAGATCAGTTGATAGACGAATATCGAAACGGCAGCTACTCGCACTACCTGGAAACTCTTGCATTCCAATACGGACGTTATCTGACAATAGCCGGTTCCAGAGGTACGCTCCCAAGCAACCTTGTCGGCTTATGGACAGTAGGTCCTTCCGCGTGGACGGGAGATTATCATTTTAACGTCAATGTACAGATGAACTATTGGCCGGTATATTCAACGAACCTTGCCGAATGCGGAACAACTTTTGTAGATTACATGGATAAATTAAGAGAACCGGGACGCCTGACGGCAGAAAGAGTTCACGGTATTAAAGGGGCTGTCGATAACCACACCGGATTTACCGTACATACGGAAAACAATCCTTTCGGCATGACCGCTCCTACTAACGCGCAGGAATACGGCTGGAATCCGACAGGAGCGGCATGGGCTGTCCAAAACCTTTGGTGGCATTACGAGTTTACGCAGGATGAAGCATATTTAAAAAATACTATTTATCCGATCATGAAAGAGGCGGCACAATTTTGGGACTCTTATCTCTGGACGTCAGAATACCAGAAAATCAACGACGAAACTTCGCCTTATCACGGTGAAAACAGACTTGTAGCAGCGCCTAGTTTTTCAGAGGAACAAGGACCGACCGCAATCGGAACAACTTACGACCAATCTCTTATATGGGAATTATATAACGAATGTATCCAGGCAGGCAAAATCGTCGGAGAAGATGAAGCTGTTCTGCAATCTTGGGAAGAAAAGATGCAAAAACTTGATCCGATTGAAATCAACGCTACAAACGGAATTAAAGAATGGTACGAAGAAACCCGTGTAGGTCAGGAAACCGGACATAACAAATCTTATGCAAAAGCAGGAGATCTGGCAGAGATCGCAGTACCTAACAGCGGATGGAATATCGGACATAACGGAGAGCAAAGACACGCCTCCCATCTGGTCGGACTCTTTCCCGGAACATTGATCAACAAAGAGAATCCGACTTACATGAACGCCGCTATTCAATCATTGACCGAACGAGGAGAATATTCTACAGGCTGGTCGAAAGCAAACAAGATCAATCTCTGGGCGAGAGCCGAAAACGGAGAAAAGGCATATAAGCTTTTGAACAATCTGATCGGAGGAAATTCTTCCGGTCTCCAGCATAATCTCTTCGATTCTCACGGATCCGGCGGAGGAGACACAATGATGAACGGAACTCCGGTATGGCAGATCGACGGCAATTTCGGTCTTACTTCCGGCGTAGCAGAAATGCTTGTTCAATCGCAGTCAGGCTACACACAATTCCTCCCCGCAATTCCAGACGCATGGGAAAAAGGAGAGGTCAGAGGTCTAAAGGCCAGAGGTAACTTCACGATCGGCGAAAAATGGGCGAACGGCATTGCGGAAGCCTTTACCGTACGTTATGACGGCAATAAAGACAGCGCTGTTTTCACAGGATCATATAAAAATATTACTTCTGCAAAGATCTACGAAGACGGCAAAGAAGTTCAGGTGACAAAAGATACCGATAAAGATCGTATTTCCTTTGAGGCAGACGTCGGCAAGACATATACGATCGATATATCCGAAACAAATATAAACGAACTAAAAGAGCAGGCGTCTACATTTTTAAATCAGCTTCACCCTGATCTCATCAATGCCAAAAACGAACTGCAGACAGCAATCGATCTTTCTTCAAAAGAATTAGGTACAGTTCTGACAAAAGTCAAACTAATGGATCAGTTATATCGCTCCTATCTGAATAAGGCAGAAAACATATATTATCTGACCGACAAAGATAACTTAACCTATTCACAGATCGACACGCTTTACAATCAGCTTCGCAAACTGCGCAAGACTCTGTTGGAAAACACCGGAGATTTAGAGGATTATCAAAACGCCGAGAACCAATTTACAGATCTTAGCGCACAATTAGAAAAACCGATGGCAAACCGGATCATTTCATTCAGCAAAGATTCCGGTGTCATCACAGGAAACGACCGGACACTTACTTTGAGTAAGAGTTCAGACGCCAAAGACTTTGAGATCCGTTATACAACAGACGGAAGTATTCCGAGACATACATCTGACCGGTATGAACACCCTCTGCAATTAGACAATAAAGAAAATACCGTTGTCAGAGCGGCGCTGTTTTATAACGAACAGAGAGTCAGCCCTGTATACACAAAGAAATACATAGCAAAAAGCATAAAGATCCAAGACGTAACCGTATCTCATACAGAGGACTGGGGCAATAACTATGTAAAAGCCGGTATGATCGATCAAAACACTTCGACACGGTGGGCATCCAAAAACGTAGACGCTTCTAAACCGTTGGAAATCACATTGAATTTCTCCGAAAAAGAAACGCTCGATCAAATGAATTTCGATCTGTTCGTATCCAAAAATAACGGAATCGGCGCTTTTGAAATTCAGGCGCTTTCTGACGGAACATATCGAACTGTGTATGAAGGAACAAAAATGGGAAATATCGACGACAAAGTCGGCGATATCGACGGCGGAAGCGGCGGATATCACGCTTATTACTTCGCCGAATTTCCCGAAACAACGACAGAATCCGTAAAGGTAATATTAAAACCGGGATTCTTAGGCGAACCGTCTCTATATGAAATAGCGCCTCTTTACACAGGCGTACAGGCAGACGGCGCCGGAGATACGTCAGAATTAGAAAAAATGATACGTTCGGCAGAAGAAGCCGACAGAACTGCCGACCATTATGTAAACGCGCCGCAAACATTAAAAACCGCGTTTGAAGAAAGTATTTCAGACGGGAAAGAACAACTGAAAGCATCGCAGGATATTATTGATTCCCGTACCGAATTTTTATCTGACAGATATCACCGTCTCGGATTCGGAACGACAGATAAGTCAAAATTAAACTCGCTGATCACAAAAGCAGAACAGGAACTAAACGGAGACTATACAAACGATTCTTTATACCAACTGAAAAAAGTTCT
>ENA-ORNI01001885-ORNI01001885.1-human-gut-metagenome-genome-assembly--contig:-NODE-1885-length-9819-cov-2.20811_pt1 | contig 9819 bp, 8 predicted proteins | sample MGYA00242118_ERZ509028 | MGnify/ENA primary metagenome ERZ509028 (study PRJEB26280, sample SAMEA2338755) | human gut metagenome | biome: human gut; feature: human-associated habitat; material: faeces...
AAGGAGCCCTTTATGAGTATTGTAAACACCTTAGCCTTAGAAGATTCTGTCATATCCCTTTTCATATACTTTCCACAACAAATACAGAAAACAGGAACCCCCTCCTGCACAAACCGTTTTCCCGCCAAGAATCATACCTTCCGTCTGGGATACCGTCTTCGGAAGCATCAGATACAGCTTAAATTCTGCCACAGCCTGATCCACCTTTTCTTTCCAGAACCCAAAGTCAGACCACCTTGACGGAATCCATCCCTCCGGCCAGGTCAGATGTATAAAAAGAAGCCAGACCACCGTCCCTGCCATTACACTGTACAGCAGGTTGCAGAACCAGTACTCTGCATCTTTCACTGTATAGTTCTTTTTTTCTCTGCTTATTTCCGTCCACAGACTGCCAGAAAGAACCGCCGGAAGCAGCAGTAATGCCGCCAGTCCTGCATTTTTCGGTAAAGTCGAGGATACCACAGTTCCCTGAAGTCCGTATTTCATCAGAAATCCGTTCACTGTACTTTCTTCGGTTTCTCCATTTCTCCTTCTGATAAACAAACGATTATAAAAAAGTTCCGTCTCGGTATCATCCGCAGAAGCCGCCCCGAAAACCAAAATTTTCTGCCCCCAGTCCGCAACTTTCCTGACAGTATAAGTACGTCCCTGAAACAGAATCTGACCACCCGGAACCTGATTGCCAAAGAGCTCCCAGGCAGTTGTACCATCAATCACGCAACCATCCGGATCACCTTCTGTCAGAGCTGCTGCCTGCCAGTCATACCCTGCGGGATTTCCCTTAAGATACACAGTCATCGCCTGTGCCTGCCGGTTTCCTTCTTTCGCAGAAATCTCCCTCAACCCTGCATCTGCATAAAAACATACATCATAAGGCTTCTCACTTTTTCTTTCCTGCTTCAGGATATTTTCTGCTCCTTTCCTGTCAGGATAAGCTGCGGACAGAAACACCGATACTGCTGTATCATTTCTGATCTGCACATAATTATAGACTCCCAGAAAATAAATACAGAAAATAATCAGCCACACAGTCAGAGTACCGGCTTTCCTTAAAAAGGCACTCTGACTTCTGACACTCATTCCTCCAGCAGCCTGATCCGGCTGCCGCTGCTGATCTCTCTGTCACTGGAAGTCACGATTTTCTGGTCACTTGATAAATCCCCGTTCTCCAGCGCAGCAGTGGAAGAATTTTTATCTTTCACATTCACATACGTTTTTCGCGCTACCAGTACCTCACCCAGGACGGTGTTCTGTGTATCTGTCACATAAACATAGTATCTGCCATTTTCCTCATACAATGCGCTCAGCGGAACACAGACATTAAAAGGACCTGCATCCTGAGAAATTGTAAATTCCGCAGTATCTCCTATGGAAAGAGTTCCCTCCGGTACCTGTACAGAAAGAATGTACTGATTTTCATTACTGCTGTCCTCTTTCACAGACTCCACTTTCGCTCCTGTAATCTCTTTTTCATCCGCACCTTTTAAAATTACCTCTCCGCCACTCTTTATGTATTTCAGATCATCTTTGCTGACCTCTGCCTGAAACCGAAAGGTTCCTTTGGATTCATAAAGGACAACCGCAGCTTCCGCTCCTGTCTGGCTTCCTGTCACTGCACTCAGACTCTTTATCATACCATCACAGGGTGCTTTCACTTTTCCCTTTCGTGCCAGCACTTTCTGCAACGTTTCCAGATCTTTCTGCGCAGTCTCAAGTTCCGCCTGCGTATTCTCCAGCGTGGAATCCGAAGCATCACCGATCTGCGTATCCCGGATTGCCTGCTCTGCTGACTGAAGTTCTCTTCTGCGGCTGAGCATGGCTTCATTGACCGCCTCCTCTTTCGCCCGGATATCATCAATCAAAACCTGCTCCTGAGAATTGTCCTGCGCATTCGAATTGTCGCCGTTTCCTGATGTATTTTTATTCCCTTCGCCATCTGTGCGATCCATATTTCCGGAATCATCGGAGTTCTCCGGATCATCTGTATTCCCGAAATCGTCTGTATTTCCCGGATCATCAAACTCGCTGGAATCACTGAACTTCTCCTCATCCGGTATCTTATCCTGTACGTCATTCTGCGCCGCATCCCGCTGTGCGTAATAATCCTGAAGCTTCTGTCTGGCTATGGCTGCCTCATTCTGTGCCGCCTGCACACTGTAATTTCCGCTGGAAACCGCACTGTTATAATTTTCCTGTGCATCTGAAAACTCATTATTTCTCTTCTGCTGATTCACAGACTCTGCACTAATCAGATCATTGATCTTCCCCTGCAGAACATCTATGGCATCCTGTTTTTCCTTTATGGTTTTTTTTAGATATTTTACAGAAAACTTCAGCAGCGCATCCCCTTTTTTCACATTCTGTCCTTCCTGCACATAAACCTGCTCCACCTTCTGTCCCTCCTGGGTAAAAACTGCCCGTTCTCTGGTTCCCATCACTTTACCTGTGCCGGTCACCTCATGCGTGATCACCTGATTCTGAGCTGTTTTTGTCTCTACCTGTGCTACATTCACCGAATCTGCCGCCCTGGACAGAAAAGTAAACAAAAGCATCAGGGCAAAAAATCCTGCCAGAATTTTTATCAGTTTTATTTTCTTCATAGATAAATCCTCTCGTTTCTGTCGCTCTATTCCTTGATTGCCGTGGATATGATCCCTTGTTCCAGATAATCCTGCCCTGCCAGAAAAACGATCACTGCCGGGATCAGAACCAGAACAGATACCGCAAATGCCTTTCCTGTCTGGGAGATATCGATCTGTGGAAGGTACAGAGACAGCGGCCACAGACTTTTGGTCTTCAGAAATGCCATTGGCTGTTCGATCAGATTCCAGTATTCCAGAAATCCCAGAACCAGTGCCGAAATGATACCCGCAGAACCCAGAGGGATTCCGATTCTGATAAAAATAAGCAGCTCACCCGCCCCTTCCAGCCGCGCAGATTCCATCAGTGCCTCCGGAATACTCTCAAAGAAACGATACATGATAAAAACCGGAAACGTGGAAAAGGCCGCCGGAAGAATAATCCCCCACAGATGATCCAGAAGTTTCATCTGATCCAGAACCAGATAATTACTGAGCATCATTACCTGAAAGGGCATCATCATCAATGCCACATAGATCATAAACAGCAGATTTTTTCCCGGAAAACGATATCTGGCAAATCCCCACGCTGCCGGTACTCCCACCAGGATCTGCCCTGCCAGAACTCCGACAGTAATCTTTACGGAATTCCAGAACATCACAAAAAACTCCGGAGAATCCAGCAGGACTTTCACATAGGATCTCAGCGTCGGATAAAGCGGAAGTACTCTCCAGAATACATAACTGACTGCCTGACCGGAAGCAGATCCACTGTCTGCTGTCAGTACCGCCCCCAGAAGATCATTTAATTCCTTCTGCCCCATCAGTGATCCTGTAACTGAAAAAAATACCGGAAATACTGCCACCAGTGCAAGGAGTACAAGGAGCAGGCTTCCTATCTTCCTGATACGGAATATCTGCATAACTTTTCTCATTCTGCCCCGCCTTTCCCCCAGGCTTTCCACAATCCCAGGATCAGCAGAAAAATCACCAGTCCGGTCACCACTGCCGCAGCCGACATCTTATCCAGCGACAGGTCCCTGTACCAGTTGTTAAACAGATGCTGAAGCAGATACATTTTTTCCTGCGGATAATCACCGGCCACCAGATATGCCTCACGGAAAACCTTAAATGCATTGAGTACAGAAAGTACCACGATCGTAAAAAGGGACGGGAGCAGATTCGGGAGTGTGATCTTCGTAAAACATTTCCACTCCCCTGCCCCGTCCACTTTTGCTGCCTCGTAAAGTGCCGCCGGAATGGCAGACAATCCTGCCATCCAGAGCACTACATCATATCCAAGATTTCTCCATATATAACTGATTACCAGTACATAAAAAGAAGCACCTGTATTCATCCAGTCAGTCGTCCGAACAGATAACATATGAAGCAGGTGATTCAATAAGCCCTGATCGTCAAAAAGCAGTCTCCACAGAAGTACCACTGATGCTACAGGGATTGCCATTGGCAGAAGAAAGAAACTTTTCAGAATCTGCGTAAATCTTTTCTGCCCTGCAAGCAGGACTGCTATGATCAGAGACAATACCACCAGCAGCGGCACACACACTCCGAAGAACCGAAGTGTGTTGCCTGCTGCCAGACGAAACGCTTTGTTTGCAAATATCGTCCTGTAGTTCTCTATCCCCACAAATTCTCCATTCACTGCCCCGCAAAAAGATCTGCGGATCACATCCACATACGGGATCAGCCAGAAAATGCAGACACCTGCAAAACTCGGAAGAATAAAAGCCAGACCTTTTTCTGTATTTCTGAAAGCTGCACATCTTCTGCGATTTCGTTTCCGACTAAACAGCAAATCTGATTTTGCGTTCCGTTTCTCTGTTAAAGATAAGTGTTCTTTTAAATTAATCTTCATTCTCTTAAACTCCCTTACCTTGCAGTATTGGGTAATCAGCAGCAGACAGCCGCTTATTCAGATAAATACAGATTTACTTCCTGCATGATCTCTTTCACAGCATCATCCAGCCCCGTTTCTCCATTGAGGTATTTCTCACCGGATTCCGTTACTGCATTTCGGATGATCTGATTACTCTTTGCAGGTACAGTAAGTGTTTTTCCCAGATCCATGATGTTCTGTATTGCTTCATCTTCCGGAATGATCTCGTCCATCTCAAGCTGTTTGATATTACCATCTCCCGTATCATAAGAGGTTTCGATCGAGCCAATGGTATCTCCACTGGATTTTCCCATTTTCCAGTAAGCCATATCTTCATAAACCTTGCTGTTTACAGCCAGTCCTTCATCATTGCTTGCTCTCTGGGATTCCTCTTCAAACAGGAACTTTACGAACTTCTCTGCCGCTTCTTTTTCAGATGCCTTTGCACTGATTCCCACAATGCTCCTTGGATAGAAACAATTCTCGCTTTGTCCGTTCAGAAGTCTGTAATCCAGATCCGGATCTACTTTTTTTGCAGAATCCAGATACACCAGACCCTCCGGTGAAAGCAGACCGCCTGCCGCCACTGTATTGACTTTTACAAGCAGATCCGTTATCGATCCTGCAATATTTGTATATCCGGAACGATCTGAATTCGCCCAGTCATCACCCATCTGGTAAGCTTTCTTTGTCTCTTCTATCGCATCCTTCTGAGTCTGCCAGATCCTGTTTACCTGCTCCAGATATTCTTTCAGTGCATCTTCTTTGAGGGTTCCGTCCTCGTTCATCCATGCCGATGTACTATTGTCTATGGTTCCCTGTATCAACCAGGACGGTGATATGGAAAAAGAGCTGAAAAATTTCAGTTTTCCATAGCTGTCTTTCTGGCTTTCCGCTGCATCAGCCTCTGTTGTCAGATCCGTAATTCCGGCGATGATATCCTTATTTCCCTCTATCATCGGAACGCCGAACTTGACAGGCATGGTATAAATGCTTCCATCCTCTTTTGTATATGCATCTTTGATATTTGGCAGGATATCTTCGTCTTTTAATACCCCGCTTAAATCCTCCAGCATTCCTCTCTCTATATAGGTATCCTCTGAAATTCCATCCAGCAGCAGAACATCCGGTCCTGTTCCGGCCATGATCTCTGTATTGAGCACTTTCAGCGCATCCGTAATTCCGATTTCCAGATTCAGATAAATATCCGGATATTTTTTCTGGAAAAGCACTGCTGCCTGTTTTATGAAGTTACTGTCTTTCAGGGAATAAACTGTCAGCTCTGCATCCGGTGTCGTTGGGGTATCTTTGGAATATACATAGGAATAAATTCTGATATCCTCGCCTGCATTACAGCCCACATAGAAATTTCCATCGCTGTCCTGTCCCCATGCTACAGTTCCTGTATCCGGTGAACTGAGCGAATTCAAGGAACCATCGATTATCTGTTCCACTGTGCTGCCTCCCAGAACATATCTGTAAACACCGGTATGATCAATATAAAAAAGGCTGTTATCCTCATCTCCCTTTAAGAACATAAGCGGAAAACTGCTGGTTGTTGTCCAGTTGACATCCTGCTCATCAGACTGGATCTGCTCTGTAAGCGCGCTGATATTGTCCAGTGGTTTTCCAGTATCCAGATCATATCCGTGAAGAGTCTGATCCTGAATGGTAAACAACATTTTTCCTGCTGTTCCGATAAAATCAACATTGATTCCTTCCTCATATCTTCTTACCAGACTTCCATCTGAAGGATTGATCTCTGCTACGCCATTATCGGGATCTACGATAAGAACTGTCCCATTCTCTGTGAAACATGCCTGAAATGTATAGGAAGACTGAAGCGTATCTCCGGTATCAACTTTCTGTACATTTCCATCAGGGGAAAGATAGAAAAATTCCATTTTCAGGTTGTCATACGCAGAATCCTCTTCCCCACTGTCGGCTGTTGTCTGTGCATTTTCATTGTCCCTGTCAGGAGACAGATCTGCCCCGACAAGTATACTTCCATCCGCTGCTGCAGAGACAACGCTGATATATTCTCCCAGATTCTCCTTAAGCCCCAACAGTTCTTCCAGACTTTTTCCATTCGTCCAGGTTTCTCCATTATCTGCAGAATCTGCTGCATAATAACAGTTATCTGCTGTACTGTAATAAACCATGCGCAATGCACCTGAGTCGAGTACTTTGACATCTCTCAGAAACTGGCTGTTTTCAGGTACTGTAAGATCATTTTCCAGAAAACGTCCCATTGCTTTTGTGCTCTCATCTTTTGTTTTTTTGCCATCTGAATTGTCAGTATTTACATTCACAAGATCTGCTGTATCTGCATTTCCTGCCTGATTGCTGCTTCCTGTTTTTCCTTTGCTTCCGGAATTTTTTCCATCTGCACCGCCACATCCGGCAAACAGGCTGCCGGTAAGTGCGATCACTCCGGCAACGGCGATTCCCTGTTTCCATCTTTTTATTTTTCTCATATCAGGATATACCTCCATGTTTTTATTTTCTTTCTGTCCCTCTCAGGATAAATGGATTGTAACAGGCAAATCTCTAAACTTTCTCTAATTTTCCAGCCGATATCCAATTCCCCGGACGGTTTTCAGGTTCAGTGTACTTCTGACACTTTTTAATCTTCGCCTCAGAAAATGAATATAATTATCCAGATTTCCATCCTCCACCTCGCTGTCTGCTCCCCAGACACGGTTGAGGATCACCTCTCTCGGAAGTGTCTGACCAGCGTTTCGAAGCATCAGCTCCAGAAGTGCTCCTTCCCGTTTGGAAAGGGTACATTCCTTTCCGTTTCCTTCCAGTCTGCCGCTTTCGGGATCAAAAATAAGATCTCCGAGCGATAATACTGCCGTGTCCTCCCATCTTCCGGGTCTTCGAACCATGCACTGTATTCTTGCCAGAAGTTCTTCGAAGGCAAACGGCTTCACCATATAGTCATCTGCGCCGCCTTTCAGTCCGGTCAGTTTATCCTGTAATTCTCCCAGTGCAGTCAGCATGATCACCGGTGTGGAAACATGATTCTTTCTGGCTTCCTGCAAAACAGTGATGCCATCCATGGACGGGAGCATCCGGTCCAGGATCACCAGATCATGGCTTCGTTCTTTCATATAATAAAGCCCTTCTTCTCCGTCATCGCAGATATCTGTCTCATAGCCTTCTTTTTCGAGCTGAAATCTCATGCTCTCTGCCAGTTCCCTGTCATCCTCTATCAGTAAAATTTTCATCTGTTTTCATCCTCCTGATCTTTCATTATACATGAGTTTTCTCTAAATTGTCTCTATACTCGGTTACAGGAATTTTTTTAGAGATTATTTACAGGTTTTCATGATACAATTACCATACAATCTCATAAAGGAGTAAATATTTCATGTTTCACAGACTTCATATTCAAATGACTTTTTTCTCTGCTCTGATCATTGGCATCGTCATTTTTATTATGACAACTGCCTGTAATTTCATCGCAGAAAACAGCACAGGCCAGAATGCGTGGAATACCTTTCAGAACAACGCCATCTCCTGTATCTCTCATCTGGAAACGCAGAGTATCATCAGCAGTGACTGGATTTTGCAGGCAGAAAAAAATTATGATATTTCCATGGATATCAGAGACAACGGAAATTCTCTTTATCTGAAAAAACTACAGACGGATTCTCTGGATGAAACGATTTTCCGGAAGGCAGAAGAAATCTCTGCTGCTTCCTATGCACTTGATCTTTCCAATCCCGGTGCGGTCAGTAAACTGACAAAACGGATCTTTTTTCAGATGAAAGATTTCTATGTTTCCACTGCTCTGATCCCCAAGAGCCACGGAACCGTCAGTATGATCATCCTGTATTCCCTGGATTCTGTAAAACACAGGATTCTGTTACAGAGACTTGCATTCTCCGGCGCAGCTTTTCTGGCAATTCTGGCTCTGAGTATCTGTTCCTGGTTCTTTACCGGAAGAATGATCACTCCCCTGAAAAAAAGCAGGCAGGAACAGACCGAATTTATCGCTGCTGCCTCCCATGAGCTTCGCTCCCCTCTGGCAGTAATCCTGTCCGGAATCTCTGCCATGAAAAAGGCAGATCCGAAAGAACAGGAACATTTTCTTTCAGTCATAGAAAAAGAAGGGACACGAATGTCCCTCCTGATAAATGATATGCTCTCTCTGTCAAATGCAGATAACCATTCCTGGAAAATGCATCCGGTTTCCTGTGAACTAGATACTTTACTTCTGGATACCTACGAAAAGTATGAACCCCTGATGCAGGACCACCATATGAAATTTTTCATTGAACTTCCGGAAGAGGAAATCCCTCCCTGTCCCTGTGACCCGGAAAGGATCAGTCAGGTGCTTGGAATCCTTCTTGACAATGCCATCAGTTATGTCCCCGAAAACGGGAAAATTATTCTTTCCCTTTCACAGACCAAAACGCACTTTCTTATCCGCGTCAAAGACAACGGACCCGGTATTCCGGATTCTGCCAAGACTTCTATTTTCCGGCGTTTTTACCGGGCAGATTCTGCCAGAAATAACAGGCAGCATTTTGGTCTGGGACTGTGTATTGCGTATGAGATCATTTCACTTCATAAAGGAACAATCTCTGTACTGGATACCCCGGGCGGTGGTTCTACTTTTCAGATTTCTCTGCCGTTGGCATAACACAGTAATTTTCTGTAACATAAAAACCGGAACGAACATACGGCCTCTCCGCATATTCGTTCCGGTTCTTTACTGTATAATCCGGGAGTAAGATGGGTAGTATTGGGAAAAATCGGTCCATTACCAAGTCCTATAAGAAACAGACCCAGAGTCGCTGCCATTACGCTGTTTTGTATCAGCAACAAAATAACAGCCATAAATATAACCGCTTGTCCAGAAAAAATAATTTGCCAATCGGAATATTTTATGGTTAGTACCCCTGAAAGAAGCCGACTTAAGGCCATTCCGAATAATGGCTCTACTCTTTCAAGAAGCCATATTTCCATTGCAGTCATATAAGACTTTTGAAGCGGTGCAGAATCAATGGAGATAAACCCCGTTATCTTATCCGGATATAATTCCATATACATTTGGGCCAGATATCCACCCATAGACTGACCGATAATGATTGGATTATAAATTTCTTCTTTTGCTAAAATTTCATAAAGCCATTCTGCCATATCAGACAGGCCGTAATTATTCGTAAATGGTCTGGATAATGCATGTGATGGTGCATCCCATACAAACACATTCTGTTTATTCTCAAAATATTCTGTCTGCTTCTCAAAAAGCCTATGGTCTGCCGTAAGTCCCGGTAAGAACACTAGAGCGTGTCTGAAAAATCATTCCCGCAATCTGCACGCCCCACT
>ENA-ORNI01001902-ORNI01001902.1-human-gut-metagenome-genome-assembly--contig:-NODE-1902-length-9731-cov-2.3888_pt1 | contig 9731 bp, 7 predicted proteins | sample MGYA00242118_ERZ509028 | MGnify/ENA primary metagenome ERZ509028 (study PRJEB26280, sample SAMEA2338755) | human gut metagenome | biome: human gut; feature: human-associated habitat; material: faeces...
AAAAGAAATTTATACAGAATTTGATGAAGAAACCAATACATATGATTTGTGTGTTTAAAAAGAGGCAACATGCCTCTTTTTTTTGAATATGATATAATGGAGGAAAGAATAGATGCCAAAAAAGAGTATGGGAGGAAGAAAAAATGGACAAATTGGTGAAAGAAAATGGGAACAAATCTCAATATTTGATGATTACCTCATGGGGGATGTCGAAGGACAGGATGATGAATATTTTGAAAGAAAAGAACCCGCAAAAGTATTTAGAATTGATAATAAACAAGACAATCAACACAGAAATCGAGGACTTGATGAAAGCTTCAGAGATAGCTTATCAGCAGATCAAAAAATTAGTGGCAGTGGAGTATCCAGAGCCACTGGAACTTTCGTTCATTCAGAAGCTGTCATTGTCGAAAATGAAACAGGACATGGTTCAAAAGAAGATGATGGAGTGGTTGATGAATCAGCCACTTATCAAGAATCGACCAACTTACATTTAAACAGAGATTTTAGATTAACTGTAGAACATGATGAACATTTATCTTTAAGGGAAAAACTGAATAACAATATAAATGCGATAAAAGTACTTAGAAATTTACAGTCTAGCAGTAATTTAAGTATTTTACCTGAACAGCAGGAAGTTCTTTCTAAATATTCAGGCTGGGGTGGATTGCCACATGTTTTCAATGAAGATGATATAAAATATGCTGCCGAAAGAAATATTTTAAAACAGATGTTAACAATTAAAGAATATCAAAATGCACGTGCTTCAACATTATCGAGTTTTTATACACCTTTAGTAATTGTTGAAAAGATATATGAAATATTAGACCAGTTGGGATTTAAGAAAGGTAATATATTGGAGCCGAGTCTTGGTACAGGAAATTTTATTGGAATGATGCCTTATGATATGCTTAATGAATCTTCTATTCATGGCGTTGAACTTGATACTATAACGGGCGGTATTGCACAAATGCTTTATCCGTCTGCAAAAGTTGAAATATCGGGTTTTGAGGAGGCAAATGTACCTGATAATTTTTATGATCTGGCTATTTCAAATGTACCTTTTGGAAATTATCAGGTACACGACATAAATTTAAACAGTTATGGATTTGCTATCCATAACTATTTTTTTGCCAAATCTTTATCTAAAGTAAGAGAAGGAGGGATTATCTGTTTTATAACATCGACAAATACGATGGACGGTTCATCCAGGATACTGGAGTACATTAATTTGAGAGCAGATTTTATTGGAGCGGTAAGACTGCCGACTAATATATTTAATATTAATGGTGCTAATACTACAACCACTACTGATGTTATTATTTTGCAAAAAAACAGTAATAAACAGCCTTATAATAAGATTGAAAACTGGATGCAGTCTGAATATTTTTCATCTGAACTAAAAATCAATAAATATTTTATTGATAATCCTGATATGATATTTGGTACACCAAAGGACGAAATAGGCAGATTTGGACAACATGTAATGAGAGTCAATTATGATGGAATTTCTCTTGATGAACATTTTGCTAGAGCAATGGCAGTCCTGCCTTCAAATATATATTATGAAGCTGTTCAGGAAACTGTAGCTGATACTATTGCGATTGATAATGAATCATTTAATCTGAAACTGAATACTTATTTTGTGAAAGATGATAATGTATATACTAGAGATGAAAATTACTGCATACTGGTACACGATAACGAGTTAAATAATCTTCGCAGAAAGGAACTTATTAAAATTGCAGAGCTTGCTGAAGAAACAGTTAGTATACAGTCATCTAACAAATTCAATGAGAAGGCATATCTTGCTTTAAGAAATTCATTAAATATAGCATATGACAGTTTTATAAAAAAGCATAATTATATCAATTCCAGAGCTATTAAGAATCTTTTAGAAAGAGATCCACGGCAGTATCTTATTTTAAATCTGGAATCTAAAGGCGTAGAGGCAAATACATATATAAAATCAGATATTTTTAAAATCAGAACTATCAATCCCGTTGTTGAAATAAAACATGTTGAAAGTATACAGGATGCAATTTCTGCATCATTAAATTTTAAAGGTATGTTAGATTTAAATTATATGAGCATTATTTATGATAAAAGTATTGAAAGCATTGAAAAGGAAATGCACACATCGGCTATGGTATTTTATGATCCTAAGGAAGAAAGGTGGCAATTAGAAAGTGAGTATCTTTCTGGAAATATTCTAGAAAAAATAGACTTTATAAGAGAAAATAATTTAATTGACAGATATGAAAAAAATATCAATGCATTGAATAACGTTATGCCTGAACCGTTGACTATTACTGATATAACTTTTCAATTGGGTGCGCCATATATACCAACTCACATATATGAGGATTTCGCCTGCTACCTTTTTCGATTTGAAAATATGATGTATGATTCCAAGTCACTGACAATAAGCTTTATTAATGAAACAGGACAGTTTGCAATGGATTATTACGAGTATAGATTCTTTGGGAATAGTTTTATTGAAGATGAATGGGGAGTACCTTTATCTGAAAATATTGATACTGACGGTGTAATTAAAAGACAGCCCAGATATAATGGCTTTGACCTGCTGAACGATGTTTTGAATTCCAGAATCCCAACGTTGAAAAACTATTGGGAGGAAATAAATGAAGGTGGCATCGTAAAAACAAAAAGTGAAATTAACAGCGAAAGGACTGGACAGGCAAGAGAATTGTCGTCACAGTTGGAAAATACATTTGTTGAGTTCGTATTTGACAATGAGAAATACTGCAGAGAGATTGAAGATGAGTATAATCGACTGTTTAATGTTATAAGGCCAAGAATTTATAATGGAGAATTTTTAAGCTTTCCTGAAATGAATAACAGTTTTCAGATGGAAGAATATCAAAAAAATGCTATTGCAAGAATAATCTATGGCAAAAATACTCTTTTATCACAACAGGTGGGAGCTGGCAAAACATTCGAAATGATTGCAAGTGGTATGGAAATGAAAAGAATGGGTAAAAGAAATAAACTGCTGTATGTTGTACCTAACCATTTGATTGGACAATGGCGTAATGAATTTATGACACTATATCCACAGGCAAATATTTTGGCAATTTCTACTAATGATTTTGGCACAAAGAAAAGAGCAGATATAGTAAATAAGATGGCAGTGAATAATTATGATGCAGTAATAATGGGTCACTCGTCTTTTAAACTGATTCCTATGGATAATGAGATACAGTTAAATTTTTTGAATGAAGAAATAGATAAATTAGTAACTGCAATTGAAGAAGCAAAAGCAAATGGAAGCCATCAAAATACTGCTGTTGTTAAGTTGCTCGAACGTTCTAAAAAGGCCGTAGAAAAAAATGTAAAGAAGCTTACAGATATTAAAAGAGACCAGGGGATCACTTTCGATAAATTAGGAGTAGATTATATGTTTGTTGACGAGGCACACGAATTTAAGAATTTATATACGTATACTGCTATGTCAAATATCGCAGGTGTTCCTCAAGCTAGAAGTCAAAAAGCCAGTGATATGTATATGAAATGCAAATTTATACAAAAAAGCGGTGGTAATGTCTGCTTTGCAACAGGTACGCCAATTACAAATACTATGGCTGAGCTGTTTACAATGCAGAGATATTTACAGGAAGAGGAATTAGAAAGATTAAATATTCATAATTTTGATGCCTGGGCAAAAACATTTGGTAAAGTTGTTACTTCTCTAGAGGTATCAGTAGACGGAAGCGGATTTCAAACCAGACAGAGGTTTAACAAATTTTTTAATATACCTGAATTAATGAATTCATTTAGAGAGGTTGCAGAAATTCAAACAGAGTCGATGCTGAATAATGCACTTGAAAATTCTAAACTGCAAAGAAAAAGGGCTATACCGCCAAAACATGTGGGCGATAAGGCAAAGGTAGTTTCAATAGAACCAAGTCCAGAGTTGGAGGATTATATTGCAAATGTAGTCGAAAGAACTGAAGCAATACATAATTCGGCAGTTGCTCCATATGAAGATAATATGTTAAAGGTAACCAGTGACAGCAAGAAGGCATCAATAGATCTGCGTCTTATTGACGAAAGCTACGGTTTGACTCCAGATAATAAATTAACTGTAATTTCAGAACAGATATATAGAATATATGATGAGTACAGGGATCAAAAAGCTACTCAACTCGTTTTTTGTGATTCTTCTACTCCTAAATCACAATTCAATGTATATGACGAAATCAAAAACAATTTAATTAAATTAGGTGTAAATGATGAAGAAATTGCATTTATACATGACTATAAAACAACTCTAAAAAAAGAAAAACTTTATAGAGATGTAAATAAAGGAGAAGTCAGAGTACTGATTGGTTCAACAGCAAAACTTGGTGCAGGTACAAACGTTCAGCAAAGAATGATTGCAATTCATCATGTTGACGTACCATGGAGAGCCTCAGATATTGCACAACGAAATGGACGGGTCTTTAGGCAGGGAAATATGAATAATGAAGTATATGAATTTAGATATGCAACAAAAAAATCATTCGATGCCTACTCATGGCAACTGATAGAAACCAAGTCAACGTATATGAATCAACTGCTTGAAGGCAGTGGATGTGCACGAGAAATTGAAGAAGATACAAAGGCAACTTTTTCGTATGCAGAAATTAAAGCTATTGCAAGCGGTAATCCTTTAATAAGAGAAAAACTTGAAGTAGACACACGCTTAAAAACTCTTGAATCCAGTCTGGCAAGACACAGAAAAGCAATTAGAAAGGCACAGGATGATAAGCGTAATATGCCTGAAAAAATAAAAAATTTAGAAATGAAATTCGATCGTATAAGTAAAGACTATTCTGTATTTAAAAAGCATATCAATTTTGAATATGAAATGATTAATGAGAAAATGGATATTGATTTTAAAGTTGAATATAAAGACAAAGTCTTTACCGATTTAAAGGAGTATGGTGATTTTATCATCAGATTATCTGACATGAATAAAGAAAAAAATTCAATTCCTATTGGAAAAATGATGGGTTTTGAATTTATTCTTGATTATAATGTTGGAAATGGTTGGAATATCTGTTTTAAAGGAGCGAATAACTATCTGTACAATGCTGGATTGTTAAACGCAGTAGGCAGAGTTAATGTTGGGAGAATGATTAGAAAAATTTTTGAAATAAAAAAAGATTATGAAAAGTATTTTATACAAATTAATAACATGAAAGAAAATTATGCAAAACTTGATGATATTATAAATAAAAAATTTGAATCACAGGAAGAACTGCTTAGTTTGAGACAAAGACAAAAAGAGATCACTAATCTTTTAACTGACAATAACAATGGAGTTGTATTAGAGGAAAATGAAGCTGAGGAAATCGAACTAGAAATTTAAAAAGAGTCAGTTTTGTTGTGGCAAAACTTACAAAAGAACAGAAAAAGGTAAATAAAATAAAGTGAATATTATTCAAAAAATGTTCACTTTTTCGAAAAAAAATTGTGCCTTTTTGAAACAAAGGATATGCTAAGATTAGTATAGTTAAAATTATGCAATAAAGGAGAATTGCGTTATAGCAAATCTTAAAAGAGGCAAATTGCCTCTTTTTTATATTTTAACAAAGAAAGAAGGAAATAAAAGAAATGTTCAAATTCAAAAAAATGACAAACATATTAACCGAAAAGGAGGCAAAAAAAATTGCAAACGATTTCTACAGCAGAAATAACAGCAGTATGTTTAAAAAGCATGATATTTTCTTAGAGTGCTGGATTGAAGAAACAATGGACAATCAGAAATTTAAAATTGAGCTTCATACTATTGTATCACCCAATTATGATGAGTATGGTGAATGCGAATTTACCAGTTATTATGATTCATATAAAGAATTATTAGAGAAAAATATATACTGCCATATTTATAGGGCTTTAACAGATGGAGCGACTGCGGTTACGCCAGCAATTGAAAATCCTAATAATTTATTAATGTCAAGAATTTTTAGCCCTATAAAAATATATATTAATTCTCAAATTGTTTTACCAGTAAAAATCATGGAACAATTAGGATGTCACGACTGGATCAACGATTATTACAGAAACAAAGCAAATATGGAATTTATAAACGTGAAATTGGGAAAAGATAAATATACAAAGCTTGCATCTCAAGAAGATTTTGATAGTGCAATAAATAATTATTTTAAGGAGTATCTCAAAAAGAATAATATTAAATTGTCTTTGAAGCAGGAAAAAAATATTGGTACTGAATTTAAGAAACTGTTAAATGATGATAATTTTAAATGTTTATTAGGCTTATTTGTTACTCTAGATGAGCAGTATTGTTTCGAAAGCTTTTTTGAAAAGAATAATAAAACTGGCATAGAGCGGATTATTATTGAACATCCAGAAGAGTCTGAAAAATTCCATCATGGATATAGATGGAGCGCTTTGTATGATTTTATTGATAAATTCAGATGAAAAGGCACTTATCATAGAAAATAGGGAAATGTTGCTGGATATATATGAACATTATCCTAATCACCTTCAAACATTGAATCATGAAATTCGAAAATCATATTTAAGTGATGAATTCGAAACGCATTTTAGATATACAGAAGATGAATTTGTAGATGAAAGAGAATTATAGAAAATATAGTTAAAGTTATTAAAGAAAGTATGTAACAAAATGGAATTATATAAAAAGAGGCAATTTGCCTCTTTTTATATTTATAGGAGTGAATAAAAATGACTAATGTAAAAATATTAAGCAATTCTGAAAAAGAATACCGTAAAACTATCGTAAGTGAAATGCTCAAGGAGCTTACATGTATAGAAGTTGCAACAAATGTTTTTAATCTTACTGTTCATAAAAGCAGTAGAAGTCAACGATATCTTAAACCGGTTGAACATAGTTCGATGGTATTTGATATTTTAAAAAACAAAGTGTACTGGAATGCTCGTTGCGGGTCAGTACCTTTAAATGTAATTGAGTTTTACAGTGAATACACTAATACTTCAACATATGATGCAATTAATATACTTTTAGAGTACTTTTATTCAAGAAATCCAAATGAAATTGAGCAGTATTTGTATGATTTTTCTATGGACGAAAGTCATATCAGCCAAGGGCTTGTATTAACACAAAAAAACGATAATAATGAAAGAGCAATTCATTATCTGACCAATGAAAGAAAACTAAGCGATTCACTTGTTAGCAAACTAATAGAGGATGGCATTGTATATGAAGATATATATCACAATGTGGTATTTGTTGGATATGATGTAAATAATATAAAAGAAAAAAAACCAGTTTTTGCAATCCGCAGAGGTACGGGCAATTCAAAATTTCATATAGACTGTAAAGGATCATTTAAAAATAACGGGCTATTTTATCAGAATTTTGAAGGAATAAAAAAAATTGTAGTTACAGAAAGCGTAATTGATGGACTTAGCTATATTTCTCTAAATAGAAACAATCTAACTGCTCATGTATTAATGTGCAGCGGAGTAGGTACGATGCTTAACACACTTAAATATAATTTAAAGAATAATCCTGCTCTAAAAAATTTAGAAGAAATAGAAATTATGCCAGATTTAGATGATGCTGGTGTGATAGCGAGTAATAAAATAAAGAAATGGTATGACAATGAAGGGGTGTTCAACGATAATGGTAATACAGTTTCACTAGAAATAAAAACATACGGCTATGATGGAAAACCAAATCTTAAAATTAAGGATTTAAACGACCTTTTACGTGTAACTGTTTATTATGAAGAAAATAGAATTTTAAGGGAACAGTCAGAATTAGAAGATAGAGAAAGTAATGATAACATGGAGATGTAGGAAAAGATATATTTTGTCTTTTTTATAGGAATAATCAATTTGTGTTACATTTTATGTTTAAAGTGATATACTTATATCATAAGTATAGGAGATTGGAAATGACAGATATAGAAAAATTAAAAAAGGAACTCATAGAACAAAAACAATCAAAATTTCCTGGTAACATTTATCATGTTTCACAGGTATTGTTTGCATATAATTCAAATAAAATAGAAGGAAGTCGATTAACAGAAGAACAGACTGAAATGATATTTGAAACTAATTCTTTTTTTCCTGATAAAGACGATGAGGTAGTCAGAGTAGATGATATTACAGAAACAGTAAACCATTTTAAACTCTTTGATTTCATCTTGGATCATATTGATGATAGGTTAAATAAAGATATGATTATTGAAATGAATAAAATTCTAAAAAAGGGAACTTCTGATGAATCAAATCCCAGATATAATGTAGGAGGATTTAAAATCCATCCCAATGTAATTGGACTGGTAAATGTTATTAAAACCTCAAAACCAGACGAAGTTGAAAGAGATATAGACGTATTCATTGAAGAGTATAACAGGCTAGGCAAAGTAACTTTGGAAGATATTGTTGACTTCCATTTACGCTTTGAGAGAATTCATCCGTTTGGTGATGGCAATGGTCGTGTTGGGCGTGCGATCATGTTCAAGGAATGTTTAAAAAATAATATTGTTCCTTTTATTATTCTTGATAGGGATAAGCCGTATTATTTACGTGGATTAAAAGAATATGACAGAGACAGGACGTACCTGTTGGAAACCTGTTTAAATGAGCAGGACATATACACTGATCTATGTAAGCAGCTTTTGAATTTAGATTTTAATATCACTGTTGATAATGAACAGGATGAAGATATGGAATTATGATTAAGTTATGTAAAAAAAGAGGCAAACTGCCTCTTTTTTACATACAGTACTATTTTATAAATAAGGAGCTAATAAATGTGAAGCATGAATATATAATCGAGGAGCTTGATGAAAAATACATCAATCTCTCGTGAAAACTATGCTGAAGAAGATGAAAATGAGAGAGAATTATAACAAGGAGAACAGGATGAAAAAAATTAGTTACAGTATTTTAAAGGAACTGATAGATAATATAAAGGACGATGAGGAGATTGTTATAGATGAAAATGGAATAAAAAAGGTGAAGAGAGCAAATGAACAGTATTGATGTTGTTGGAATCAGATTAGTTAAGGAAAGAGAGTTTTTATGTGAAAAGAGTATAAGAACACCGCTGGATGCTGTCGAAGTTTTAGCAAATGAATTAAAGTTTTTAGATCGAGAAATTTTAATGACCTTAAATATGAATAGTAAAAATAAAATTATTAATGCTCATGTATGCTCGATAGGAAGTGCAAATATGGGAATAGTTGATCCAAAAAGTGTCTTTAAATCAGCTCTACTATCAGGAGCAAATAGGGTAATGATTATACACAACCATCCTTCTGGTGACTGTACTCCAAGTCAGGAGGATATTGACGTGACAAATTTATTAATCAAGGGAGGGCGCATTTTAGAAATAGAAGTCCTTGATCATATTGTGATAGGTGAGAATGAATATTATTCTATTGTAGGGGATCGTCAAGAAAAATACACCGAAATAAATAATACAGATAATTTACAAAACAGTTATGAATCTTTAGAGCTGTGTGAGAATAATGACAAAAAAAATTGGTTAGAAGAAGATGTGATGGAAATGATAATTTAAAAAAGAGGCATTTTGCCTCTTTTTTACTTTACAGAAGGAGGTAAAAATGGAAAATGTCGTAAATAGTGAGTATTTCAAATTAGCAGTTGTGTTAAAAAGTGTATTAGGAATTACTCATCATGAAATGAAAGATATCAGAGAAAATATTTCTAAATATAAAAAAAGAAAAGAAATAGTCCAGGAG
>ENA-ORNI01001951-ORNI01001951.1-human-gut-metagenome-genome-assembly--contig:-NODE-1951-length-9496-cov-2.30209_pt1 | contig 9496 bp, 8 predicted proteins | sample MGYA00242118_ERZ509028 | MGnify/ENA primary metagenome ERZ509028 (study PRJEB26280, sample SAMEA2338755) | human gut metagenome | biome: human gut; feature: human-associated habitat; material: faeces...
TGTGAGAGACCTTTCACTTCCTCTTCCACACCCAGTCGTCCGGCATATGCAGTCTTCCTGATATCCGCATCCAGAAGGAGAACCTTCTTACCGATACTTCCAAGCTCCCGGGCAAGGCTGAGTACTACATCACTCTTACCTTCGTTTGGATAACAGCTCGTAACCAGAATTGTCTTTATGCTCTGACCCGACAGCTGAATATTGGTACGCAGCGTTTTGATCGCCTCACTGTAAAAATAATCCGGGTTTCTTTTATCTGTTAAATTGAGTTTCTTCATTGCTCAGATTCCTCCATCAGTTTAATGGTGCTTCTTATTCTTGTTCTTTGATTTCCTGTTCTTCGCATTTATAAAATCTTTTCTGTCAGGAACCTTGGCAAGAACAGAAACTCCCAGGTATTTCTCAATATCTTCCTCTGTCTTAATAGTATCATCCATTACAGCGTATACAACCACAATTGCCGCACATGCAAGGAAACCGAGTAAGAAGCCGAGTGCTGCATTCTTCTTTACACTTGGAGAAGTTCTTACAGTAGCAATCTTACCGACTTCAATAATCTTTGGCGGAATAACTTCCATTTTATCGCCAATATAGGATGAAGAAACATTCGCGATCTCATCTACGATCTTCTTTGCCATTTTAGAATCTGTATTATTGACAGTAATCTCAAGGATACGGGTATCTGTAGGATTATTGATACTTACGCTTTCTTTCAGCTGTTCTGCAGTCATATCCAGATCCAAATCTGAAATTACCTGCTCCATCACAGGGGTACTTGTAATCAGAACTGTATAATCACTGGTCAGGCTGGCACCTAACTGCAGGTCCGCCAGTGATGTCAGTGTGGTTTCTTTTGAAAGTACAAGGATACTGGATGTGGAGCTGTAAATCGGTGTCATCAAAAACTGTGTATACGCTGCTGCAATACAGCCTCCGACAAGAGCAACCATCAGTACCAGAAGGATTTTTTTCTTGAGCGCATAAAATATTTCCAGTAAGTCGATTTCGACTTCATCATCATTTGCATCGGGTCTCTGTGCTTTGCTGCTCTCAAAGTTACTGTTCAAATTGTCTAACATCTGATAATTTCCTTTTCCCTTTTTTCTTTATAGTTTTGTACATTACTGTTCACAGGTAATATTCTGTCTTATGTATTTCTGAAAGTAAACAGCAAAATTGACATAAACCGATTTTATTGTATATCAGCCAATAAAAAAAGTCAATCTGTAGCTTCATGTTTTTGTTTCTGTTTCAGAATTTCTGCAGGATTATGAATAAACAGTTCATCTGCATAGTCCTGCCCGAATTTCGCTGAAACCATACGATATGCCTCTCCAATCCTGCTGCTCCTCTTTGCACTGTTGTGACAGTCTGATCCGACGAAATGAAGGAGTCCGTCTTTCATGATTTTATTACAGTACCGTTTAGTAAAAAATCCGTCTTTTCCTGTGATGCTGTCTGCATTAATCTGCATATAGACGCCCATATCTGCCAGTTCTTCCACAAAATCCAGACTGTTGCGTGTGGCTTCGTAACGTTCTATATGTGCCATGATCGGCTTATATCCTCCGGAGAGCAATGCACCGAGACGTTCCCGTATATAGCTTTCTTCCGAATTATGGGAAAATTCTGTAAGAACATACCGCGAACCGGCCATTGTCATTACTTTCTGTTCTCTGAGCATGGGAAGCATCTCCATATTAGCGTGAAACTCACATCCCAGATACACATGGAGATCCGGGCTTATCTCTGATGCCGCTTTCTCCACCAGTCTGAACTGCTCTCTGACTTTCTCCGCAGGTGTTTCAAACATCCGAAAGCGGAAATGGGGAGTTGTAATAACCGTCCGCACGCCCTGTTCATATTCCATCCGGAGTAATTTTACGGTTTCTCCTATATCTGTGGCTCCATCGTCTACACCGGGTACAATATGACAGTGTATATCATAAATTCCTTTTATGGACATCCTATCATTCCTTCCTGACTGTCTGCAGCATTTCTGATGCTCCTGTAACTGCTGACCACATTCGTAATCTAAAAAAACAATCAACCGGCTCTGTATGATCATCCTCATACAAAGCCGGTTGCTGAATATTTATGAGTATTCTCTTAATTATTCTTCTGTAGCTTCCTCAGCCGGTGCCTCAAGAGCTTTCATGCTCAGGCTGATCTTCTTGTCTTCTCCGTTGAAGTCAACAACCTTAGCTTCGATCTCCTGTCCGATTGACAGTACGTCTGCTGGTTTGGCAACGTGCTCTCTGGAAATCTGGGATACGTGAAGAAGTGCATCTACACCAGGTGCAAGCTCTACGAATGCGCCAAAGTCTGTCATACGTGCAACTTTACCTTTAACTACGTTTCCTACAGCGAAGTCCTCAGCTGCTGTGAGCCATGGATTTGCTTCCGGGAATTTAAGGGAAAGTGCGATCTTCTCTCCGTTGATCTCTTTGATAAGAACTTTAACTTTATCGCCAACAGTGAATACTTTCTTCGGGTTCTCTACTCTGCCCCAGGACATTTCGGAGATGTGAAGAAGTCCGTCTGCTCCGCCCAGATCGATGAATGCACCGAAATCTGTAACGTTCTTAACTGTTCCTTCAACTGTGTCGCCAACATGGATCTTCTCCATTAATTCTTTCTGTTTCTCTGCTTTCTCAGCAAGAAGAAGCTGCTTACGGTTACCGATGATGCGGCGTCTTCTCGGGTTGAATTCTGTGATAACGAATTCGATCTCCTGATCTGCATATTTGGAAAGGTCTTTCTCGTATGTGTCGGAAACCAGGCTTGCAGGAATGAATACTCTTGCTTCGTCTACGTTTACACAAAGTCCGCCGTCAAGTACCTGAGTTACAGGAGCTTTTAATACTTCCTGATTCTCAAATGCTTCTTCAAGACGTTTGTTGCCTTTCTCTGCTGCCAGTCTCTTGTAAGTAAGAGTAACCTGACCTTCTCCATCGTTTACTTTGAGAACTTTTGCTTCCATTGTGTCTCCAACGTGAACAGCATCTGTGAGTACAAGGCTTGCATCGTTAGAGTATTCGTTCTTTGTGATAATACCGTCTGCTTTATAACCGATATTCAGAATAATCTCATCTTCTTTAACATCGATGACAGTACCCTGTACAATCTCTCCATTTCTGATAGTCTTTACGGAATCTTCCAGCATTTGTTCAAAACTTAATTCTGACATGTTCTTGAACCTCCTCAATAATTTTGTTTGGGGTGGAAGCCCCTGCTGTAATACCTACATAACTACTGCATTGGAACATTTCAGAATCCAAGTCTACAGGTGTTTGTATATAGTAAGTATTTCCACATTCCTTTTTACATATTTCAAACAGCTTTTGAGTATTGGAACTGTGCCGGCCGCCTACGACCAACATAGTGTCTACCTCTCCGGCTATGTTTTTTGCTTCTTTCTGCCGTTCTTCGGTAGCATTACAAATAGTGTTTAAAATATTGAGAATATTTAAAACATTATTATCATACCTCTTTTTGCAAAGAATTTCAACTAAATCTTTAAATTTGTTGTAATTAAATGTCGTCTGGGACACAATACTTATTTTTTTGCCTTTTGGGGGTACAAATACTTCGGCTTCTTCTTTGTTTCTGATCACCGTGTACGGTCCCTGACACCAGCCGCAGATGCCCTGTACTTCGGGGTGGTCTTTGTCGCCGATGATGATGATGTGGTTTCCTGCAAGGCTTTCTTTTTCCACGATCCTGTGGATTTTCAGAACGAAGGGGCAGGTCACATCTACATAAGAGATGTTTTTTTCTTTCAGCTTATCGTAGATGGCTTTGCCTACACCGTGAGAGCGGATGACTACTGTTCCGTTCTGCAGAGTGTCATCCGGGGAATCCAGGTCTGCTTCTGTGATAACGTGGACGCCACGGGCTTCCAGATCCGCTACTACACCTTCATTGTGGATGATCGGACCCAGAGTGAAGATTGGTTTCTGTTCTGTGTCTATGAGTTCGTAGACTTTGTCTACTGCACGTTTGACACCGAAGCAGAAGCCTGCTGTTTCTGCTACTTTAACTTTCATTACTAATCCTCTTAATTTATATTCATTGCCATTCTTCTGGAATTTATAGCAATCCTCTGAAATAATGCATCTTAATCCAGCTCATCAGAGCGTGAAATCCTGTGTCAGATATCTTTGCGTGTGTCATCTTCTGATGAACTACAGGCAGTTATCTGATCATTTCTGCATCTTTTCTTTATATACATTAAGAATTGCATTGACAACATCATCAATTCCCATTTCTGAAGAATCTACGAGCACTGCGTCATCTGCCTGTTTCAGAGGGGAGATTTCGCGGTTCATGTCTCGCTGGTCGCGCTCGATGATGTCTTTTCGGATCTGATCCAGGTCGAAAGGCTCACCTTTCTGCTCATATTCCAGTGCTCTTCTCTTTGCTCTGGTATCTGCGCTTGCTGTGAGGTAAATCTTTACTTCTGCGTTTGGAAGGATAGTTGTGCCGATATCTCTGCCGTCCATGACTACGTCGTTTTTCTCTGCCAGAGTTCTCTGAAGTTTCAGAAGATGAGCTCTGACTTTCGGGTTTGCGGAACTTTTGGATGCCATGTTTCCTACCTGTTCGGTGCGGATCATAGCATTTACGTTTTCTCCGTTGAGGATGACAATCTGTTCTCCGTTTTTGTATTCAATGGAAATGTCAGCGCCGGAACATACAGCCTCGATCTCTTCCTGATTTTCTCCGTTTACGCCATGGTTCAGAAGATATAAAGCCATTGCCCTGTACATGGCTCCTGTATCTACATAGATAAATGATAATTCTTTCGCTACTTTCTTTGCGATGGTGCTCTTTCCTGCTCCTGCAGGTCCGTCGATGGCTATGTTACATCCCATTTTCGTGGTTCCTCCTGTTTCTATTATTCAAACAGATTTTCTCTGTTTTATTATTGATTGATGTTTATGAATCGGTAAATAACGTATAGCTGAATCATATCATAGATATCATCCACCTACAAGGTACTCATCATCTCCTTGTTTCAGCTTACTGTATAGCCGTTACTGTGAACGGAGTGAACAGTAACGTATAGCCTGCGCTGCCAGATATGCGGTAGACCAGGCAATCTGTAAGTTATATCCACCTGTCACTGCATCCAGATCCAGTACCTCGCCTGCGAAGTAAAGACCTGAGATTTTCTTTGATTCCATTGTTCCGGGATTGATCTCTTTGACAGAGACGCCGCCTCTGGTGATGATGGCTTCTTTGAACTCACCCATTCCTGTGATTGTGAAGGGGAAGGCTTTGATAAGGTCAATGAAGTGCTGGCGTTCTTCTCTGGAGATGTCATGGATTTTCTTCTCTGCGGGGATTCCACCCAGTTCCAGCATTACCGGAGTCAGAGATGACGGGAAAAGTACGCCAATCACGTTCTTGAACTGTTTGTTTGGTCCTGCTTCAAATTCACGCAGGATCCTGGCATCCAGTTGTTCTCTGGTGAGTGCAGGCTTCAGATCCAGATATGCGGACAGTTCGCCGTTTGGTGCTTTCGCCAGTTTTGCACCGATGTGGGCACTGGCTGAGAGGATCATTGGACCTGTGACTCCGAAATGAGTGAACATCATCTCTCCGAAATCCTCGTAAAGTACTTTCTTGCCATTCTTTATGGTGAGACCTGTGTTCTTAAGGGAAAGTCCCTGAAGCTTAGGGATATAGTCTTCTTTTGTCTTTAATGGCACAAGGGAGGGAGCAATGTCCGTGACTTTCAGTCCCAGTTCTCTTGCGAAGCGGTATCCGTCACCTGTGGAACCGGTACTCTGATAAGAGAATCCGCCAGTTGCCACGATGACTGCATCGCCTTCCATGAAGGTTCCGTCTGTAAGGATGACTCCTGTGATCTTCTCCTGCGGTATGTCAGGTGATTTTTTCCCTTTTCTGCCTTTTCCTGCATCAGATCCTGATTCTGTTAATGTAGCTTCTGATTCCAGGGTATTTGCCGAATCTGTTACAGATTTCTTTACGATTTCCTGCACAGCAGTATGAAGATGAATCTTTGCTCCTGCTTTCTTCAGCTCACGCTCCAGAGCGCGGATGATGTCTGAAGAATGGTCAGACTGTGGGAATACTCTGTTTCCACGCTCTACCTTCAGAGGGACACCTGCTTTCTCAAAGAACTCCATTACATCCTGAGGGGTAAATGAATAGAAACTGCTGTAGAGGAACTTGGGATTGCTCATCATTGCAGGAAAGAGTTCTTCTGTGTCGCAGGCATTTGTCACATTGCATCTGCCTTTTCCTGTGATGAAGACTTTCTTTCCCAGTTTCTCGTTCTTCTCTAATATATGAACTTCATGATGGTTACGGGCTGCAAAAACCCCTGCCATCATTCCGGCAGCTCCGCCGCCGATTATTATAACTTTGCTCATGGAATATTCTCCTGTATTTATTTTACCCTGCAGATTGTCTATTTCATCATGGTTCCACGTCTCCGCTTCGCTACAATCAATATAGATATGTACCACTGGCATCATATCCCCATTGGCACATTATATTCCCGGGTATCATATTCTTTCATAATAACGCAAAGGAGCCTGCTTACGCAAGCTCCTTTTTTCGTTTGGACATATTTAATTACTGATCAATTATACAGGATATGCTCCGTTCTTTTTGTCAGCTGCTTTCTCGTCAACTTTTGTTTTCTGAGCCTGACGGTATTTGAAGAAGTCCATAGCTACCTGTGGGAACAGTGCGTATGTTAATACGTCTTCATCCTGTTCCTTGTACTGAGCCATTTCGCTCTCAAGTTTCTCAAGCTCGTTGTCAAGAAGGTCTGCCGGACGGCATGTGATCGGTTTCTCATCGCCGATGCACTTCTTCTGTACTTCCGGATTAAACGGTTTTACAGTTGCGCCGTATTTTCCTAACAGGATATCTTTTGTTTCTTTTGTAACCATTTTGTATCTCTCGCCCATAAGTACGTTGAATACAGCCTGTGTACCAACGATCTGTGAAGACGGAGTAACAAGTGGCGGTTCACCAAGGTCTTTACGTACACGCGGAACTTCCTCGAGAACATCGTAGAATTTGTCTTCTGCGTGCTGTTCTTTTAACTGGGAAGTCAGGTTGGAGAGCATACCGCCCGGTACCTGGTACAGTAAAGTTTTGATGTTAACACCAAGGTTCTTCGGATTGAGCAGTCCGCTGTCAAGAGCTTCGTCACGGATCGGACGGAAGTAGTCAGCGATCTCGGAGAGAAGCTTCTGATCAAATCCTGTGTCGTATGGTGTATCCTTGAATGTCTCAACCATAACCTCTGTTGCAGGCTGGGATGTTCCCAGTGCAAATGGAGACATTGCTGTATCGATGATATCCACACCTGCTTCTACTGCTTTTAAGTAAGTCATGGAAGCTACACCAGAGGTGTAATGTGTATGAAGGTCGATCGGGATCTTAACTGTTTCTTTTAATGCTGTAACAAGCTCTGTAGCTTTGTTTGGACGGAGAAGACCTGCCATATCTTTGATACAGATGGAATCAGCGCCCATATCTTCAATACGTTTTGCAATGTCTGTCCAGTATTCCAGTGTGTAAGCATCTCCTAATGTGTAGGAAAGAGCTACCTGTGCATGAGCCTTCTCTTTGTTTGCAGCGCTTACTGCTGTCTGCAGGTTACGAAGGTCATTGAGACAGTCAAAAATACGGATGATGTCGATTCCGTTTGCAGCAGATTTCTGTACGAAGTATTCTACAACGTCATCTGCGTATGGACGGTATCCAAGGATGTTCTGTCCACGGAAAAGCATCTGAAGTTTTGTGTTTTTGAAGCCGTCACGTAATTTACGAAGTCTTTCCCATGGGTCTTCGTGAAGGAAACGAAGGGATGCATCGAATGTTGCACCACCCCAGCACTCTACTGCGTGATAGCCGACTTTATCAAGTTTATCTACGATCGGAAGCATCTGTTCTGTGGTCATACGTGTTGCGATCTGGGACTGATGAGCATCACGGAGAATGGTTTCCACAATTTTAACAGGTTTTTTCTCTAATTCTGCCATTATTAAATCTCCTTTATAGTTCTGTTTAATCGGATATTCGCAATCCGCTACTTGCTCATAACCAAATAGCTGCTCCGCAGCTTATCAGAAGGAGTTGCACTCCTCCTGATACAAGCAAGATAGCTTGCTTGATTTGGTTATACTCCGAAAATAGCCATGAATGTTCCAGCTGCTACGGCTGTACCGATAACACCGGCAACGTTCGGGCCCATTGCGTGCATCAGAAGGAAGTTTGTAGGATCTGCCTCTGCACCCACTTTCTGGGATACACGGGCTGCCATAGGTACTGCGGATACACCTGCAGAACCGATCAGCGGGTTGATCTTTCCATGAGTCAGTTTGCAGAGCAGTTTACCAAGCATACATCCGCCGAATGTACCGATTGCGAATGCAACAAGACCTAAAACTACGATCTTCAGAGTATCTGCGTTTAAGAATGCTTCTGCACTTGTGGAAGCACCTACGGATGTACCCAGAAGGATAACTACGATATACATCAGGGCATTGGAAGCTGTTTCTGTCAGCTGTTTTACAACACCGCACTCTCTGAACAGGTTACCAAGCATGAGCATACCAACCAGCGGAGCTGTTGTAGGCAGAATCAGGCAGACAACGATTGTGATAACGATCGGGAACAGGATCTTCTCCAGTTTGGAAACCGGGCGAAGCTGGTCCATTTTGATCTTACGTTCTTTCTCTGTTGTGCAGAGTTTCATGATAGGCGGCTGGATGATCGGAACCAGTGACATATAGGAATATGCTGCCACTGCGATCGGTCCCATCAGTGCAGACTGTCCAAGTTTACCTGCAAGGAAAATGGAAGTCGGGCCGTCAGCACCACCAATGATGGAGATAGCTGCTGCTGCTTTTCCGTTGAATCCAAGGAAGATTGCAAGGAAATAAGCTGCATAGATACCAAGCTGTGCCGCAGCACCCATCAGGAAGCTGATCGGGTTTGCGATAAGCGGACCGAAGTCTGTCATGGCACCTACACCCATGAAGATCAGGGATGGTAAGATACTCCACTCATCAAGGATGTAGAAATAATGAAGAAGTCCACCTACACCATTGGACATATCTTCCGGGTTTGCCATAATGTCCGGATAGATATTTACAAGCAGCATACCGAATGCGATAGGAACAAGCAGAAGCGGCTCGAATCCCTTCTTGATAGCAAGGTAAAGGAATACGCAGGCTACTGCGATCATCAGGTAATTGCCCCATGTCAGATTGAAGAATGCTGTCTGGTGAATCAGGTTGGACAATGTTTCTGTTACATAAGACATTTGACTACCTCCCGTCTTAGTTCATTGTTGCTAAAGTATCTCCGTTTTCTACAGAGGCACCTTCTGCAACATCAATGCTTGCGATAGTACCGTCCTGAGGAGCTACTACAGGGATTTCCATTTTCATGGATTCAAGAATAATTACGCTGTCTCCGGCTTTTACTGCCTGTCCGACGC
>ENA-ORNI01001971-ORNI01001971.1-human-gut-metagenome-genome-assembly--contig:-NODE-1971-length-9390-cov-2.07906_pt1 | contig 9390 bp, 7 predicted proteins | sample MGYA00242118_ERZ509028 | MGnify/ENA primary metagenome ERZ509028 (study PRJEB26280, sample SAMEA2338755) | human gut metagenome | biome: human gut; feature: human-associated habitat; material: faeces...
GTTTCTCCGTCTATTGTATGATAAGAATAACTGATGTTGTTTAATTCCAGTAAAGGTCTCACAGAGTCACTTCCGTTCTTATTTAAGTATCTAAGATTAATGTATGAGAGCCGGCGGCAGTGTGTGAATATCGACATATCGGAACTTGATCTGATTTGGAAATGAAACGGATTGACATTGTAATTTGGAAAAAGAGATGATATCTTATTATAAGTAGAATAAACAAAAAGGTAACGCAGCATATAGGAGAACAGTTAAGATGAATGTTCAGAAAATCAATTATCAAAAGGAATTAGATAAAATATTGAAACGTCTTGAAGAGGAAGGCCGTGTCCCGACTCTTTTGATCCATAGCTGTTGTGCGCCGTGCAGCAGTTATGTGCTGGAATATTTATCCCGCTATTTCAGGATCACGGTGCTTTATTATAACCCGAATATTTATCCTGAGAGCGAGTATACAAAGCGGATCATAGAGCAGCAGAAACTGATAAAAGATATGCGGTTTCAATATCCGGTCTCATTCCTTGCGGGAAAGTATGATAAGGAGAAGTTCTATGAAATGGCAAAAGGGATGGAGCATTTGAAAGAAGGCGGCGCACGATGCATGAAATGCTATGAACTTCGGCTTGAAGAGGCGGCGCAGCAGGCAGCGGAAGGCAGATTTGATTATTTTACGACGACTCTGAGCATCAGCCCTCTGAAAAATTCGCAGAAGTTGAACGAGATCGGAGTGCGAGTCGGGAAAAAGTACGGCGTAGAGTATTTAGTTTCGGATTTTAAAAAGCGGAACGGATATAAACGGTCTGTAGAATTATCCGAAGAATATGGGCTCTACAGGCAGGATTACTGTGGATGTGAGTTTTCAATGAGAGAACGTGAGCATAGAGAAAAACAGTTTTTATAAAAAGTATGGACATTTCGCACGTTAATGTGTTAAACTAGGTGAAAAATGCAGAACAGAAAAGAGGAGATGAAATGGCACAACTATGGGGTGGTCGTTTTACGAAAGAAACAGATCAGTTAGTTTATAATTTTAACGCTTCGATTTCTTTTGATAAGCGTTTTTATAAACAGGATATCAGAGGGAGCATTGCTCATGTGACGATGCTTGAAAAACAGGGGATTCTGACAAAAGAAGAGAAAGATCAGATCATAGAGGGTCTTGAAAGTATATGCAGAGACGTAGAGAACAAAACGCTTGAGATCACAGAAGAATATGAAGATATCCACAGCTTTGTAGAAGCGAATCTGATCGACAGGATCGGAGATGCGGGGAAAAAATTACATACAGGGCGAAGCAGAAACGATCAGGTCGCTTTGGATATGAAGCTTTATACGCGAGATGAGATCACACACCTTGACAGTTTGTTAAGAGAACTTATGGAAGTTCTTTTGAAATTGATGGAAGAAAATACAGAGACATATATGCCGGGATTTACACATCTGCAAAAGGCGCAGCCGATTACTCTGGCACATCATATGGGAGCTTATTTTGAAATGTTTAAGCGCGACCATCAGAGGATGCGGGATATTTATAAAAGGATGAACCTTTGTCCTCTCGGAAGCGGAGCTTTGGCGGGAACGACATATCCGTTGGACAGAGAATATACAGCTTTGCTTCTCGGATTTGACGGTCCGACTTTAAACAGTATGGATTCGGTGTCGGACAGAGACTATCTGATTGAACTTCTGTCTGCCATGTCAACGATTATGATGCACCTTAGCAGATTTTCGGAAGAAGTGATCATCTGGAATACAAATGAATACAAATTTGTTGAGATTGACGACGCTTACAGTACGGGAAGCAGTATTATGCCGCAAAAGAAAAATCCTGATATCGCAGAGCTTGTACGAGGAAAAACAGGACGCGTTTACGGAGCTCTCACTTCACTTTTGACGACGATGAAAGGGATTCCGCTTGCATATAATAAAGATATGCAGGAAGATAAAGAACTTGTATTTGATGCGATCGATACGACCAAAGGATGTCTTGCATTATTTACAGGAATGTTAAAGACAATGCGTTTTAACAATGCCCGCATGGAAGAAAGTGCAAAGCACGGTTTCACAAATGCGACGGATGCTGCGGATTATCTCGTAAATCACAATGTTCCGTTCAGGGATGCCCATGGTATCGTTGGAAGACTTGTATTGTATTGCATTGAGAAAAATATTGCTTTGGACGATATGTCTTTGGAAGAATTCAAGGCGATTTCTCCTGTCTTTGAAGAAGATATATATGAGGCGATCAGTATGAAAACATGCGTGGATATGCGTAACACAATCGGCGCGCCGGGGAAAAACGCAATGGAAGCGGTGATCAGAGCAGAACGGCAATATTTGAAAGAACAGCCTGCTTTATAAAGAATTTCGCAGAGTCAGGCTTTTACAGATAGAAGATACTATAGAGGTTATAGAGGCAAGCGGAAGCTGACGTGGATATGGCGCTATAGTAAGAAAGATAACAGGAAAAATAACAGTAAAAGGAGAAAGAAGATGGAACAGAAATTAAAAGTAGGTATTTTAGGTGCGACAGGAATGGTAGGTCAGAGATTTATCTCTCTGCTTGAGGATCATCCGTGGTTTGAAGTTGTAACAGTTGCGGCAAGCCCGCGTTCTGCAGGAAAGACATATGAGGAAGCGGTAGGCGATCGCTGGAAAATGGATACGCCGATGCCGGAGGCTGTGAAAAAGCTTGTTGTTCTTAACGTAAATGACGTAGAGCATGTAGCTTCGACTGTAGATTTTGTTTTCAGCGCGGTTGATATGAGCAAAGAAGAGATCAAAGTGATCGAAGAGGCATATGCAAAAACAGAGACTCCGGTCGTATCAAACAACAGCGCGCATCGCTGGACGCCGGACGTTCCGATGGTAGTACCGGAGATCAATGCAGAACATTTTGAAGTGATCAAAGATCAGAAGAAACGTCTCGGTACAACGAGAGGATTCATTGCAGTAAAACCGAACTGTTCGATCCAAAGTTACGCTCCGTGTTTGGCGGCATGGAAAGAATTCGGACCGAAAGAGCTTGTTGTTACAACATATCAGGCAATTTCAGGAGCAGGAAAAACATTCAAAGACTGGCCGGAAATGCTGGGAAATATTATTCCGTTTATCGGAGGAGAAGAAGAGAAAAGCGAGCAGGAGCCGCTTAGAGTTCTCGGAAAAGTGGAAAATGGCGAGATCGTAAAAGCCGAGCTTCCGAAGATCACATGTCAGTGTGTGCGTGTTCCTGTATTAAACGGACATACTGCGGCGGTATTTATCAATTTTGAAAAGAAACCGACAAAAGAACAGCTAATTGAAAAACTGGTAAACTTTAAAGGATTCCCGCAGGAAGCAGAACTGCCGAGCGCGCCGAAGCAGTTTATCCAGTATCTTGAGGAAGAAAATCGTCCGCAGGTAACGGCAGACGTAGATTATGAGCGCGGCATGGGAGTGTCTATCGGACGTCTCAGAGAGGACAGCATGTATGACTTTAAGTTTATCGGACTGTCACATAATACAGTAAGAGGTGCGGCTGGCGGAGCAGTGCTTTGTGCAGAAGCGCTTACGGCAAAAGGATATATCGCAAAGAAATAAAAATGATGTGGCAAAGACCATATTTATGAATGATAAAGGGGGTCTCAAAAATGGGAATGACGATGACGCAGAAGATTTTGGCTGCTCACGCAGGATTGGATACTGTGGAAGCAGGGCAGCTGATCGAAGCGAAACTCGATATCGTGATGGCGAATGATATTACAGGACCGATGGCTTTGCCGATCATCAGACAGATGTCGGATAAAGTATTTGATAAAGATAAGGTTGTGTTTGTACCGGATCATTTTACACCGAATAAAGATATCAAATCAGCGGAAAATTCAAAAGCAATTCGTGAATATGCGAAGGAGCAGGGGCTGAAATGGTATTTTGAACAGGGAAAATCGGGTGTGGAACATGCGATTCTTCCCGAAGCGGGAGTTGTCACCGCAGGTGAGTGTATCATCGGAGCGGATTCACATACATGTAGCTTTGGGCGCGTTTTCAACAGGAATGGGAACGACCGATGTGGCAACCGGAATGGCGACAGGAGAAATCTGGTTTAAAGTGCCGTCGGCGATCAAGTTTGTTCTGACGGGAAAGCCGGGGAAATATGTCAGCGGAAAAGATATTATCATTCACATTATCGGCAAGATCGGAGTGGACGGCGCGCTTTATAAATCAATGGAATTTACAGGTGACGGAATTGGAAATCTGTCTATGGATGATCGTTTTACGATGGCGAATATGGCGATTGAGGCCGGTGCGAAAAACGGGATTTTTCCGGTGGATGAAAAGACGGTCGAGTATCTTGACGCTCATTGTGAGAAACCGTATACAGTTTACGAGGCGGACGAGGATGCGGTTTATGACGACGTTGTAGAGATTGATCTGTCAAAGGTGCGTCCGACGGTAGCGTTTCCGCATTTGCCGGGAAACGCAAAGACGATTGATGAGATCGAGGCAGAGGAACAGGTTAAGATCGATCAGGTTGTGATTGGTTCTTGTACGAACGGACGAATGGAAGATATGAGGAAAGCTGCGGCAATACTGAAAGGTCATACGGTACATCCTGATGTGCGTGTGATGGTTGTTCCGGCTACACAGAAGATTTATAAGCAATGTATCAAAGAAGGACTGCTGGATATTTTTGTAGATGCAGGATGTGCTGTAAATACTCCGAGCTGCGGACCGTGTATGGGCGGGCATATGGGAGTTATGGCAGCAGGAGAAAAGTGTGTTTCCACAACGAACCGTAATTTTGTCGGACGCATGGGACATGTTGATTCTCTGATTTATCTGGCATCGCCGGAAGTTGCCGCTGCAAGTGCGATCAAAGGGTATATTGCAAATCCCGAAAAAATAAGCGCTGCAGACGAAGAGGCAGATTCGCGGAATATTCAATGTGCAGAACAGAAAGAAGGAGGAAGATCATGAGAGCGCACGGACATGTTTTTAAATACGGAGACAATGTAGATACAGACGTTATCATTCCGGCAAGATATCTGAATTCCTTTGATGCACAAGAACTTGCCAGCCACGCTATGGCAGATATAGATCCGGATTTTGTAAAAAAAGTACAGTCGGGAGATATTATTGTGGCAAATAAAAATTTCGGATGCGGATCATCCAGAGAACATGCGCCGCTCTGCTTGAAAACGGCAGGAGTAAGCTGCATTATCGCGGAAACGTTCGCAAGAATCTTTTACAGAAATGCAATCAATATCGGTCTTCCGATTATTGAATGTCCGGAAGCGGCACAAGGAATTGAAGCAGGTGACGAAGTTGAGGTTGATTTTGACAGTGGTATGATTTACAATCGTACAAAAGGAACTGAATTTAAAGGTCAGCCCTTCCCGGAATTTATGCAGAAATTGATTGCCGCAGGCGGATTGGTCAACTATACAAACAGTAAAAAGAAATAATATATAAAGTTTTGGCTCTTTTAGCCGAAATTCGGGCAAAAAGAAAAGCGGCAGGCAGTACTGCCGCCTTTTTGCAACGGTTATTATATCTAAAACGAAAGGGAGAATTTAATGGGAAATGAAAAACAAAAGGGAAAGGCTTTTGCGCTTCTGCCTATAGGCGTGTTTTTGGTAATCTTTTTAGGCGCGGGAATCTTGTTTAAGGATTTTTACGCAATGCCGGCAGTAGTTGCATTTCTGATTGCTTTATTTGTTGCGTTTTTGCAGAACCGTAAAGTAAGTTTTCAGAAAAAGATGGAAGTGATCGCAAAAGGACTCGGAGAGGAAAATATTATTACTATGTGTCTTATTTTCCTTTGCGCGGGAGCTTTTTCGGGAGCGGTAACCGCAGCAGGCGGAGTGGACAGTACGGTGAATTTGGGACTCTCTCTTATTCCGCCGCATTTTGCAGTGGCAGGTCTGTTTATTATAGGATGTTTTATTTCAGTGTCGATGGGAACTTCCGTAGGAACAATCACGGCGCTTGCTCCGATTGCGGTCGGAATCAGTAAACAGACAGGGTTTTCTATGGCAATCTGTGTAGCTGCCGTCGTGTGCGGGGCAATGTTCGGCGATAACCTGTCGATGATCTCTGATACGACGATTGCGGCAGTAAAAACGCAGGGATGCGAGATGAAAGATAAGTTTAAGATGAATTTTCTGATCGTACTTCCGGCGGCGATCATTACAGTCGTGTTCTTTTGGTTTGTGACGCGCAATGTAGCGTACGATATTACAGAGAATTTAGACTATAATTTCTGGCAGGTTGTACCGTATCTTGTCGTGCTTATAGGTGCGTTGATCGGAATCAATGTATTTCTCGTGCTGATCGGCGGAACTGTTATTTCACTTATAGCGGGAGTGGCAACGGGAAACATTGTTTTAGCGGATATGTTTACTGTTGTAGGAGATGGCGTTGTATCGATGTATGATATTACTGTAATATCTATTCTTGTAGCATGTATTGTATCGCTTGTGAAGATGAACGGCGGAATCCAGTTTATTCTGGATCAGATCAAAAGCAGGATTCACGGAGCAAAAGGAGCACAGGGAGGAATTGCGTTGCTTTCGTTTTTAGTTGATCTTTGTACGGCAAACAATACGGTAGCGATTGTTATGACAGGCCCGATCGCGAAGGAAATCAGTGATGAGTTTGACGTTGATCCAAGAAGATCGGCATCTCTGCTGGATATGTTTACATCCGTTGGACAGGGGCTGATCCCTTACGGCGCTCAGCTTCTTACGGCTGCGGCTCTTACAGGTCTGACTCCGTTTGATTTTATGCCGTATTTGATCTATCCGATGCTGATGGCAGTATGCGGTATTGTGGCGATCTGCATAAGGCGGGAACGAAAAAGTGCCTGAGTATTCAGGAATATATTTAGTTGAAAATTGTGTTGCAGAAAGAAAAAGAGGTAAAATAATGAATTTATTGTATAAGAGTACAAGAAACTCAGAAAAAACAGTGACGGCATCCGAGGCGATCTTGAAAGGTCTGGCAGATGACGGGGGATTGTTTGTTCCGGAATCTATTCCAAAGCTTGACGTTACGCTTGATGAATTGAAAGGGATGTCTTATCAGGAAACAGCTTATGCTGTGATGAAACAGTTTTTTACAGATTTTACGGAGGAAGAGTTAAAACACTGCATCAACAGTGCGTATGATTCCAAGTTTGATACAGAAGTGATCGCTCCGCTTGTAAAAGTGGGTGACACATATCATTTGGAGTTGTTCCACGGAGCAACGATCGCATTTAAGGATATGGCTTTGTCGATTTTGCCGCATCTTCTTATTACGTCGGCTAAGAAAAATAATGTGAAAAATGAAATTGTAATTTTAACGGCAACATCAGGAGATACGGGAAAGGCGGCTCTTGCAGGTTTTGCGGACGTTCCGGGAACGAGGATCATCGTTTTTTATCCAAAAGGGGGCGTCAGCCGTATTCAGGAGCTTCAGATGGTGACTCAAAAAGGAGAGAACACATCAGTAGTGGCGATCCACGGAAATTTCGATCATGCACAAAGCGGTGTGAAAGCGATTTTTGAAGATAAAAAGCTGGCGGAAGAGTTGGCAGATGCCGGATACCAGTTTTCATCTGCGAACTCTATCAATATCGGACGTCTTGTTCCGCAGGTAGTATATTATGTTTACGCTTATGCAAAACTGCTTGAGAATGAAGAAATCAAAGCGGGAGAAAAGATCAATGTGACGGTTCCGACAGGAAACTTCGGAAACATTCTGGCTGCTTATTATGCGAAACAGATGGGAGTGCCGATTGCAAAGCTGATCTGTGCATCCAACGAAAATAAAGTGCTTTTTGATTTCTTTAAAACAGGGGTTTATGATAAAAACAGAGAATTTATCCTGACATCTTCCCCGTCTATGGACATTTTGATTTCCAGCAATCTGGAGCGTTTGATCTATACAATCGCAGGGCAGGATGCAGGGAAAAATGCCGAGTTGATGAGACAGCTTAAAGAAGAAGGCGTTTATGAAATAACAGAAGAGATGCGCGGACAGTTAGGTGATTTTGTCGGAGGATTTGCGACGGAAGAAGAGACGAAAGAGACGATTAAAAATACATATGAGAAAACAGGGTATGTGATGGATACGCATACGGCGGTAGCGGCACATGTATGCGCACAATACCGCAAGGAAAGTGGGGATGAAAAGAAGTGTCTCGTAGCTTCGACGGCGAGTCCGTATAAATTTATCCATAGCGTTATGACTGCCATTGACGATAAATATGCAAAGAAAGATGAATTTGAATTGATCGATGAGCTGAGCGCCCTGTCGGCAACGGAAATTCCGAATGCGATCAAAGAGATCCGAAATGCTCAGATCAGACATAACAGAGAATGCGATTCGGACAAAATGAAAGAAATCGTGAAAGAAATTTTGAATGTATAATTTATGAGAGGCTTGTCGTGTAGAAAATGCAGGATTGATAAAAAAATCCTGCATTTTTTAAATGGCGACGAGTCAAAACCCAGATTTTTCGGAAACCTTGACAATCGCTTAAAATCCACAAATGTGCCTTTTGACACTTCCGGTGATTGAAATGTAATTTTGTTTTTTTTAGAAATAAAATAGAGCATATGAATTTGCAGTTTATAAAACTTTCATATAATCGAGAGAGATAGATGAATATTATTGTTGATTTTTGGAAAATGATTTTGTATAATGAAAGCATAACGCTGGCATTAAGCGGCGTAGATGTGAAATATACATTTTAGAAAGAGAGAGGTAAGACATATTATGGCAAACATTGATCTTAGTCAGTATGGTATTACAGGAACTACGGAAATCGTTTACAACCCTTCTTATGAGCTGCTTTTTAAAGAAGAGACAGATTCAAGTCTTGAAGGCTTTGAAAAAGGACAGGAAAGCGAACTGGGAGCTGTTAATGTAATGACAGGTATTTATACAGGACGTTCTCCGAAAGATAAATTTATCGTAATGGATGAAAACTCCAAAGATACGGTTTGGTGGACATCAGATGAATACAAAAACGACAATCATCCGGCAAGCCAGGAAGCATGGGATACATGTAAGGCGATCGCGCTGAAAGAACTTTCCAATAAGAGACTGTTTGTTGTTGACGCATTTTGCGGAGCAAATGCAGATACACGTATGGCAATCCGTTTTATCGTAGAGGTTGCTTGGCAGGCTCATTTTGTAAAGAATATGTTTATTCAGCCGACAGAGGAAGAGCTTGAGAACTTTAAGCCGGATTTTGTTGTATACAATGCATCAAAAGCAAAAGTGGAAAATTATAAAGAACTGGGATTGAACTCAGAGACAGCGGCTATGTTCAATATTACAAGCCGTGAGCAGGTTATTCTGAATACATGGTACGGCGGAGAGATGAAAAAAGGTATGTTCTCTATGATGAACTACTAC
>ENA-ORNI01002007-ORNI01002007.1-human-gut-metagenome-genome-assembly--contig:-NODE-2007-length-9114-cov-2.32012_pt1 | contig 9114 bp, 4 predicted proteins | sample MGYA00242118_ERZ509028 | MGnify/ENA primary metagenome ERZ509028 (study PRJEB26280, sample SAMEA2338755) | human gut metagenome | biome: human gut; feature: human-associated habitat; material: faeces...
TTTAATTCTAATACTGATAACTCTTTGATCGCTTCGATCATTTCAGCTGTTGTCATTTTAGCCATTTTTGATATCCTCCATTTTTAAATTTACTCTGCCGGACTCTTCTTCTGATCTCCGGTTCAGATTTTGTTCCTTTTTACATTGCGCCGCATATCCGGCACATCTGTATTTTACTCCTCTGCTGCCGCTTCTTCGGCCGGAGCCTCTGTTGCTGCCTCGCCGTCTTTCTCAGCGATCTGTTTAATAACACGAGCAAAGTTTGTAATCGGTGACTGCAAGCTTCCGAGCAATTTGGAGAGAAGTACCTCTCTTGACGGAATCTTAGCCAGTTCATTCAATCCGGCTACATCATATACAGTTCCTTCAATTACACCGGCTTTCATCTCAAGTTTGTCTGCTGTCTTAGCAAACTCTGCAAGAATTCTGGCCGGAGCTGTCGCATCTTCCTTAGATACGCAAAGTGCGCTCGGTCCTTCTAAATACTCATCCAGACCCGCGAACTCTGTTCCTTCAAATGCTCTCTTCATCATTGTGTTCTTACATACTTTGTAAGTAACGCCGGCTTCTCTGAGCTTTTTACGAAGCTCTGTATCCTGTGCTACTGTAAGTCCACGGTAGTCAACGATAACTACAGACTGAGCATCTTTGATGTCTTCTGCGATAGCTGCTACGATCGGTTGTTTTAATTCAACTTTTGCCACGTCCAGGTGCACCTCCTTATAGATTTTAAATGACTGCGTCCTGAGACCTTCAATCATCGGAAGCGCCGAAAGGCACATCCCGGGATTGCAGGCGATTACCAACATCCCGGGCAACCCCGAACTTTGGCTCGTCGCCTATACAAAAAACCTCTGCGACAGAAGACACAGAGGTTTACAAATGTTCTTTTTAAAAAGAATTCGTATCTTCCTCGGCAGGCGTTCTCAACCTTATGCCTAACGGCACCTGCTGTCTTCGGCAGTCAATTACTTTTATAAAATATCACTACTCATCCAAATTGTCAAGCACTTTTTTCACATATTGTTCCGCTTCACCTTCCGATAAAGAAAACTCTTCCTCATTATATTCCGTCAAAATCATATCGATTACCTCCGACCGATTTTTACGAAGTATTTCAGACAAAATTCCCTGACGGATGCAAGTGTCTACCGCCCGCTCTACCGCCTCTTCAAACGGAAGTTCTCCTGACATCTGCTGACGGATCATTGCGACAAACCGGGAATATTCCCGCAGTGTCACACACTTTTCCATAAGTTCTCTGTTGTGACCAAAATTAATATTCAGCACAACCGCTTTACATTCAAGCGCCGGCGGCACTTCTTTTCCCGTCTTAACAAACAAGTCGCTTAGTTTCAGTTCCTGTCGTTCCGGCTCTTGTTTCGTTCCGTTATAAAAAACAATATACTGCGGGAACGGGATATGTAAAGGAACGTTCATATAGAGCTTTTGTTTCACATCTTCGATCCGTTCCCGATAAAGCGACGCAAAGTAAAACAATCCTCTCAGCGGCAGATTTGGACTATATGAACTTTGATGTTCATATAAATTCATCACATCACCGATAATAAAGGACAAGTCATTCTTCATTCCCATGTACACAACATCTTCAATCGTTGTGATCGTCAGTTCATCGGGATTCGTATACGCGCTGTCATTAACCACGTTATACAGCTCCGGAAGTTCCTTTTTATCTCGAAAAATAATACGGAAAACCCTGTCTTTATACTTCCTGTGTATTCTTTTATTTTTCAACCGATTTCCTCCTTCATTGTAGCAAACATAATTATATGAAGCAATCAAAAATACGCGCTTTCCTCAGCGCCTTTATCCCTTTTTCTTTTCTCATGTTTTTTTACAAATTTGATTTTCACTGCAGCGACTGCCGCAAGATTATTAGAATTCAACGAAATAAAACCGGTTCTTTTTCTTCCCACATTCTCAGAAAACTGAATTTGTGATAAAAGAATAACACATCTTCTATTTTTGCACAAATATTTTATCTTTTTTCAATGACAGAATTCCTGTCATTAATTCACCATTACAAAATCTGTATCTGGGAGATGTCTGTATCTTATTTCGATTGTACGAACTACTATTTCGATATCGGAAGATCTGATATGGGATTACTCATACACAAAAGGCGATGCTTTACACGCACCGCCTTTTGTATTTCATACAGCATCTTACGAATCAGATGTTTTTTATTTCACTCTTTTTCTTCTAAAGAATGTTACTACAGCGATTCCACCTGCTGCCAGAAGAACTGTCAGATATCCTGCGATATTTGCGCTGTCTCCTGTGACACCCGCTGTGCTGCCAACGTTTCCGCCGTTTCCGCCCGGTGTCGGATTCGGCTGCGTCTTAGGAACAAGACCTTTATAAGCTGCTTCCAGAGCCGCTTTCGCCGCATTCACATCATCTTGTGTCGCATTCGGATTTGCAAGGATCTTTTCTGCTTCTGCACGGGCTTTATCAAATGCCGCCCAGCTTTCTGCTGTGTACCCGTCCGATTTAATGTCTTTATACGCTTCATAAAGATTCTTCAGTCCGCTTACATCTGCAGCGCCCGGGTCTGGATCCGGTGTCGGGTCTGGATCCGGCTTCGTTTCCTCTTTCTTGAGTGATTTAAACGCTTTTTCAAGATTCTCCGCCGCTTTATCCACTTTTTCCTGTGTTGCTTTTTCATTTGCAAGAACCGTTTCCGCCTCTGTACGTGCTTCAGCAAATGCCGTCCAACTTTCTGCTGTATACCCGTCTGCTTTGATACCTTTATATTTATTATAAAGCTCCTGCAGTTTGCTCTTATCCACTTTGCCCGGTTCTGGATCTGAAGTTACCTTGTCCTCTAAAATGAGAGATGTCATTGCTTTTGATAATTCTCTCTTCATGATTTCCACATCATTCGCATCTGCATTTTCCGCAGACGCCAATTCTTCTGCCTCTGCAATCTTGTTCTGAAGCGCATCCCATGATTCTTTTGTAAATCCTTCATTCTTGATTGCTTTTGCCTCGGTGATCACAGCAGTCAAACCTTCAATATCTGCCGGAACGTCGGCCTGATGCAGTTTTAATTCTGCCGCAGCGCCATTGTTATTTGCCGCCTCCAGATAAACCAGACGCACATGTTTCGTAGTAACTTTGTTAAAATCAATTACTTTTGTATCCGCATTATTTTTCAATGTGCCTTCTGCATGCTTCGTATAATTTGTTCCGTCATTGCTGATCTGAATCTCATACTTAGTCACATTTCCGTTTGTTCCTGTCTGACGCGGCACATAAGTAAGTCCGTCAACCGCCATTGGTTCTTCCATTTCAAGATCGATCCAATGGGGCATAGTTGTGATATCCCACTTTGAATGCCAGATTGTGTTTGTGTCTCCATCCAGCGCTTTATCCGGCGCAGATCCGTTATCCTGATGCGAGGATGCTGTCGCCGTAAGTTTTGCATTATCTACATAGTTGACATTTCTTTCTTCAACCAGTGTCAGACCTGCCAGAGCATCTGCCAGCATTTTCTCATAACCGTCTACCGTACTCTGCATTTCTTCCGGCAGTCCGGTACGAATCTGCGAAAGCACGTACTCAAGCCATGCCGCCGATTCTTCTGTAAACGGAGAAAGATCCGACGGGATTGTCTTCTTGAGCGTTTCAATTCTGCTGTAGTCCGCTTCTTTGTAATCGCTGTCGTCTAAAACTGCTTTTATCTCTGCCGCCAAGTCATTGATTGCCGACGCGTCAGGATTATAAGCTGCAAATATCGCCTCTGCCTCTTTTACAAGCTGGGCAAGTTGTGCATTTTCCGTTTTTCCGATTACCTGATTTGCAGTAAGCACTGCGTAATCAAGCGGCATTGTAGACGCAAAATCAGCATTCGTTCCAAGGCGGACGTCGTCCACGTAACCTGTGAACGCATTCTTAGTACTTCCGATTCTTTCGATCGGGAACATCGTTGTCGCAAGCAGCGGTCTTCCCTCTACCCGTTCATCGTCTCCAAGTACGTCTCTTAACTCTCCGTTGACATAGAGATATGTCTTATTCTGCTCATTTTTAAATTCCAGTTCTACCCATTCATTGACAGGCAGTTTATAGTTAAAGGAATAATCATGATTTTCTCTTGTGAAACCAACCTTTCCGGTTTCTTTTTGAACTGCTTTGATCGTTCCGTAGCTGCTTTCAAAGAGAATCTGTTCTTCGTCGCCGTCTGTTGTCCTCTTTACTTTTACGCGCAAATCATTTCCAAGTCCTGCCGTCGCAAGATCTGTACTTACATAGCTTTCTTTGCCTTCGAGCTTCAGCGCGTTTCTTCCGTCTACGCTTTCGATAGCGGCATTCTTTCCTTCTTTAAGATCCTGTCCGCTGCCGGAAGCATCTTTCATATTATCCATCGGATAATGAACTGCCGCGCCTTCTTCGTTTTTCTCTGTCTCGTATGTAAAGTTTGTCCGCGGAGCTGTTCCAAGCGCCGCATAATCTTCTTTTGCCGCGCTTAAGTCTTTATTTCCTTTTCCCCACAGCTTTGCGCCAAACAATGCGATCTCATTGTCGATACGATCATATACGTCATATTCGCTGACACCGTTTTCCAGATAGTCTGTCATGTCGTTCCATACCGCAATAGCGCCGCCGATCATCTGTTTATCTCCTGCCGGAATTGTCACTCCGCCGATAGAGTTGATTGCCAGATTATATAATGTATCTTCATTCAGATAATCATAGTAATAGCCGGCATTCGGAACAATGTAGTAATTTCCGTCGTTGCAGTTGATCAAATCGTAACCCTGCTCGTACATCTTGTCCATATTTGCCCAGCCAAAGTTCCACAGGTTCATCTGCACGCCTTCGCTGCGCACCGAAGTTTCTCCCTTGATCGTGGAAAGACTTCCCCAGATACGCGGCGTACGTCCGCTGTCCTGCACATACTTAAGCATGTCGTCCGCAAACTTTCTGTATGCTTCCGGCGCCGCCGTATATTCATCCGCGCCGACATGTACGACCGTATCTTTATCGAATACCGGATCGGACAGATCTTTTCCCATATATTCATTGAAAATACTCTGTACGAATTCCAGACTTTCATCATATTTTTCTTTCAGCGCAAGATGATCGTTGTCTCTTCCGTATGTACCGTGACGCAGATCCGGTCTTACCTTTGTCAAAGCAAGAGAATGTGCCGGCGTATCGATCTCCGGTACAATATCCACTCCGTATACCCTTGATTCCTGAATCAGGTTTCGGAACTCGTCTTTTGTATAGAATACGTCTTTACTCGTCAGATCCGCCTTATACAGACCGTCTTTTCCGCCTTCTTTAATATCAGATTCCAGACGGAATGCAGAATATGCCTGCATCGGATCTTCTCCGATCTGGGAATAGTGCTCCAGCGGGATCAGGTTATCGTTCAGATGGATCTGGAAGTCGTTCATCTTATACCATGACATCTGTTTTACCGTATCTTCCAGCCAGTCCATTGTAAACGTCTTACGTCCGACATCCAAAATGAATCCGCGCACTTTATAAAGCGGGTAGTCTCTTGCAACACCCTGCGGAATATTTCCGTTCGCTTTCAGGCTCTGTAAAATCGTTCTTGTTGCCCAGAATGCTCCTGTTGTTGTCTCCGCTTCTACCGCAGTCTTTTCATCTACCGTCATAAGGTAGCCTTCCTCCTGCAGTCCCTTTCCTTCTTTTGTCAGCGCAAAGAAAAAGTCGCCTGCATTCGCCGAATCTGCAGTTACTACAGGGAGCGTCTGTCCCATAATTGCCTCATAATCTTTTGCAAATGCATCTGCCATTTCCTGAAGTTCTGCATCTTTAATGACAATACGGCTTCCCGCATTCGGAGCAAACGTTCCGGCATTTCCCTTCCATTCTCTGATTTCCGGCAAAACGTCCGGCGCTGCGTTATCTCCTTCTTTCGTTTCATATTCTCCCGGAACTGTTACCGGAATTTCCTTGAAACGATAAGAGCCGTTTTCTTTATTCTCGATTTTAAAGGAAACTTTCACTGTCGTATCTACAACCGGCTGATAAAGATTCAAATCCGCATCTACAACCTGTTCATAATCCGTTCCGTTATATGTTACCTTTTCCGTTTTTGTTTCTTCCGGAATATGGACTGTCAGCTTCTTATCACCCTTTTTCGGAGTATCAACCGAGATTCCTTCCTCGATATCTACCTTAGGCTCGCCGCCGTATACTTCCATTTCATAAATCGAGATCGAATTCCAGCTTGCCCCTTCATTATCAGGATCATTCTTTGTAAATGAATTGATGTACAAGCGCACATATCTTGCTTTCTCAACTTTATCCAACACGATTGCATCTTTCAATGCCTTCGGACGATCCTGTACGTGCTTCACATCTTTCCAATCGGATTCCGCCGGCGCTTCTGCCGTGTTTGCGATCTGGATCTTATAGTCCGTCGCTTTTCTTGTTTCCCAGAAAATACAGACTGTTTTTACATCCATTTCTTTTCCGAGATCGACATAAATCCAGTGCGGGGCGTCCGCTACCGCGCTACTCCATCTTGAGCTTCGATCTTTTGTGTTGCCGTCAAACGCTTTCGCCGCGATCAAACTATTATCTTCTGTAGAATCTGCTGCTGCCGTTTTTTTCAGAGCCACGTTTTCTTCCGGGTCTTGCGGTTTTTCCGGAGTTGTCTCTTCTTTATCACGGATCTCAAATTCGCGAATCGAAACGCTGTCAAAAGCTCCTGTTTTCAACGACTCCACCGTCAGCTTCACGTATCGGTAACTTACCGGTTTTTCCAGCGTTACCACTGTATCCTGCGGAAAACCTTCCGCCTGTTTATCCTCCGACTGATGGATCAAAGTCCACTTTGAATTGTCGTTAGAACCTTCGATTTTGAACTTCCCGATCAACTGTTTTCCTACGGTAACTCCTGTACCGCCTTCACTTAAGATGCGGAACTGCGTAAAGGACTTTTGTTCTCCCAAGTCCACTTGCAGCCATCCCGGGGCCGCACCTTCAGAAGACCACCGCGTTTCATCGTTGCCGTCAACTGCCTTTGACGCGCTCATATCATTACCGTTTTGATTGTACTGGGCATTTGCAGTCGCCTGACATCCCAAAGCCAGATTCACCGCCTTGTCCTCTGCCCCTTCCGCAAGAGAAAGCATCCCATTTGACAAGACGCAGCTTGCGCATAATGATACCGCCAATAGTCTTTTGAATGACTTTTTCACGTTATGCATTGCTTCCTTGTTCCTCCTTTTTCATAACTTTTTCTCGGAAATAATCCCCTGATTTCCTCATAATACAAGAAAAAAGGCAATCCCTGCTTTACCACCCATATAATCAGTTAAAAAGGTCTTGCCTGCTCTGTACAGCAATACTCTGTCACATATTTTCTTGTATCATCTAAATAATGTTACCAATTTTCAACAAAAATGTCAAATTATTTTCCGCTTTTTGCACCACTTTCCCTACCGGTTTCATTACTATCTTACAGCTTTAAAACTATCGTTCCCTCATATTTCCCCCTTTATTTTTGGTAATTATATACAAACCTTCCCATAAATATCTTTCGGAACGTACGCTTTCACTTCAATCCCTTCCGGAACATACTTCTCCGACAAAAGTTGTCCACGACTTCGGATAAGCTGAATTTTCGATGCTTCCGAGAAATCATACAAACGCTCCACATAGATCTGTTCTCTTCGTACGATCTCGAGAAGCGCCTTTTTTAGTTCTGCAAGACCTTCTCCTGTTTTTGCCGAAGCCGGAATTGAATATTCCGCCTGAAAATCCCGATAGCTGCCTGCCGACTCGAGTTTATCCTGCTTATTAAAAAGTGTGATCACCGGTCGGTCTGCCGCTCCAAGCTGACGCAATGTATCGTAAACGACATGCATTTGCTCATCCATTTGCGGATTAGACGCATCTACCACATGAATAATAATGTCCGCATACTTCGCTTCTTCTAACGTACTTTTAAACGCTTCCACAAGGTGATGAGGCAGTTTTCTTATAAAACCGACCGTATCTGTAACTAATATTTCCTGCGTATTATCGAGAACAAGAGAGCGGGTTGTAGTATCTAATGTAGAAAACAGCATGGCGTCTTCTAAAATGCCGGCATTTGTCAGCACATTTTCTATACTGCTCTTTCCCGCCGATGTATATCCTACTAAAGCCGCCACCTTTAATCCCGACTGTTTTCTCTGTGTCCGTATTAATTCCCGATGCTTTTCCACGTCTTTTAGTTCTTTTTTCAGTCTGCTGATCCGTTCTCTGATCAAACGCCTGTCCATCTCCAGCTTTTTTTCTCCCGGACCTCTCGTTCCGATCCCCCCGCCGAGACGGGATAAAGATCTGCCAAGCCCCGCCAGTCTTGACGCTCTGTATCGAAGCTGAGCAAGCTCCACCCGGATCTTTCCTTCTCCCGATACTGCCCGCGCCGCAAAAATATCAAGGATCAAAAGCGTCCTGTCTATAATTTTACATGACAGTTCTTCTTCAAGGTTGCCTAATTGTGCGCTCGTCAGCTCATCGTCGCAAATAATCCCCGTCGCGTCAGTCTCCCATATAAGATCTTTGAGTTCCGTCAATTTGCCTTTCCCGATATATGTTCCCGGATGCGCGCTCTCTCTTGGCTGGATCAGCCTGCCGACTACAGCCGCTTTTGCAGTTTTCGCCAATTCCGAAAGATCGTCAAGCGAACGGTTTGCCGCATCTTCATTTCCCGTATCGATTCCGACGAGGATCACCCTCTCGTCGATTTGCTCCATCTCATACATATTATTTCTCCGAATTTTCTTTTATGAGAATTTTCCCTTCACAAAGATTTTCCCTCCACATAGATTTTCCCTCCACATAGATTTTCCCTTTACGTAGATTTTCCTTTCACGAAAAATTCCCTTTCATGAGAACTTTCTTTTGCCAAACGGTGTTTATCTCGTTTCCAAAAACTCGGCTTCTCTTTCCATCGCCGTATCTTCCGGATATTCGATCAGATACTCGGACGCTTTTTGCTTCGCGTTTTCCCAATCAGCCAGTTTTTCATAACAGACAACTTCGTTATATCTCATCTCCTGAATCATTTCAGCAGAATCTTTTCCATTTTCCGAATTCTTCTCTTCTTCACCTGACATA
>ENA-ORNI01002008-ORNI01002008.1-human-gut-metagenome-genome-assembly--contig:-NODE-2008-length-9095-cov-3.37644_pt1 | contig 9095 bp, 10 predicted proteins | sample MGYA00242118_ERZ509028 | MGnify/ENA primary metagenome ERZ509028 (study PRJEB26280, sample SAMEA2338755) | human gut metagenome | biome: human gut; feature: human-associated habitat; material: faeces...
GATGGAGCGTCAGGCGCTGTACGAGCGCATCAACAGGCGTGTGGATTTGATGCTGGCAGCCGGTCTGGAGCAGGAGGTGCGCAGCCTGCTGGAGCAGGGTATAGCGCCCGAGTGTCAGTCAATGCAGAGCATCGGTTACAGGCAAATGGTGTGGTATCTAAACGGCAGCATGGATTATGCTGCTGCTGTGGATAAGCTGAAGCAGGCAACGCGCAACTTTGCCAAGCGGCAGATTACCTGGTATAAAAAAATGCCGTATATTCACTGCATTTGGATGATGAGCCTGATTATAAGCAGGCAGTGGCAGAAATTTCCGAAATACTTGTAGAAAGTGGCATTTCGGTGTAAAATATAAGTATAAAGAGGAGTGTAGGTTTTTAAGAATCTGTACTTCCGGAGATAACGAAAATGAGTAGGAGGGGCTTTTAATGATTACTTCAGTAAAACCCGCAATGAATTTGCAAGACAGCTTTTTAAACCATGTTCGTAAGGAAAACCTGGGTGTTATCATCTATCTGATGAACGGTTTCCAAATCCGTGGCTTAGTAAGAGGTTTTGACAACTTTACTGTTATTATTGAAAACGAAGGCAAGCAGCAGCTTGTTTACAAGCATGCTATTTCCACAATTTCTCCGGCAACTAATATTACTATTATGCAGCCTGAGAAAAAAGAATATTAATAAAGTTATAATTATAAAGAAAAACGGCGCACAAGCGTTGTTTTTCTTTTTCTGAAAGAGATTGCATCCGGTAAAGTTTGCAAGCGGCAAATTTGCGGGATGGAGGCAGGTTTTTATGTTTGACTATCTGGCCTTGTTTCAGGAATATCTGACGGTAGAGCTGGGACTGGCAAAAAATACACAGCTGGCGTATATGCGTGATTTGCGCCTGCTGATGAAAAGCCTGCAGCTGAAGGCAGATGAGGAGCTGCTGCAGGTTTCGCGACAGCAGCTGATTGCCTATCTTGTGCGGTTGAAGCAGGAAGGCCGCGCTGCCTCGACGGTGGCACGCAAGCTGGCTTCGATTAAGGCGTTTTACCGTTTTCTGACGGCAGAGCGTTATATACGCCGTAATCCTGCCGAGGTACTGGAGGCGGCGAGCAGAGGATTGCATTTGCCGAAGGTGCTGAGCGTTCAGGAGGTCGAAAGGCTTTTGGATGAGCCTAATTTGGGAACTCTGGACGGTTATCGCGACAAGACGATGCTGGAGCTGTTATATGCTACCGGCATGCGTGTGTCTGAGCTGGTAAATGTGCCGGTGAAGAATGTTGATATGAAGATGCAGTATGTCATTGTTATGGGAAAAGGCTCTAAGGAGCGTATGCTGCCGTTAGGACGTACCGCACTGCATTATCTGGAGCATTATTTGTCGGTAGTACGCCCGCAGCTTCTGCATGGTAAGCCGGATGCGGCTGCAGAGCTTTTTGTAACCGGCTGGGGCGGGCCGATGACACGGGAGCGTTTTTACGAAATTATTGTGGCATACGGCAAGAGTGCAGGCATCAGCAAGCGCGTTACACCGCATATGCTGCGTCATTCCTTTGCGACGCATCTTTTAAATAACGGCACCGACCTGCGCATAGTGCAGGAGCTGTTGGGACATGCAGATATTTCTACCACGCAGATTTATACGCATCTTGACGTGGAGCGTTTGCGTGAGGTGTATGATAAAACGCACCCACGGGCTTAGAAAGGAGAACACCTATGACAAAAGCAAGCAAGAAAAAATCCTCCGGCAGTAAATATGCTGTACTGATTTTAACAGCGGTTATTGCGATTATTGCCATTGGCTGCGGACTTTTTTATGCCACCAGCAACAGCAAGAAGGATGTTTTGGACAAGAAGGGTGACGAGCCGCAGACGGTAAGTCTGCTGGATGAATCTATAGAGGCACAGCGTCTGTTGGATAATATTTTGCTGCAGAAAAATAATTGGCAGCTGATTGAAAACGATCATGGCAAAAAGGATGTTGAGGTTGAAGAATCTGGTGCCAAAGTGCAGATTAACCAGCGTGAGCTGGCAGTTGGTGTACCCTCCGGTACAAGCCTTGCTGGTGCCTGCGACTGGCTGCAGACAAAGGCTGAGCAGGCCGGACTGGTTTATATCAGCGGCAAGCCTGCCAAATATAAAAAATGGGATGCCTATAAGGCTGAAATTGGTATTAAGGTTAAGGCCGGTGCAGGCAGCAAGAGCTTTGTAACGGATACTGTGATTTTCTTCCATAACAGTAACCTGACCAAGCAGGATAAGGATGTTAAGGATTTACCGGAGCAAAAGGCAGAAGAGGAGCAGCAGGGGACCGTCAGGCAATTCAGAGGAAAAGTAGCCATTGTTATTGATGACTGCGGTTATGATATGGCGCCGGTGCGCAAGCTGCTGAATACCGGTCTGCCGTTCAGCTATGCGATATTGCCGTATAAGCAGTACAGCAGCGATGTTCTGGAGATGGTAAAGGCTAAGGGACGTGTGCCGATGCTGCATCTGCCGATGGAGCCTATTGACCGCAGTGCTATGAGCGAGGGCGCTGCTACTATTCGTACGGATTTGTCTGCGGCGGAGAAGCTGTCCTTGACGCGGCGTGCGATTAACAGTCTGCCGGGAGTGATGGGTGTAAATAATCATCAGGGCTCGAAGGCGACTGCTGATAAGGATACTATGAGAGTTGTTTTGCAGGAGCTGCGGCGACAGAAGCTGTTCTTTGTGGACAGCCGTACAAATTCTGCTTCGGTAGCACGCAATATGGCGCAGCAGCTGGGAGTTTCAACTGCGCGCAATGATATCTTTTTGGATAACAGCTCTGACGTGCAGGCGATTCGTCAGCAGATATATAAGGCTTTTGCTATGGCGGAAAAGAACGGCAGCGTTATTGCTATCTGCCACGCCAGACCGAATACTGCCAAATGCTGGGAGATGTATGCGGCGGAGTTTAAACGGACGGGGATAACCTTTGTGCCGGTGACGGAGCTGCTGTATTAAATTTGTATTAGTATTGGGATTCGGCTTCTTTCATAACTGAAAGAAGCCGGCAAGAAAGGTTCGCACCTGATAACTGCGCAACTAACATATCGTTCCGCTCAGAAAAAATTTTCCCGTGCCCACATGGCACAACGCAAATTTCGTGTGGAACCAGAACGAAACGTGCGGCGCCGATTTTGTTCGCAAGTAACCTTTAGTTTTCGGTTGCCTTGTTTCTATGGTTCCAGACACTCATTTGCTAAAATTTTTATTCGCTGCATGATATATTAGTTGCTTGCTCTGGTGTGTTGTTCAGAAGTTGTAATTTTTAAGAAAAAGTTTTTTCCTGTTTGTAAAACTCTAATTTACATAAGCTGAATCGAGGTAAGAAAATGTCTAATTATGTAGAAGAAACAATCGGTAAATATGAAAAGTATATCAATCCCGCTCAGGCAAAGCTGTTCCGCTTTATGGGCCTGGCAAGCATTGAAGGTCATGCTGAGGGCTGGACTATTACCGACAGCGAAGGGCAGGAGTTTATTGACTGCCTGGGCGGTTACGGTATGTTTGCTTTAGGCCACCGTCATCCGAAGGTTGTTGAGGCCGTAGAAAAGGAGCTGCATGCTATGCCGATGTGCGGCAAGGTGCTGTTCAACCGTCCGATGGCTGATTTGGCGGAGGCACTGGCCGAGATTACCCCCGGTGAGCTGCAGTACAGCTTTTTTGTCAACAGCGGTACCGAATCCGTTGAGGGCTGCCTGAAGGTAGCACGTCTGGCAACAAAACGAAAAAAGTTCGTTGCTGCGAAGAATGCTTTTCACGGCAAAACCTTTGGCAGTTTAACTGCTACCGGACGCGACATGTACCGCGAACCTTTTAAACCGCTGCTCGATGGCTTTACCCATGTAGAATACGGCAACGCTGCAGCTGTTGAGGCAGCTGTTGATGAGGATACTGCTGCTGTTATCTTGGAGCCTGTTCAGGGCGAGGGCGGCATTATTGTTCCGCCTGCGGGTTACCTGCGCGAGGTGAAGGAAGTCTGCGAGAAGAAGGGTGCTCTGCTGATTGCCGATGAGGTACAGACAGGTATCGGCCGTACCGGCGAATGGTTCGGCGTTAATCATGACGGCGTTACTCCCGACCTGATGGCCTGCGCTAAGGCTTTGGGTGGCGGCGTAATGCCCATAGGTGCGATTATCGGTACTCCGCGTGCCTGGGCCGGTCTTATTGAAGCACCGTTCCTGCACACCTCTACCTTTGGTGGTAACCAGCTGGCCTGCGCTGCCGGTGTAGCAGCTATCAAGGCTATTAAGGAAGAGGATATGCTGCGTCGCGGACGTGAGGCAGGCGCTTATCTTAAGGCTGGTCTGGAGGCTATTGCTGCGGAATATCCTTCCGTTATCAAGGAAGTACGCGGTCGCGGTATGATGATCGGCATTGAGTTGACCAAAGAGGGTGCCGGCGGTATGTTGATGAGCCTGATGATTAACCAGCACATTATTGTTGCTTATACCTTGAACAATCCTAAGGTTATCCGTATGGAGCCGCCGCTGATTATGCCTAAAGAGGTTATTGACCATGTTCTGGAGGCTTTCAGAGGCGCTGTTAAAGAAACCGCGGATGTTATTGAAGATTTATAAGAGGAGATAAGATTATGCCTTATGTAGAGAGCAAAACCACCATCAAGGGCGATGGTGCAAAAATTTATGATATTATAAAGGATATGGCTGCTTACCCTAACTTTATGCATGACCTGGTAAGCGTAGAAATCTTGGAGCGCGGTGAGAATTACACTGTTTCTCACTGGGTAAGTAATGTTGACGGACGCAAAATCGTCTGGACCGAGCGCGATACCTTCTATCCTGAGGAGCTGAAAATTACCTACGTTCAGACCGAGGGTGATTTAAAGAAAATGGAAGGCTCCTGGCTTATTACACCGCAGGCTGACGGCTGCGAGGTAACGCTAGCAGTTGATTTTGAGTTCGGTATTCCGATGATTGCCGGCCTCCTGAATCCTATTCTTAAGAAAAAAGTTCGTGAAAACAGTGAAAATATGTTAAACTCTATCAAGGCCCAAATTGAAAAATAAGTAATTACTTGTTATAATAGATATGTTGAAAATGTATTCTATTAATGCCTGTACCTGTTTACAGTGCAGGTCTTTTATGAGGAGGAAATTACTTAGATGAAAACAGCGTTTTTAATGGCGTTAATGACAGCGCTGCTGATGCTCCTGGGCGACTTCTTCGGTGGTCTGCGCGGCATGACCGTAATGCTTTTTGTAGGCGTGGCAATGAACTTCTTTGCTTATTGGAACAGTGATAAGATGGTTTTGGCACACTATGATGCACAACAGGTTGACCGCAACAGTGCACCGGAGCTGTACGGAATAGTAGAAAAGCTGGCTAAAAAAGCCAATATTCCTATGCCGAAGGTTTATATTATCAATAGTCCGGTGCCTAACGCTTTTGCTACCGGCAGAAATCCGGAGCATGCTGCCGTTGCGGTAAATACTGCGCTGGCAGATATGCTGACCAAGGAAGAGCTGGCCGGTGTTTTAGGTCATGAGCTGAGCCACATTATGCATCGTGATATTTTAGTAAGTACTATTGCCGCTTCTATGGCAGGTGCTATTTCCACGATTGCCCAATGGGGTATGTTCTTTGGCGGCGGCCGTGATGAGAATGGCGAAAGTCGTAATCCTATCGCTTCTATTCTGGTTATGCTTTTGGCGCCTCTGGCAGCTATGCTGATTCAGATGGCAGTATCCCGTTCCCGCGAATATATGGCAGATAAATCCGGCGGTGAGCTTTGCGGCAATCCCAATGCTCTGGCTGATGCTTTGCTGAAGATTGAAGCCTATGCGGAGCGTCGCGTAATGCCCGGTGCTACCGAAGCAACTGCGCATATGTTTATTATCAACCCCTTTGCCGGTGTTGATGCCAAGCAGCTTTTCAGTACTCACCCCGCAACCGAGGAAAGAGTTCAGCTGCTGCGTGAGCAGGCAAGAAAAATGGGTATCCGTTAACAATTCAACTATACCTCTAAGTCACATCGGTGACTGGGTTAGTATAAAAAATTTAATTACACTTTAAGGAGAGATTTACAAATGGAACAAACACTCGTACTCGTAAAACCTGATGGAGTTAAGAAAAATCTGATCGGCGATATCATCGCTCGTTTCGAACACAAAGGCCTGCAAGTTGCAGCTCTGAAACTGGTTAAAGTTACCGAAGCTCAAGCTAAATTCCACTATGCTGAGCATGAAGGCAAACCCTTCTTCGGCGAACTGGTTGACTTCATTACCTCCGCTCCGCTGGTTTGCGCTGTAATCCGCGGCGAAAACGCTATCAAAGCTGTTCGTCAACTGAACGGTGCTACCAACCCGATCGAAGCAGTTCCCGGTTCTATCCGCGGCGACTTCGCTCTGAGCATCGGTGAAAACATTGTTCACGGTTCCGACAGCCCGGAAGCTGCTGAACGCGAAATCAACAACTTCTTCGCTCCGGAAGAAATTTACTAATTAACTTTAGCCTTTCGGCGGCCATGAGCTGACTGAGAGGGGTTACACTCTCACGGAAAGGATGGTGCAGAAATGAAGAAAGCTGCTGTTTATACCAGAACCGGTGACAAAGGAACTACCGGTTTGTACACCGGAGAACGTGTTCCCAAGCAAAGCCTGCGTGTAGAAGCCTATGGTACTGTGGATGAAATTTCCTCGGCATTAGGTTTGGCACGTGCTCAGGTTACGCGTGAGGATGTGCGTGAAACCATTTTCAATGTACAAAAGCTGCTCATGTCTGTGATGGCTGACATTGCCAGCCTCAACCTGCCCGAACCTTACATCAAAGAAGAACACGTTAAGCTGTTTGAAGATACAATCGACAAGTTTGATTCTCTGCTGCAGCCGTTGGGCCATTTCATTATCCCCGGCGATACTGTAGGTGCTGCCGCACTGGACATCGCACGCACTACTACCCGTCGTGCCGAGCGTTGCCTGCTGCGTCTGGCTGAAAACGAACCGGTTAACCCCAATGTTCTGGTTTGCCTGAACCGTTTGTCTGATTTGTGCTTTATCCTGGCGCGTGTAGAATGCGAAGTAAAATAAGCATTGCTGATTAAGGAATAGAAGCCTCTGCCTGTGGCCTTTGGCCGCAGACGGAGGCTTTTTGCTTTGCATGCAGTGATTTGTCACACTATTCCCTGCCACTAAGAAGAATACGTGTATACAATCGCGTGAAGTATTGTACACTATATATTGATGTGATACAATACTATACATGGGCTTCGGGAAAAAGCCTTAAATTGTAAACGTGTTTTAATTTTTTACTGGGGGGAATTTTTTATGTTGGAGATTTTGAATTCTATTGATGGCTTCATTTGGGGCCCGCCTTTGATGATTTTGCTCATCGGCACAGGCATTTTAATGAGCGTCCGTCTTGGCCTGCTTCAGGTTATGAAGCTGCCTAAAGCCTTGCAGCTGATTTTTACCGCCCGCAGCAAGGGCGAAGGTGATGTAAGCAGCTTTCAGGCTTTGTGCACTGCTTTGGCTGCAACTGTCGGCACCGGTAATATCGTTGGCGTAGCAACGGCAATTAAGCTCGGTGGTCCCGGTGCTCTGCTGTGGATGTGGTTGGCTGCTTTCTTCGGTATGGCAACCAAATATTCCGAAGGCGTACTGGCTGTTAAGTATCGTACCTATGACGAAAACGGCAATGCCTCCGGCGGTCCGATGTACTACATTGAACAGGGCTTAGGCAAAAAATTCAAGCCGTTGGCTGTAATGTTCTCTATCTTCGGTGTTATGACTGCCTGCCTGGGCAGCGGTACCTTTACTCAGGTAAATGCAATCACCTCTATTGTTAATGTATCCTTCGGTGTTTCCGAATACGTTGTAGCAGCAGTTCTGACTGTTCTTGTAGCTGTTGTTATTATCGGTGGTCTGCAATCCATTGCTAACGTAGCAAGTAAGATTGTTCCTTTCATGGCTGCTGTTTATGTTATCGCAACCGTTTCCGTGCTGGTATTTTATGCTGATGCTCTGCCGGCTGCAATTAAGCTGGTTATCGACGGTGCCTTCAACGGTACTGCGGCAGCAGGCGGCTTTGCCGGTGCCGGAATTATGCTGGCAATGCGCAGCGGTATCGCGCGCGGCATTTATTCCAATGAATCCGGTCTGGGCTCTGCTCCTATCGTAGCAGCTGCAGCAAAAACCAAATGGCCTGCAGAACAGGGCCTTGTTTCTATGACCGGTACCTTTATCGATACCATCATCATCTGCACCATGCCTGGAACGGCGACCTGAACGGTGCTGCACTGACTGAGGCTGCTTTCGCTTCTGCTTTCCCGGCTGTTGCCAAGTATGTCCTGACCGGTGGTCTGGTACTCTTCGCTTTCACCACTATTATCGGCTGGAGCTATTACGGCGAGCGTTGCGCAGAATATCTCTTCGGCGTTAAATGCATCATGCCTTACCGTATCGGTTACATCATTCTGGTAGGTCTGGGCGTATTCCTGAAGCTGGAAATGATTTGGATTATTGCCGATATCGTTAACGGTCTGATGGCTATTCCTAACCTGATTGCTCTGCTGGGCCTGAGTGGCGTGGTTGTGGCAGAAACCAAGCTGTACTTCGAGCATTGGGAAAAGGTTCACAGCCGTCGCAAACAGCTTGCTGAGATTCGTGAAGATCTGGCAACTGAAAATAATTAATTAGTATTTACGAAAGCCATTGCGGAAATATGCAATGGCTTTTTTTCATTAAGTTTTTGTGTCATCTGTATTTTTATGTCTTTAGTGTGTTATAATATACATATCAAGATAATAGGAGAATAAAATGGTTTATGGTTTGTTAGCTTTGCTGGTGGTTCTGCTGGACCAGGCAACAAAGTATTATGTGGTAACACATTTTGCGTTAGGGGAGAGCGTACCGGTGATCAATAATGTATTTCACTGGACGTTTATACTGAATCGTGGTGCCGCCTTCGGCATGCTGGAGGGCAGCCGTTGGCTGTTCGTGTTGATTGCGGTTGCCGTAATCGGCGGTGTCTGGTATATGCGCCGGGAGATTGCCAAAAGCGGCGTAATGGCCTGCTGGGGAACAGCGCTTTTTGCCGGCGGTGCTTTGGGTAACTTGATTGA